>JAEEGL013472007.1_pt1 | contig 10075 bp, 10 predicted proteins | sample 9134231 | NCBI WGS metagenome assembly JAEEGL01 (sample SAMN16246548, study PRJNA631951) | gut metagenome | biome: gut microbiome; feature: rumen; material: fiber-attached | host: Bos | place: Iran: Karaj | collected 2018-10 | reverse complement strand
TGTCACGCTCGAAATCAAGACGAAGATACTTTTTAAGTGGAATTGCTTCTCCCAACTTCAGTTCCTTTTTTTTCAAATATCCATCTGCAATTTCAGAAAGGTCGAAAACTGTCAGGAGCTGCCGCTCTTCATCATATTCAAGATGGGCGTCCCCTTTCACTAATGCAGCCAAAGTCCCGATTTCCCTCAGCTTAATATGGCAGTTTTCCTGAATCGCCGACTTGGGAGTATTTGCTGCTTCAGATGTGTAAAATGTTATATTTTCTGTGCGATAACCAGGTTTATAAAAAGATATGGAAACACTCGTGTAGTGGCTTTTCTCTATCGTAAAACTGCCATTTATTGTTCTGGTTTCCCTTATATGTTCAGAATCGAGACCAAAATCTTTGGGACGGTTGAATTCAAGTCTTAATGTAACATCTTCCAGTTCCAGGTTGTTCATATCCGTCACTTTTCCAACGAGATGAATCCTGGCTTCTTCTATTTTTTTATCAAACATTTGCTGAAGAAGTTTTGCGGATTGTTTGGCTTTTTCGGCTTTTGAATCAATCGCGGATTCAGTTGCTTCTTCTCTGCTGCAGCCCGTCGTGTTCAGGGTAAAGACAGCGGCGCAGAGCGCGGCTGCGATCAGAAATAATCGGTGTTTCATGTTATTTCTCCTCCGTTTGTTTCTCTGGCGCGGTCAATGTGATGCTCTGGGCGGAATACTCCTTGCCGTCCTCGGAGATGAAGTAGAAGGTCAAGGTCGCAGTCTTTTCGCCTTCGGGGAGCCTCAGGAACACGGTGTCGGGGAGATCGGGGATGGAATCGTATTGTTTCCCCTCGTCGCGGTCGGAAACGTAATAGACCTTTCCAGTCAGGATATTCTGTCTCTTTTTGAAATAGGAGGCGGCCTTATCGACAGACAATTCGCCTTTGTCCGACACGGCGAGAAGCCAGAACTTATCTTTCAGATTCCTGTGTTGATCCCGGAACGCGCAGTCCATCCTGAATCGTATTTCCGTTTTTTCCTCGACGTTCTGCTCGATTTCGGGTTTCAGGTCGAGATAATCGACCTTTTTGCCGTCTTTTACCGTCTTGTAATCGTTGAACAGCCCGGTCGCGAAATCGAAAGCGGGCTTCAGATCTGTTGCGGAGACGGGTTTCCCCTCGGAATGAATATAGACCTCCGTATTGTAAAATGCGGCGGTCAGGAAACTTCCGGAACTGTAATTCGAACTGAAATCAAACGGCGTATCGACAGCTTTAATCTTATCCCATGTGGTCGGGAGAGTCGAATTCAGGCTTTCCGCGAATGTCGAATACAGCGTGTGCATCAGGGCGTCATTCGAGCTGCGGCACGGCACAATCCACAACAATGTCTTCCCGAACGTTTTCTTTGCCCCGTTCCGCAGATCGGCTCCGTTTGCAAGAGATTGCGGGACGCCGACCAGAATGAGATTTGGCTGCGCGATACGGGCTTTCCGCTCATAACTCTGATACGCCTTGAAAAGTCTTTCATATATCGCGCCCCATTTTTCCTTGTGCCGGGCGACATACTCGTTTTTGTCCGCTGTCGAGGGAATGGTTTCGAGGACCGGTCTGCCATCAGGCTGCGCATTCCCCGATTCGTTCGCATATGCCGTATTCTCCGCCGAGGCGTCCAGTCCGCCGAGCACACAGGCGAACAAAGCGGCGATCAGAAATAATCGGTGTTTCATGTTATTTCTCCTGTGGAATTGGTGTTGCTGATTCCGGTTCAGGTTCAGGGCCTTTCACGGTATTGCTGATGGATGGTTTGAGGAATCACAGTTTTATTATACCACGCCCCAACCAAATAATCAAGCGGAAAATGCCGGAAAATCAAGGGAAAAAGTCATCTTTCCCGCCGACTTCCTGCCCGGAGCCTGCCGGACAGGGGTTGGGGTGAGTTGGAATTCATTTGTCGCCCGGGCGCGAGATGAAGATCAGGGCGGTCAACCCCATATCCTCCGCATCGTGGTCGAATTCCAGAAAGGTGAACTGGCTGAGATAGTCTCCGTCCCTGATATAGGCCCCCGTGCCCCAGTTTTCCTGATGCACTCGCACGAGATCTTTCGCGACGGAATCGTAGTCCCGCGAGGCGGGCGTTTCGATCTTCATGTGGATCGGCTCTAACCATCCATGCCCGTAACTGTTTACCTCGCAGGACTTGATGTCGTTTCTTTCCATCAGCTTCGGGATGACGGTCTCGCGGATGAGTGTTTCGCTGATGAAAGCGTCACGCCTGAAATGGCGGCCATAGGATAGAGAAGCGCCCCAGACGCCGAGCAGCAGAAAGCCCGCGCCCAGATTCAACAGGAGCAGCAGCCACAGAAGGCCGCTCTTCCGCCAGTCGGATTCGATCAGGCCCCAGAATGCGTTCCGTTTCATCGTTTCACCTCATGCGGATCCTGATCATATTCGGTCGGCGTGAAGTCGTCCGTATGCCATCGTTCTCCGAAGCTTTTTCTTTCACCTGCGTAGCCGTGTGCGGCGTCCGGGATCGCGATCTTGATAAGTTCGCCGTGAATCGCATGGTCCGGGAACTCCGCCGCATTCTCCGGTGTCCAGCTCGGATATTCCCTGTCCGCGCCCCAAAAATTCAGCACATAGAGGCAATGCGGCAGCCTGGGCTGCTCGCGCTTCATGCGGGCGATGTCCTTAGCAAGCTCGAAACCCTGCGTCCAGTCATTCACGCCGTACACCCGGATCGTGACAGAGCCTTCCCCGCTTTCCTTCGTGTCCCACAGCCGATGGCCCAGAATGAACTGCCCCGGCCGGGTGTAGCGCACTTCGAACTCGCCCAGACCGTACTTTTCGGACAGCAGCGGCGCGAGCGCGTCACGCACGGGCTCCTCGTATGCCGCCGCGGTTTCCGCACTGACCGTGTCGCGCACCTCAATGCCGAGGAGCCCAACTCCCAGAATGCCCCAGGCGTACATGGATACGATGTATCCGGGCAGAATGAGGCTGAGGAGGAAGACGGCGAGCTTCCAGTAGGGGCGTTGCCGCGACTCCGGCTTCGCCATGTAGTTTGCTTCCGCATCGCTTTGTATGCTCTTGATATCCCGTTCATTCATTGTGAGTTCACCGTATTGCTGTGATTTGATTCCGGCGACTTTATTATACCACGCCCCAAACAAATAATCAAGCGGGAAATGCCGGAAATGAAAGGGAAATCATTAACCGCATATCCGCTGTCGGGGAACGGTGGGAGTGAATGTCCTCTGCGCTTAACATAAAATCTCTGCTTTCGTCCAAATCGTTTTCCCCTCGAAAAAACGTAAGGCCGGGGTTCCAGGAAAAAAGTGGTAGGCATATCGGACTCAAACGGCCTTATGTTTTGGAGCATTTTGAGGTCAAACAGGTGAATCGTGGGTGTCTCGCGACGTTTTGTGGGACCGGGAAGAGATGGTTTTTTCTGTTTCGATATGCCCAGGGATTTTGCGATGCAAAACGCTGGACCTCGGCCTTAAGAAACAGAGAGAACCGGCGAGCTTGACCCGATTTCCGGCGCTGAAACGGCGCTCCACGGGTTATCTGTGCTCGGCGCAAGGGATGGCAGAAATCCCGCGCAACCCTCGCAGTTTGAGGTTCTTGTGTCGAAACAAGAAAGCCTGCGAAATCGTTGGACTTCACAGGCGTTTAAAACAAAATGGTGGAGGAAATGAGAGTTGAACTCATGACCATGACGCTCGCATCAGCGTCACGGTCTCCGGCGTTTCTGCGGATCAGGTCACGCTCAATTTCGGACAAGAGTCGCCTTTCTTCGTCAGCCTCTACGACCTGGGTGCCTTCGCAGAATTCGTGTCGAAAAAGATCTTCGAAGACACGGACAATGGATTCCTTGCCAGCGTGTAAGCACAACTCTCACAACACACCCCACGCCTCATCTCCCTGTCATGGGCGGTGAGGCGCAGTATTTCCTCCCCTATGTCCCTCTTTACCTCACCCAGCCACATAATCCTTCACCGGCAGCCCCAGGAATTTCCTCTGCTCGTTCCAGTCGGAAGGCAGCTGGTGGGAGAATATCTTCTTCACGGAGAAGTCGAATGTGGGGGGATCGTCCATGATGGCTTCGACGATGTCCGGCGCAAGGTTGACCAGGGACATGATCTTATTGAGCATGGAACGGTCGATGTTCTCCTCTTCGGCAAGTTTTATGATCGACAACGATGGATGCTTCTCCCACTTGTCGAGGAGCCGGAAACTCGTGATGAGCCTCCGGCGGATGGGGGCGAGCTTGTCCCAGTCCGATTTTCCCTCTTTTTCAACCTTGTCGAGGATGACCGAGTTTCTTTCGCGCCGGATGAATACCGGAATGGTGACTTCGAGGTTCCCATTGACGAGTTTGCGTTCTGTACGAGATTTCAATCTCATGGATTACCCCCTGGCGAGCCCGCTGAGGGCTTCACTGTTGTATTCGATTTTGACCTGATCGCGGAACAGGGTTATCTTTTTGATGATGGTCTGGATGAACTTATACCTTTCAACGGGGAACATGACCTTCCAGACCTCATTGAAGTTGGAGAATGACTGGCGGACCTCATCCTCGGTGAGGTTCTCCCCGTTTGCGTTCAGCCCCTTCGCCTCCGACAGGATTCCGAAGAAGACTTCCGGTTTGGACAGTGTGGTCTTGATATCTTCCAGAACAATCTCCTCAAGGTCTTTCACCGGAACGCTCTTGAGCGGGCAAGTGTGCTTGACCCGTTTGCTGTCGGCATCGCAGATGAGGTAGCGGTAATTCTTGTGCTTGTCCTTGCATGCGAAGGATGCCTTGAACGCTTTTCCGCAGTACCCGCACTTCACGAGTCCCCTGAGAGGCTCGACTCGCGCGAGGCGATGCCCGCCACCCTGGTGAACGCAGTTTGCCTGCAGAAGCTTCTGCGCATTGTCCCAGGCATCCTGCGTGATGATCGCCTCGTGTTCGCCGGGATAGGTTTTATCGTGATGCTTGACGAGTCCGATGTAAATGGGGTTGTTCAGTGTGTCGTAGATGCTTTGGCCGGTAAATTCACCTCCGCCATGCAGAGTCCCGCTTCGTCTGCTGACCCATTCGCGTCTGCGGAATCCGGCCTTGTTCATTGCCTCCGCAGTATCCCGCGCTGAACCGAGTTTGAGGTAGGTGTCGAAAATCTTCCGCACGACCTCGGCCTCTTCCGGGACGACGAGCAGTCGCTTGGTCGTCGGATTGGATTTATATCCCATCGGCGGCACACCGCCGGTATTCATCCCCTTCTTCTTTGCCGAGGCGACCTTGTCGCGGATGCGTTCAGCGATGATCTCGCGCTCATACTGCGCAAACGTGATCAGGATGTTCAGCATCATGCGTCCGGCCGACGTGCTGGTGTTGATGTCCTGCGTTACGGAAACGAAGTCGACGCCCTTCTTGTCGAAGAAGTCCAGCATGTCTGCGAAATCGTGCAGGCTTCTGCTCAGACGGTCGATCTTGTAGACGCAGATCACGTCGACCTTTCCCCGCCTCACGTCTTCCATAAGGCGTTTGAGGGCGGGACGATCCGTCGTCCCGCCAGAATAGCCGCCATCATCGTATCGATCCGGCAGACACACCCAACCCTTGCTCTTCTGACTGGCGACGAACGATTCTCCCGCCTCGCGCTGGGCATCGAGGCTGTTGAACTCCATGTCGAGTCCTTCTTCCGTGCTTTTTCTCGTGTAGACGGCGACACGCTTTGTTTTGGTTTCCTCCATGCTCATCCTTTCTGAATTCCAAAGAATTCAAACCCGTTGCGGTTGACTCCGCAGATTTTTGTGGCAATCGAGGACAGAGAGGAATACATCTTCCCATCCATTTCGAATCCGTCCTTCAGGACCATCACCTCGTATCTCTTCCTGTGCCAGACGCGGCAGATGATTGTACCAACACGAAGATTCACTTTCTTTCGGCTTCTGGTGGACGGGATTTCAATCTCCTTGATTTTCTGAAGCGTGGCCTTGCTCACGCCGCCGTATGCGAGTTCCTGAACGCGATATGAGAGTCTCCGCCGCAGGAACGGCACACCGACGTTCGGAGCCGCCTTGCCGTACAGCGCGCCCCATTTGTCTTTGAGTTCGTCCAGCGTCATCTGTTGGAGCGCGAGCAGCTCTCTCCTGACGTTGTCAGCAATTTCATTCATCCGCATGTCTCCTTGTTTTGAGGTTGATTGGCTCGTATTTCGAGCTTGGCATTAGTAAAGCATCGGTTCGCGCGGATAGCAAATACTTATCCCATGTTTTCTGCGTTTATATCGAAGATTCCACATTCGCGCCGTAAACACGGAGAATAGCCGCGGCAAGAATACGGCATATCAGCTTGAAATCGTCGTTCGTATTCGTCATATCGAATCCTTTCCTGTGTTTATTTTCTGAGGTCGGACAGCTTCAGTTTGCGCCGAGGTTCCGCCGTCGTGATATGCGTCCCCGTGCGCTCGGACAGCTTTATGCGGCCTCTCTTCTTCTGAGCGACCGCGCCGAACTCAGGAAGGGAGCATCCGAGCATAGATCCGCACACTGCACATCCGGCGAGGCAGTCCAGCCAGTGGTTGTCGTGGTGTTCCGGCTTCATCTTCCATTCGTCGACCGTGCGGCCGCGTCCGGAAGTCTTCACGCGGTATTCAGCAGTGAGGTGTTCAGCGAGGAGCTGGTGGATGCCCGGAATGCGTCCGTAGAGCGTGAGAGAGCCTTTGTCCCCCGTGGGAACCGCGAGTCGAGCGTGGACGAAACTTTTCCAGAAGTTGGAATCGAATATGACGTGCCGGACAGCCCGTTTCTTCGCCACACTCGGCATCATCCAGTTGAAGCCCAGGCGGTCGCCCGGTTGCTTGCGGTATTCGGTCATCGGTTTTGAGCTCGCGCCAACATAGCGCCCATGACTCGGCAGCACGATCCCGGCGAACTTGGATTCACGGCAGAATTCGTACACTAAATCTGTACTTTGCCCCCAGTTCGCGTCGATCAGCGCCCGCTCGATCTTCAACACTGCGCCGTCCTCACGCTCCCACTCACGTCCGAGCAGGTCGTCGGTCAGGGCTGTCAAGGCGGCGTACAGGCCGCCTTCAAGCCCGGCACGGGGGAACTCGCTCTGGATGGTCGGATTCGCGTCGGCAAGCGAAAATTCGCGCCTATGCTGGTCGGGCCACGCACCGTAATCAATGACGCTTCCGGTGAAGTTCTCCGCCCACGCCGTTACCACATAAAACAGTAATGCCTTCTGCACGTCGATGAAGAGCGTCATTCGGTCGCAGGCGAGCGGAACCTTGTTGTGCGGAAGCCCGTTGATCTTCTGGCAGATCGCGTCTATCGACATGATTTCCTCGCCGCCGACATCTTCGGGGAGCGGATCATTCTGGTACTCGGCCTGAAAAGCTTGTTCATCCTGGAACTTCAAGTTCATCGCATGCTGAAGGGCGCTGATCTCGTCGTGGTTGTACCGGGCTTCCCAGCTCACCTTTGCTCCTTCGTCCATCTCCGCACGGTGTGCTTCGTAGAACTCGGTCGCTCTTCGAAAGTTGCCTTCCTCGCGCAGAGCCTCCGCACGAATCTCGGCATACTTTTCCCAGAGCTTCATATTCTTGGGGAACTCGTAGACCATTTTCGTCCGTTCGCCGTTCCAGTCGGGATGCGTCTGGCGATTTAAGATGATGTCGGCCATGTCGCCCGGACGAATGATTGTACAGGGCATGATCCCCGAAATCTTCTGGCCGGGTCCTGCAAGACCGAGGATGTCGCCCGCCAGCACACGGATGCGCTTGCGGGTCTGCTCAAGGGAACTGGCGCTCTCGCTCGTCTGCGGGTCGTCGATCACTACGAGGCTCGGTCGAACACTGCGTCCATCCGGCCGCTTGTACTTCATGCCGCGGATTCGGCCGGTAATCCCGGCCACGCGCACCACGATACCGCTCGCCGCGCTACCCTTGATGGTCGGGAGCACGATTTCGTTGCTCGTCCACGTGATCCGGGTTCTTTCCCCGTGATACAGCTGCCCGGCGCATCGGTTCGCGATGCCGTCAAGCTGCTGAATCGGATAACAGACCTCAGGGAAGTCAGCGGCAAGATGTTCGTTGATCTCAAATTCGGTCATGAGGGAATCCAGCAGTTCCAAGGCCGCCGATTCCGTAGCCCCAATGAGCATGATGAACTCGCGGTGACCGTAGAGCATAGCCCAGATGGCGGCGACCTCGGTGAGCGAGCTCTTCCCAGAGCCGCGCGGCATTGCCAGAGCGAACAGCCCGCCCTTCAAAACAGCTGTCTCGATTTTATGGATGGCTTTGAGGTGGTCGGGCGACCATTCCAGCGAGAACGTCTCCGGGAAATATTCTTCACAAAACATTCGGAAATTCGTCCGGCACCGCTTCTTCCTCTCCGGGTTCACCACCTCCGGCAGCTCGCCGATGTCACGTCCGGCCATTGCGAGCGCGAGGTTCCGATTTCGTGCGGCATTCTTCTTTTCCTCATACGTCAGCGGCGTCATGCTCTGTCTGAGCATGAGTTCGGAACGAAGCCAGGCGGCATACTTGAACAGGTTCACGGTCGAGCCTCCGTCATCGCTGATGCGGAAGCCCGCTCGATCTCTGTGCCGCCTGAGCTGGCGGTCGTTCAGTACGGCCATCAGCGGGGTCGTGTTCACGATTCGCACGATTTCAATCGGCTTGAGTTTGGTCGGGTTCATTGGCATTGCTGTTGATCTCCTTCAAAATCCACGCCATGTAGTGTATGAAATTGACTGTTCCGTCGGCGTTGCGTGGTGCGCCCGCGTCAAAGTCGCTGTGCAGAAGTTCCAAGGTCATTCCACGATAGCCGGACTTGACCAGGACATCTACCACCTGTTCCGGCGTCAAGGCCAGCAGGTTTCGTTGTCTTTCCATGAAAAGCCATCCTTTCTGGTTTTTAATTCGATTTTATCTGGGTTTAAGTTCAATTTCGACTGGACAAAGCGGAAACATGCGCTTTAAGTAATGTCGTCCGCTCGAATAAGCTCACCAACAACACTCAAACAGGAGGTAAACCATGAGCATCAACGAAGTCAAAGTCGGAAGCCTTATCCGCGTCAAAGTCGGCCGCAACCTCATCTACGCAAAGGTCGTCGAAATCCTCGACGGCGCAGTCCGCGTGTGCAGCCTCGCAAACAACAAGGAATTCAATGTGCCGGAGAGCCGGGTTCAGCTCGACGGGGAACAGCCCATGCCCGCAAACGCGGAACCGCAGACCGAGGCCACGGTGCAGACCGAGCAGGAATCCGCAGAAGCTTCAGCGCAGGAACCGCAGGCCGAACAGGCTGAAGCCGCCGTGGAGACCTCCGAGCAGGAAGCGGCAGAGCCGGAGGCTCCGGCCGCAGATGCCGAATCCGGCACCCCCGCCACCGTGGAAGTTGTCCCCGAAGACGAAGCTGCGGAGTTCACTCCCAGCGGCGAGGACGAAGAAGACGAGTACGCCATCAACCCCGCCCACGAGTCCGACAAGCCCGTCAAGCGTATGTCGCTCCTCAGCGCCGCTGTCGAGGTTCTCAAAGCAGCCGGCCCCGAACACCCGATGAACTGCAAGGAGATTCTCGAAGCCATCCTCGAACGCCATCTGTGGACGCCCACCGAGTGCAAGACGCCGGAACAGACCCTCTACGGTTCCATCTTCCGCGAGATCAACGCGAAGGAGCATCCCCGCATCGCGAAGAGCAACGTCAAGGGCAAGTTCGTAATCGTGGATTGACAAAACTGCGTCAAATGTTCATCAACTGAAGCAGAAAAGCAAATTTCTGAGGGAGACAACCGGGTAGCGAGACTATCCGGTTGCCCCTCGATTCATTTCTTCTGCTCTCTCCATGCAATGATCCCCCAAATGGCAAATGCGAGGTGGACGGTGTCGAGCACAGCGCGGCTGAACAGACCCGACGCGACGTCGAACCCAAGCCACGCTATGTTTCCGACCGCCCACAGGTAGAAACAGAGGATGTTCTTCCTGACGTTCAGAACCGTTCCCGCGAGGCTGATGAACGTGAAGACCCACGAAAAGGCCGCCATCATGTGAACAGTCCGTTTCTGCACATCTCCGCGAACCTCGGCTCCCGCAGGCGGAAGTGCTT
>JAEEGL013328090.1_pt1 | contig 10075 bp, 8 predicted proteins | sample 9134231 | NCBI WGS metagenome assembly JAEEGL01 (sample SAMN16246548, study PRJNA631951) | gut metagenome | biome: gut microbiome; feature: rumen; material: fiber-attached | host: Bos | place: Iran: Karaj | collected 2018-10 | reverse complement strand
TGCTTGGGGCCAACGGCGCAGGGAAGTCGACACTGATGAAGATTCTTTGCGGGGTCTACCATGCGACGAGCGGTGACGTTTTGATAGACGGACGTAAGGCAGAGATCAAAAATCCTCTGCAAGCCGCAGAGAACGGCATCGCGATCGTCCATCAGGAGCTTTCCATGATCCCGCCGCTTACGATCCTGGAGAACTTTTTTCTGGGAAAAGAGATCAGAAAGCACGGGCTTTTGCAGAAAGCCAGAATGCGGGAAGAATATTTTCGCGTATGCGACGAACTCGATTTTCACATCGATCCTGATGTGAAGACGCGCGACGTATCGGTGGCCAAGCAGCAGATGGTCGAGATCATGAAATGTATCCATGCGAATGCGCGGATCATCATTTTTGACGAGCCGACCACATCGCTTACGGATGATGAGAAAAAGACGCTGTTTGAAGTGATCCTGAAGCTGAAACAGCAGAAAAAGACGATCATCTATATTTCGCATATCTTAGAGGAGATCTTCCTTCTGGCGGATACCGTCAGCATCATGCGCAACGGTGATATGGTTGGGACGTTCCCGAAGGCGGAGATGACGATCCCGATCATCAGCGAGCATATGTCCGGTAAAAAATATGTGGAAGGCCAGAGGCTTACATCCTATTGCAAGAAAGACGAAAAGCCCCTTTTGTCTGTTGAGCATCTGTCAGCAAAGAACGGCACGAAGGATGTGTCTTTCGATGTAAGGCCGGGTGAGGTCGTCGGTCTTGCGGGTCTTGTCGGCGCAGGCCGGTCGGAGATCGTACGGAGCATCTTCGGAGCAGACACGAAGACAGCCGGTCGCATCCTTGTGGACGGTAAAGAAGTGAAGATCAAACATCCGGCGCACGCGATCGCGGCAGGCATCGGTCTGATTCCGGAGGATCGAAAGCGCGAAGGTGTGATCTTAAAGCATGAGATTTATAAGAATGCGACGTTGATACAGCTTAAGAAAATGCGCAGCATGGGGATGCTGCAGACCGCAAGAGAAAAGAACTATACCGAGCAGGCGATCAAGCGGCTTTCTGTGAAAGTTCCGTCATTGACCGCACCGGTCATGAAGCTGTCCGGCGGTAACCAGCAGAAGATCGTCGTATCCAAATGGCTCGATGACCGCATGAAGGTATTGATTTTCGACGAGCCGACCAAAGGCATTGATGTCGGCGCAAAGGAAGACATCTTCCGAACGGTTGAAGAGTTTGCAAAAGCGGGAATGGCAATCATTTTTATCTCATCTGATCTGAATGAAGTCATTCGGACTTCCGACCGGATCCTCGTTGTGCGCGGCGGGCAGATCCTGAAGGATGTGGACAATCAAAACATGACGCAAAAAGATATCATGGAAATCATACTACAGTAAAGGAAACGGCTATGAAAGAGAATATCAAGAAGGTAAATTTAAGAAATTACGGTGTTATCATCGGTTTTATCGCTCTTTGCGTCATCATCAGCTTTGCATCTCCGGCATTTCTGACAACACGCAATATTTTAAACCTGTTGCGGCAATCTGCTGTTGTCGGCGTTCTGTCGGCCGGCATGACACTGATCATTATTTCCGGTAACTTTGATATTTCCGTCGGTTATATCTGCGGATGCGCAGGTGCGATCTCGGCAGTGCTCATCACAAAAGGATTTTCGTTCTGGGCGATCGTTCCGGTTGTGATCGTTTTCGGTGCGGTGGTCGGTGTGATTAGCGGTATCGCAGTGGCAAAATTTGCGATTCCTTCGATGATCGCAACACTCGGCATGGGGCAGGTCGTGAACGGCGCACTGCTCCTTATCACAGGCGGTTATCCGATCAGTGTGAAAGAGCCCGTGATGACATATATCGGAAAGGAAAGCTTCCTCGGCATTCCGGTTCCGATCTACCTGTTTGTACTTGCAATCGTGTTTGTGAATTTTATATTACTGAAAACGATCGTTGGCCGCCATATTTACGCAGTTGGCGGTAACGATGAGACAAGCCGTTTATCCGGTATCCGCGTTGATGCGATCAAGGTTCTTGTCTTTGTGCTGAGCTCGATCCTCGCGGCATTATCCGGCATTATTTTAACGGCGCGTGTCGGAACGGCTACGGCAACAGCCGGTACGGGATATGAACTTGATGCGATCGCAGCGGTTGTAATCGGCGGTACCTGCGTATCCGGTGGCGAAGGAAATGCATGGAAGACGATCATCGGCGTTTTGTTCATGAGCGTTATTTCAAACAGTTTCAACCTGCTCGAAGTGCATGTATATTTCCAGTATGTTTTGAAGGGCCTCATCATTCTGGTCGCAGTCGGTTTTGACAGCTACAACAGAAAGAAAGCAGGCGCAAACTAAATCGAATCCATTTTGTGTAAACACAAATGAAGATAAAAAAGAAGGAGGAACAAGATGAGAAAGGTATTAGCAATGGGTCTGACACTGGCAATGCTTGCAGCAACTCTGACAGGATGCGGCAATGCAGCAGCTCCGGCTGAAGAGAAGAAGGCGGAAACGGCAGCGCCTGCAGAGGCAGCGGCTCCTGCACAGGAAGCAGCACCTGCTGAAGCGGCGGCAAAAGACGGCGGTTATAATATCGCGGTTCTGATTCCCGGTTCTGTTGCGTATTTCACGGCAACACGTGCAGGAAGCGATGAGGCTGCTGCAAAATACGGCTGCAACTTAAGCTACTCCGATGCAAACTGGGATGCGGCTACACAGCTTTCCCAGATCGAAGATGCGATCTCTAAAGGTGTTGATATGATTGCCGTTTGTGCATCCGATGCGGAAGGTATCCTTCCCGGTATCGATGCTGCAAATGAAGCAGGCGTTCCGATCCTGACCTTCACAAACGCGATCGGTACGGATGAATCCGGTACGGTTGACGGCGTAGTATCTTACATCGGCCAGAACGAAGTAAACACAGGTAAGCTTTGCGCAAAGATCGCTGCGGATCTCCTCGGTGAAAAAGGCGGCAAGGTTGTCTGCATCGAAGGTAAGCCCGGCACATTCTGCCAGATCTGGAGAACAAAAGGCTTTGAAGAAGGAATCAAGGGAACAAACCTTGAGATCGTTTACAAGCAGACCGGTGAATGGGACAAAGAAAAGGCAATGACGATCGCAGAAGATATTCTGCAGAAGGGTGATCAGGTTGATCTGTTCTTCTGCCAGGACGACGGCATGGCAACAGGTGTTGGCGAAGTTCTGAAGGAAGCAGGCGTTAAAGATAAGATCAAAGTTGTCGGCCTCGGCGGATCTATCCAGGGTCTTCAGGCACTTAAAGACGGCATCATCGACGGCAACACCTTCCTTTCTGCAAAAGAAGAAGGTTACAAAGCAATCGAGACTTGTGTAAAATACTTAAACGGCGAAAAGGTTGAGCCCAGAACGATCGTTGATCAGGTTGAAGTTACAAAAGACAATGTAGATCAGTTCGAAGGCGAGTGGTAAATCCTGAATGTGTACGGGAGACAGTCATGAAGCAGTTTATTGCCATTGATATTGGCGGGACAAATATTAAATATGGGATTGTTTCACAAAATGGGGATGTTCTGTCCAGTAGGGAAATAAGCACACCTGCCTCCGCTGACAAAACCGTTTTTCTTCAGACACTCGGAGCTCTTGTTCGCGAGTTGAAAAATGAAGAGACAGCGGGGATCGGTATTGCCACTTTAGGTGCAGTGGATGAGAAAAAGCGATGTATCACGGGAATGTGCGACAATCTTCCCATCTTAAAAGATCTGCCTGTTGCCGATTATCTGGAGAATGCATTCGATCTTCCGGTGAGCGTGATGAACGATGTAAAAGCGACAGCGCTCGGGGAAGCAGGATTCGGTGCCGGAAGAGGGCTCGACACATTTTTCTGCGTCGCGCTCGGGACAGGAATCGGCGGTGCTTTCGTTTACGAAGGAAAGATCATAAACGGCGTACACGGTACGGCCGGAGAGGTAGGCTATCTTTGGAGCGGGAGAGGAAAGTGCTATGAAGAGCGTGCATCCGCAAAATGCTTTTCCGATGAGTGTAAACGCCTTGGCGAAAACGACGGAAAAGTATTGGAGCCGGCATTAAACGGGGACCCGCGGTATGCAGAGCTTTTGGAGCGTTGGTCAAAAGATGTCGCATATGGGATCGCGGATATCATCTACGTTCTTGATCCCGGAACGATCATCATAGGCGGAGCAGTATCTGCGATCGGAGAGCTCCTGACCGAACGGATCAGTGAACAGCTGGAAAAAGTGATCTGTCCCGATTTTAAAGGAAAGACCAGAATTCTTCCTGCCAAGAACGGTAATGCAAGCAATATGCTTGGTGCGATCGCACCGTTTTTAAGAAAATAGTCTTTAGGTATTTTTTGGTATCCGCTTTTTTAACATTATTAAAAAAGCGGATACTTTTTGCGATAAGCCGTTTTCTCCGGTTTAATTATGGTATAATCTTCGATATCTGATGATGTGTATCAGTTGTCTAATAACGAAACGGAGGAACCGTATGAAAAAAAGAACGGTGGCATTTCTTCTTGGCATCATGCTTATGCTTGGTGCATGCGGACAGCAGGAAGCGCCTGCTGCAATTCAAGAGACGGAGACGGTCGCTTCTTCGGAAGAGACCGAGAGTGAGAGCGAAGAAGGAAAAGAGATTACCGTCAGGATGACGGATGAAAAAGAAGAACTGAAAGACAAGGATGATAAAGATCTTGTTTTGGTTCATTATACTTATCAAAAAGTAGAAGTGGAGATTCCGGGTAACGAAAGCGCCGCTTCCAAGATCAATGGTGTATTTGCCCAGCAGATCGCCGGCAATCGCAATACCTGCGAGCAATACATGGAGTGGGCAAAGGAAGACAAGGAGTTCCGCGCAGAAGGGGAGTGGAATCCGTATGAAGTCGGTCTGTCCTACGAATGTGCGCGTGCGGACCAAAAAGTGATCAGCATTGTGGCAGATTACTATGATTATACGGGTGGTGCTCATCCGAACGGAAATCGCGGCGGTCTGACATTTGATACGGCGACCGGTAACGAACTCACATTGGATAAAGCTTTTAAAGATACGGAAGATCTAAAGATCGCTTTCCGTTCATTTTTAGAAGAAGAGTTGCAGAAGGACGAGTATAAAGAGCGCCTTTTCCCCGATTTTGAATTTGATCCGTCTATCGTGGGAGATATCATGACTGATTCTACCTGGTATTTATCAAAAGACGGGATCGTGTTTATTTGCAATGAATATATCATCGGTCCGCATGCGGCAGGCATTTTCACGTTCACAATGCCTTACAAAGAATACGGAAAATTGTTAAATGAAGCATATTTGCCGGAATAAGTGCGTGACATCACAATATATTGTGGTATAATGATTACGAAATTATTACATACAGAATGATAGGAGAGGGATTATGAAAAGAAAACTTTTGATAATTGCAACAGCCGCTTGCATGCTTTTCTCATCCATGACAGCACTTGCGGCACCCAAGACAATGCCTGACGGCGGTACATTTGATGCTGATTATTACGCAGCAACCTACTCGGATGTAAAGGCTGCATTCGGTAATAACGAGGCGATGCTTTACCAGCACTACAAGCTTTGCGGCGCAAAGGAAGGCAGACATCCTTACGCGGTCGGCGCATCGGTGGCAACTTCTTCCGGATCATCTTCATCCACGACGACGGACGATTTTGATGCTGCTTACTATGCAAGCAAGTATCCGGATTTGATGGCAGTGTTCGGTACGGATGCAACCAAGCTTTATCAGCACTGGATCACATGCGGCAAGAAGGAAGGCCGTATTGCAAAGGCTCCGGAACAGAAGAAAGAAGAAGAAAAGAAAGAATCATCCGGTTCCGGCGATTTGGAGGATAAGATCTCCGATCATTCGACGCTTGCCAAGCAGCTGCTTTACCTGGTAAATGTATACCGTCTTGATAAGGGTCGTAAAGAGCTGAAGATGAATGACCAGCTTGTTACAGCGGCAACGCGTCTTGCGATCGGTAACGACGATGATAACAAGTCTTCTTCCAAGGTGGATGGCAAGGATTACAAGAAGCTTGCAAAAGAATCCAGCTATGTTTACGATGAGATCGATTGCTCTCATTTCAAGACAGGTGATGACAAGCCGGAAGAGATCTTCCAGAAGCTGCGTGATGAAGACAGCGATATGTTGAAAGAAAAGGTTTATCGTGATTTCGGCTATGGAAAATGCGGTAAATACCATGTATTCATCTTTGCAAACGAAGAGTAGTTACGATTTTCTCGCAGTAAGCGGGTGATCGATCTGGATCACGCAGTAGTGATGCGGATACTTTTCAAAAACAGACTGCTGAATAGCAGATTTTAAATCATCAACAGAATATGTTGTTCGGAAGGGCACGACCACATCAAAGATCAAATTGGTGTGTGTCGGCCCTTTTACTATGCGAAAATCGTGCAGGCTAAGCTGCGCATCATATGCATTCAGAATGGCTTCCACACTTTTCTTCAGAGAATTGGTCTCCTCGTCATCATTCATGATGGGATCCATATGAATGACCGCTTCGCACGCAAGCTCTGTCCTGATCCGGTATTCCACAAGGTCGATTGTATCGTGAAGCGCGAGAATATCTCCCTTAGCGGGCACTTCCGCATGGAAGGATACGAGGCATTTGCCCGGGCCGTAGTCATGCACGATCATGTCGTGGATGCCGAGAATGTCGTCATACTGGTCCACAATGTCCAGGATCTTCTGAACAAAAGCAGGATCTGCCGCCTGGCCTAGAAGCGGTCCCGCTGTCTCTTTTGCCGCATGGTAGCCGGCATAGAGAATGATGAAGCCGATCAGAAGACCGCACGGTCCATCGATCTTAAAGCCTGTATAGTGACCGATGAGTGCGGACACGAAAACGATCCCCGTCGAGAGCGTATCGGACAGAGAGTCGGTTGCCGTTGCTTCCATTGCCGCAGACTCAAGCTGTTTTCCAAGACGGTGATTATAGTAGTACATATAGCATTTTACCATAACGGAAATGAGAAGGATGGCGATTACAAGCGGCGTGATCAGCGTTTCCGAAGGAGAGATGATTTTTTTGACGGATTCTTTGCAGAGCTCGTATCCCATCAAAATAATGAGGACAGACACAAGAAGCCCGGAGATATACTCGATTCTGCCATGCCCGAACGGATGATCCGAATCGGCTTCCTGACCTGCCATTTTAAAACCGATCAGTGTGATCACGGAAGATCCCGCATCCGATAAGTTGTTAAAAGCGTCAGCTGTGATCGCGATGGATCCGCTTAGGAGACCTGCAATGAATTTGCCCGTAAACAAAAGCAGGTTCAGGACGATGCCGACAATTCCGCTAAGCATGCCGTAGCGACGTCTGACGATCGGATCTTTCGTATTTTTGTAATCTTTTATAAAAAGGGTAGATAGAATCGTGATCATATTTGCCTCCCATGGAATATCCCCATTTTATCACGTTGCGCATATCGCATAAAGAGTGTATAATCATCTCGGAAAAAATGAACTGACATTTATTTAACAAAAAGAGGAGTGACAAGATGCGTAAGAAACCGGTTGTATTAATGATCCTTGACGGATATGGATTGAATGATAAGAAAGAACACAACGCTGTCGCGGAAGCAAAGACACCTGTTGTCAGCGGATTAATGAAGGACTATCCCTTTGTCCGTGGTAATGCCAGCGGCATGGCAGTCGGCCTTCCGGACGGTCAGATGGGCAATTCCGAAGTCGGCCACCTCAATATGGGTGCGGGCCGCATCGTATATCAGGAACTGACCAGGATCACGAAAGAGATCCAGGACGGTACATTTTTTGAGAATCCCGCGCTTTTAAAGGCGATGAACAATTGCAAAGAGCATGACAGCGCGCTTCACTGCTACGGCCTTATTTCCGACGGTGGCGTACACAGCCACAATACACATCTTTACGGTCTCCTTGAGATGGCCAAGAGATGCGGCCTTACCAAAGTATTTGTGCACTGCTTCTTAGACGGTCGTGATACACCGCCCGCAAGCGGTAAAGGTTACGTGGAAGAACTTGAAGCCGAGATGAAGAAGATCGGCGTTGGTAAGATCGCTTCCGTAATGGGCCGTTACTATGCAATGGACAGAGATAACAACTACGATCGTGTGCAGCTTGCATACGATGCGCTCACCAAAGGCGAGGGCCTGAAAGCGGCATCCGGCCCCCAGGGCATTCAGGAGTCCTATGACCGCGATGAGACAGATGAATTCGTGAAGCCCACCGTTGTTGTTGAGAACGGCGCGCCGGTGGCAACGATCAAGGATCATGACTCCGTTGTATTTATCAACTTCAGACCTGACCGTGCACGCGAGATCACAAGATGCTTCTGCTGTGAAGACGATTTCTTTAAGGATATCAATTTCAAGCGCGAGAAGCGTCTGGATGTTACCTATGTCTGCTTCTCGGATTATGATCCGACCATTCCGAACAAAGATGTTGCGTTCCACAAGATCTCGGTTACCAATACATTCGGTGAGTGGCTTGCGGCTAATCATATGAAGCAGGCAAGGATCGCCGAAACGGAAAAATATGCACACGTTACATTCTTCTTTAACGGCGGCGTGGAAGAGCCCAACGAAGGCGAGGACAGGATCCTTGTTAATTCCCCCAAGGAAGTGGCCACCTACGACTTAAAGCCCGAGATGAGTGCGTACGAAGTATGTGATAAGCTTTGCGGTGCGATCAGAAGCGACAAGTATGATGTGATCATCATCAACTTTGCCAACCCGGATATGGTCGGCCATACAGGTGTAGAGCCTGCAGCGATCAAGGCGATCGAAGCAGTCGATGAATGCGTGGGCAAAGCAGTGGAAGCGATTAAGGAAAAGGATGGTGTGCTATTTATTTGTGCAGACCACGGTAATGCGGAGCAGCTTGTTGATTATGAGACAGGTGAGCCGTTTACAGCGCATACAACCAATCCGGTTCCGTTCATTCTTGTAAACTATGACAGTGCATATACACTTCGCGAGGGCGGTTGCCTTGCGGACATCGTACCGACCCTGATCGAGATCATGGGTATGGAACAGCCTAAAGAGATGACCGGTAAATCTCTTCTCATTAAGAAATAACAGAATGATCGTTTATTGAGATAAGCAGTAATTTCGGACTCCCGCCATTTTGGCGGGAGTTTTTGTGTCTCTTTCGGTAATGGTAATTAAGTACTTTTTTAATATTTAGCATTGACAGTTCTCTGTACGGTGTATTATATATGTATTAAGACAACTAATACACCCATACACTACAGAAAGGAGAAGAGATGATCATACTGGATTATAAGGATACCAGGCCGATCTACGAGCAGATCGTTGATAAGCTGCAGAAGCTGATCTTAAGCGGCGCGCTCACACCGGATCAGAAGATGCCTTCGGTCCGAAGCCTGGCGATGGAACTGTCCATCAATCCCAATACGGTACAGCGTGCTTATGAAGAGCTGCTTCGCGGCGGTTTTCTGTATACCATCAAGGGACGCGGCAATTTCGTCTCTTACAACGATTCCCTCCCGTCTCTGAAAAAAGAAGAGTACGTAAGGCAGATGAAGAACATCCTGAAAGAGGCATCGGAGATCGGCATCTCGAGGGATGAAATACTGGAAGAATTGATGAAAGGAGAGAAGCAATGATTGAGATTCGTAACGTCAGCAAATCGTTTGAGAATATTGCAGCCATCGATCATGTGGATCTTTCGATAAAGGAAGGGAATGTTTTCGGTCTGATCGGCACGAACGGTGCCGGCAAGAGCACACTTCTTCGTATGATGAGCGGTGTGATCAGACCCGATTCCGGAGAAGTTATGGTTGACGGAATGCCCGTGTTCGATAATGTGGAAGCAAAGCAGCATTTCTTTTTTATCGCTGACGAACCATACTTTTTTGCAAACGCCAATCCGGAGGATATGGCAAAGCATTACATGACCGTTTTCACGCAGTTTGATGCGGAGGAATTCTACTCTTATCTGGAAAAATTCGGCCTGGAGAGAAGAAGGAAGATCAACACTTTTTCCAAAGGCATGAAGAAGCAGCTGGCCATCCTGCTTGCAGTTGCAGCGAAGACGAAATATATTTTCTGCGACGAAAC
>JAEEGL013311742.1_pt1 | contig 10075 bp, 7 predicted proteins | sample 9134231 | NCBI WGS metagenome assembly JAEEGL01 (sample SAMN16246548, study PRJNA631951) | gut metagenome | biome: gut microbiome; feature: rumen; material: fiber-attached | host: Bos | place: Iran: Karaj | collected 2018-10 | reverse complement strand
CGGCTGCGGCAAATGCGAGCAGCACTGCCCGCAGTCCCTTCCGATCCGCAAACTTCTGAAGAAGGCCGACCGCGACCTGCGCCCTCTCCCGTATAAAGCAGGCATCGGCATCGCCCGGAGCTATCTCCTCCGCGGCAGAAAGAAACGCTCCGGGGACTGACCCCCGCCGGAAAGGATGACTCCCATGAAGAAACAGAAAACCGCCAAGACCCGTCCTTCCTTCCGCCCGGGCCTCTTTATCCTCGCCGCGGTCGTGTTCGCTTTCCTGCTCGAGATCGGCAAGCATACGCTCGCCGGCTGGATCCTCACCGCAGTCCTGCTCGCGGCCTACGCCTTTTTCCGCCTGACGCGCTTCAGGGAACTCTCCCGCGGAAAGAAAGCGCTCGCCCGTCTCGGGCTCGTCGCCGTCTTCAGCCTGATCCTCCTGATCTCGTGGCCTCCGATGAAGCGGGTCCCGGCCGTCGACGCGGCACGTCCGGAAGAGACCGGCGTCGTCACCGTCGCTCAGGGACGCCTCACCGGCGTCTATACCAAAGACCGGGCCGTGGAAGTCTATGCCGGCATCCCGTACGCGGAGCCCCCCGTAGGAGAGCTGCGCTGGAAGGAGCCGCAGCCGGCGGGCCCCTGGGAGGGCGTCCTGAAGGCTGACCATTTCGGCCCGATGTCCATGCAGACCGTCCACAGCGCCTATTACGACTCCGTCTATACGATGGTCGGCTACCATGATTACCGGATCTCGCTGCGGGACAACTACCGGCCCGCCGTGAGCGAGGATTCCCTCTATCTCAACGTCTGGAAACCGGCCGGGGAGCAGAAAGATCTGCCCGTGCTCGTCTATATCCACGGCGGGTCGCTGCAGACCGGCCAGCCCTGGTTTGCGGATTACAGCGGCGAAGGACTGGCCCGTGAGGGGATCGTCGTCGTCAATATGGCCTACCGTCTGGGTGTTTTCGGCTTCTTTGCCGACGCGGAACTGGCCGCCGAGTCTCCGAACGGCTCGACCGGCAACTACGGCCTTCTTGACCAGATCGAGGCTCTCCGGTGGGTACAGGCCAATATCGCGGCTTTCGGCGGCGATCCCGGCAACGTGACCGTCGCCGGCGAGTCGGCCGGTTCCGCCTGCGTCACCGCGCTCTGCACGTCTCCTCTGGCCAAGGGGCTCTTCCGCCGCGTCACGGCCGAAAGCTCGACCGTCACCGCCCCGGAACCCGCCCACTCCTTCCGGCTCATGGATGAAGCCCTGGCAGCCGGCGCCGCGACCAAAAAGCGCTTCAGCGCCTCTTCCGTCTCGGATCTCCGCAAGGTTCCCGCGGAAAAGATCGTCTCCGAACTGAACAGCCACCACCACATGACCGTGGACGGCTACGCCCTGACCGAAACGCCTTATGAATCCTACGCGAAGGGGATCCACAACGAGGAGGCCCAGTTCATGGGCTTCAACAGCAAGGAATCGGCTCCCTTCATCCTCTTCCAGTCCGTGACGACAGAGAACTATCCGAAGATGATCCGCTCCGTCTTCCCGGAAGAGCTGGCAAAACGCGTGCTGGCGCTCTATCCGTACGCGACCAATGCCGAAGCGCGGAAAGCCTGGGCCGAAGTCTTCTCCGCCCTCTTCTTCGTGTACGGGCATTTCTGCTGGCAGCGCCAGGCGACGGAGAACGGCGTCCCGACCTATGTCTACTACTTTACGAAAGAAAACGGCCGTCTCGGCCCGTGGCACAGCGGTGAAGAGATCTACCTCTACCGCAATATCCCGGAACGCTCTCTGCTCTTCAACAGCCGCGACCGGGAACTGTCCCTCGAGATGTCCGGCTATTTCCTTAATTTCATCCGCACCGGCGATCCCAACGGCGCGGGGCTTCCCGTCTGGGAAGCCGGATCGGACGCCTACCGCGTCATGGAATTCGGCGAAACGACCGGCATGACGGATTTCCCTTACCGGGAAATGTCTGCTATACTGGACGAGCTGCAGCATTTCGGCTCTGCCGAGCCGTAAATCAGACGCCCGGGGATGCCGGGCTGAAGGAGGAAGTATGATCACAGTAAAACAGGCCAGAAAGGATCTGAACGGCTGTGTCCGCTGGATCCGGCGGTTCTTTGAGGAAAACGGCCCCGGCTGCAACGCGGTCGTGGGCATTTCGGGCGGCAAAGACAGTTCTGTCGTCGCCGCGCTCTGCGTAAAGGCGCTCGGCCGCGAGCGGGTGATCGGGGTGCTCATGCCCAACGGCGAGCAGTCCGACATCGATATGGCTAAGCTTTTAGTCAGCCATCTCGGCATCCGCCACTATATCGTCAATATCGCCGACGCGGTGAAGGGCGTCACGGAGGCGATCCCCTTCCCGCTCTCGGATCAGTCCCGGATCAATCTGCCGCCGCGTATCCGCATGTCGACCCTCTACGCGGTCAGCCAGAGCATGAACGGGCGCGTCGCCAACACCTGCAACCTCTCCGAGGACTGGGTCGGCTATTCCACCCGCTACGGCGATTCCGTCGGCGACTTCAGCCCCTGCTCGCATTTCACGGTCACCGAGATGAAGATGATCGGCCGCCTGCTCGGCCTGCCGGAAGTCCTGATCGAGAAGGCGCCCTCCGACGGCCTGACCGGGAAGACGGACGAAGATAATCTCGGCTTCACCTACGCCGCGCTGGACCGCTACATCCTGACCGGAGAGATCGACGATCCGGCCGTCAAGGCGAACATCGACCGCCGCCACCGGATCAATCTGTTCAAGCTTTCCCTGATGCCTTCCTACGATCCCGCGGAGGAAGCCTCCGCAGCAGAAGAAACCAAAAACGAAGGAGAAACGAAATGAGATTCGAACCCATCGTCACGTCGCTTCTGGACACCGACCTCTACAAATTCAACATGAACCAGGTCATCTTCCACAAACATACGGACCTGGTCGGCGAGTATCACTTCAAATGCCGGAACAGGGGCGTCCGCTTCACTCCGGAGATGGTCCGGGAGATCGACGAACAGATCGATTCTCTCTGCTCCCTTTCCTTCCGCCGGGACGAACTCGACTACATGCGCTCCATCCGCTTCATCAAGGACGACTACGTGGAATTCCTCCGGCTCTGGCACCCGCTGCGGGATTACATCCATGTGAGTCTGAACGAAGAGACCGGCGAGCTCACCGTCATCGTCAAGGGCCCGCTCTTTTCCGCCATGCAGTTCGAGATCTACCTGCTGGAGATCATCAATGAGGTCTATTTCCGCATGCAGTACGACTACGAGACGCTCCGGCGCTCGGCTGAGGAACGCCTGACGGAGAAGATCCGCCTCTTCAACGGTCCCGATCCCCGCTATCATTTCAGCTTCGCCGAGTTCGGCTGCCGCCGCCGGCTTTCCCGCGAGTGGGAGGACGTGGTCGTGCGCCGCTTCGCGCTGGAAACGCAGAATCTCTTCGGCACCTCAAACGTCTACCTGGCCAAAAAGTACCATCTGACGCCCATCGGGACCTATGCCCACGAGTTCGTGCAGATGTATCAGGGCATTGATTCGATCCCGCTCTCCTATACCAACCACTACGCGATGCAGGACTGGTACAACGAGTACAAAGGCGACAACGGGACCGCGCTCACCGATACGATCACGACCGACCTCTTCCTGCTGGATTTCGACCGTTCGATGGTCAATAACTACAACGGCGTCCGGCACGACAGCGGCGACCCCTACGAATGGGGTGAAAAGATGATCCGGCACTATCAGAAATACGGGGTGGACCCGAAGACCAAGCTCCTGCTCTTCAGCGACAGCCTGGATTTCGACCGGGCCGAGAAGCTCTGGCAGTATTTCTCCGGCAAGACCAAGGTATCCTTCGGCATCGGCACCTTCTGCTCGAACGATACCTGCGAGGAGCCGCTGAACATCGTGATCAAGCTGCAGTACGTCAACGGCCAGCCGGTCGCGAAGCTCTCCGACGCACCCGGCAAGACCATGTGCGACGACGCGGATTATGAGAAGTACCTGCGTTCCTCCGTGGCTTTCCGCCTGAATAAGGAAGCTGAGCGGGAAAAACACCGGCACTGACAGCCTGCCGCTCATTTGACCCTTGCCGTCCGGCCGGTTTTCGGGTATACTGTTTCCGTATCCCGCTACTGTGTTCCCCCCGAAAGGAGGTTTTATGGAAGGTCTGATTCCTGTCATCATCATTATTGCCGTTGTGGTATCCTTTCTGAAGTCCGCCAAGCGGAAAAGCGAAGCCGAACAGGACGCCCGTTCGTCAGGATCGTCCACCACGTCCACCGTCCGCCCGACCGCGGCGCCCGGCCAGTATCCGAACCATACGCCCGGCAACGCGGCGGCCAGCCGCGCCCCCTACAGCAGTGTCGGCAAGACCACCTACTCGCAGGGGAAGACGACCTATTCCCAGAACAAGTCCAGCTACAGCCAGAGCGGGACCACCTATTCCCAGAGCAAAACGTCCTATTCCCGGCCGCAGAAGACGGTGCGTGCCGAGGATTACAGCCGCTGCAGCGATTTTTCCTTTGCGGGACTGCCTCCGGGAACCGACGAGCTCGAGGCGCTGATCCGCCACAACCACGCGCATGAAAAAGAGCTGGAGACGCACATGCATTTCAGCCAGCAGTAAGAGGCCCGGCAGACGTTTCCGGCGCCCGTTTTGAGGTTCCCGGGAAAGGGAATAACGGCCTCGGGCCGCCAAACATACGAAATAGGACGAACTATTATTTATTTCCGGCCGACGATCATACAGATGTCGGCCCTTTTTTGCGCCGCTTGATGCTTCTGTATATCAAAGTCTATAAATCGTATACTCATTTTGTACTTTTATATACCCTGTCGCCGATTATAAGGTAAATGTTGCTATTATACCTTTCATTATTTGCTTTTTGCTTCTTTTCCCTCTTGATATGGGTTCCTCTTCTGTGATACAAAAAATCCGAAGATCATTGTCTGCAGTGTATTTCGGAAGCCGGGCACGGCAGCCCGGCCCCGGAAAAGACAAAAGAAAACAAGGAGGAAATCATGAAGATCACCAAACGAGTGCTGTCATTGCTTCTCGCCGCCGCGCTGCTGCTTTCGCTGGCTGCCTGCGCCGAAAAGCCCGCTCCCGAAGGGTCTCAGGGATCCGGTGAGTCCCAGTCTCCCGCCTCTTCCCAGGGGCAGTCCGATCCCGCCCAGTCCGATCCTGCCCAGACCGACCCGGCCTCTACCGAGCCTGCCGTACCGGATCACCCCCACGGAGGACACATCAACGTCCGTATCTGCTCGAAACCGCAGTGGATGGACCCGCTCAAATCCACCGGCATCTGGCGCTACATCTTCACCGAGAACGTCTTTGAAAGCCCGCTGACCCGCGATGCGGACAACAACATCGCCCCTGCCGTCTGCGACTATGAACTGTCCGACGACCGTCTGACCCTGAAGCTGTGGGTCCGGGACGACGTCTACTTTTCCAACGGAGACAAAGTCGACATCTACGACGTGGAAGCATCTTTCCAGCGCGCCTTCAACCTTTACAACAACGTCAAGAAAAACGTCGCTCCTCTCGTCACCTCGATGACGATCGACGACAAGGGCGTGATGACGATGACCTTCGATCATTACTCGGAGAACATCATGTACTACATCGCCGCCTACCAGCCCTGGATCGCCGTCCGTCCGAAAGAGATCTGCGAGAAGTATCCCGACGAACCCGTACCGAACGAAAATATCGAAGATCTGATCGGCACCGGTCCCTACAAGTATATCGATTTTGAGAAAGACGTCCAGGTGACCCTGGGCCGCGTGGAAAACTACATCCCGCGCATGGCAGACAAGGACCGCACCGGTTTTGCCGGCACCAAGTACGCCTATCTCGACACGATGACCTTCTGGTACAGCGGCAGCGCCCAGTCCGCCATGATCGCGATCATGGCCGGCGACTATGACGTCGTCGAGTTCATGGAAGAAGAATACTGGCCCATCGCCCAGGCTCAGGGCATCGCGGAGAACGTCTATGACTCCAACGTCGGTCTGGCGATGTACTTCAACGTCGACGGATCGCTGGATCCCGACGGCAACCCGATCAACGTCACCGCGAAATACCCCTCCCTGCGCAAGGCCATCATGGCGGCCATCGACTACGAACAGTTCCTGAAGATCGTCTCCGACAATCAGCAGAACATGACCGGCGGGCCGTTCCTGTCTCCGCTCTATGCCGATGACATCTGGACCACCTGTGACTACTACGGCCCCACCAACATGGACGTGGTCAACAAGTATCTGGCCCAGGCCAAAGCGGAAGGCTGGGACGGCGTGACCCCCGTGAAGGTCGTCCGCGAGAACAGCCGTGAAGATATCCCGACCCTGTGGAAGGATTATCTGACCAAGGCAGGCATCCCGGTAACGATCGAACTGATGGAAGGCGCCGCCGCGAGCGATTTCATGACCGCCGGCAAACCGAACGACTACGACATGATGTTCAGCTGGCCGACCTACACCTTCACCCCCACCAAGGCTCCGGCTACCTTCTTCTCGACCTACTGGGCACATGACGAGCACAAGAACGACCTGCTGGACAGAATGAGCGTGCTGGATCCGGAATCGCCCGAATACATCGCGCTCGCGAAGGAGTACACCAACTACATCATCGATACCTGCGGCTTTGCCTACATGGGCACGCTGAACTGGTACTGGTACGCTCCCGAGACCCTGCATCTGGAAGACAGCGGTCTGGTCCGTTTCTTCTACAACAGCTGGTGGGAAGATCCTGAAAACCACCCGATGAAATAATCAGGCCCTGCAAGCCAAAGGCCCGGTACCGCAGCGCGGTACCGGGCCTTTGGCATTCCGGAAAAATCACCACTCCATTCCGTCGAGTTCCAGAAGCGCGCGGGCGTAAATGCGCATGGCCCGCTGCAGGCGGTCGACACTGACCAGCTCGTCCAGCCCGTGGGCGCCGCCGCGTCCGGCAGGATAACCTTCGGGCTTCAGACAGCCGTCCATTCCGAAGACGTACGCGTTCGGAAGCCGGTGCGCATAGGTTCCGCCGCCCATGGTATACGGCGGTCTGTTTTCACCGGTCACGGCATTCGAGATCTCCGTCAGACGGACGACCAGCGGCGACTCCGGATCCAGCAGATAGGCCGGCGTCCCCTTCTCGGCCGAAACGACACGGGCCCCCGCTTTCTCCGCACTTTCCGTGATGCGGTCCGCGATCTCTTCCGCCGTCAGTTCGATCGGATAGCGGATGTTGAGCGTCATCGCGGGGCAGCCGTCCTCCGTGACGATTTTCCGCGCATTGACCGTCGCCGGCGGCATGTGCGCGGAGGGAACGTCGATTCCGAAGCCTTTCCCGCCGGTATCCAGCGACACCTGCCGGAAATAGTCCAGCAGCGGACGGTCCGCCGGATCCGTCGCGGGATCCTCGAGCAGGCGCTCCATCAGCCGGGTGATCATATTGCCGTTCGGATCCGGATGCGCCCCGTGGCGGGGCGGCGTCCTGGTCACGACGGTGCCGGAAGCCGTCACGGCTTCGGCCTTGCCCGGATCTTCCGGAAGTCCCGCGGTGAGCGTCAGACCGTGCAGCGGTTCCCGGCTCCTGATGACGATGGTCACAGAGCCCTTGCCGCCGTATCCCACCGGAAAACTCCCGTCAGGCACGAGGGAGAGGCGCGGGGCCCCGGCCACGTTCAGAAAGCCTTCCGCCCCGGGCTGCCCCGGGACCCCGATCATATCGTGCATGCCGCTCTCTTCGTCGCTCCCCACGTAGAGGGCCGGATTATAGCTCAGGGGGACGCCCAGTGCTTTGAAGATCGTGAGGATGCGGAAAATGGCCGCGAGCTGCCCCTTGTTGTCGGTGGCGCCCCGTCCGATGATGCATCCTTTGAACTGCGTGGCGCGGTACGGCGGATGCTCCCAGCCGTCGCCTTCCGGGACCACGTCCCCGTGCAGCCAGATGCCCAGATCGGGCTGTCCCGGCTTCAGGGCGAGACTGACAACGCCCACCCGGTAATCTTCGGTATAAAAGCCGGCTTCGCGGCCCATCCGGAGGGCTTCCTCCTGCATCGCCCGCGGTCCCGGGCCGAAAGGCGCCCCGGGCTGCGGTTCACCTTTTACGCTTTTGACCGCGATCATCCGGACCGTATCCTCGATCAGCTGCGGCCGGCAGGCTTCGATCTCCCGGTCTATCCTCTCCGTCCACTGCCTTATGCTTTCCCGATCCATGCCTCTTCTCCTCTTTCCGGCGGGTGCTCAGATCTGTTTGTAAAAATTCTCGCTGCGGGTGGTAGTGGCGGGCGGCGCCGGATCGAGCTTCCGGCCGGCGATCCCCAGGATATCCTCGGGGCGGATCCACGGCCGTCCCTGGATGCCGGAGGTCTCCTCGTGAGTGAGATACCCCTTGTAGCAGGTCAGGCTCCGGCGGATGAACCCGTCGCGGACGCAGGCCTCCGTCAGCCCGTTGTTAAGGATATTCAGAAGCATGGGCAGGGTCTCCGCCGCCAGCGCGACCGAAGTGGAATGGGCCACCGCGCCCGGGATGTTGCTGACGCAGTAGTGGACCACCCCGTTCACCACGTAGCGGGGATCGTCGTGGTGCGTCTCGTGGCTGGACTCGATCGCGCCGGGATCGTCGTTGGAGATATCGACCAGCACGCTGCCGGGCTCCATCAGCTTCAGCATCTCCTTCGTGATCAGGAAATCCTTCCGCTGCTTCGGCCACTTGACGCAGTTCAGGACCATATCCGTCTGCGGCAGCACGGAAGCGATCGTTTCCTGCGTGCAGAACATCGTATCGATGTGATTCTGATATCTGGCTCCCAGTTCACGCAGCAGGCCGGCGTTGATATCCATCACGGTCACGTGCGCCCCCAGGGCGTAAAGCACGCTCAGGGCGTTCTGTCCGACGATGCCGCCGCCCAGGATCAGAACGTTCATGCCCGGCGCGCCGGCAAAGCCGCCCACATATTTTCCCTTGCCCCCGTTGATGGTGAGCATGGATTCCAGGCCGAAGAGCGCGCCATGCTTGCCCGCGGCCTCGCAGTTCGGGGAACCGAAGCGGTGGCTGTCTTCCGCCGTGATGGCGATGCATCTGCTCTTCAGCAGAGCATCCACTTCCTCCGGATGGCCTGCGGGATGGATGCAGCAGTAGATCATCTGCCCTTCCCTCAGCAGTCCGTATTCGGGAGGCTCGATCTCCTTGACCTTGGCCAGGAAATCGCAGCGTTCCCACATTTCAGCGGCTTCCGGGACGAGCTCCGCCCCCGCGGCCGCGTACTTTTCGTCCGGGAATCCGCTGCCGGCTCCGGCGCCCGCCTGGACCAGTACCGTATGTCCCGCTCCCGCGATGGACGCGACCTCCGCCGGGGTGCAGATGACCCGGTTCTCCCCTTCCTTGGTGTCTTTCAGAACTCCGAATACCATTTCGTATACTCTCCTTCTCCTCCCGGCCGCAGCGGGCCGGTCATCCTTCGGATATTGTACCACGGAGCCGCCGTTCCTGCCTATTGCTTTTTTGTCCGCACTTCTTTCCGAAACCGGGTCCATTCGTTTAAAAAACCGCTGTTCCCGCGGCTTTTTCCTTCCAGTTATTCTTTTCTGCATGCTATAATGAAAATGGTTCTTTGCCGTGACGGATCACAACGTTTTCCCGGCGGAGAAAAGAGCCTTTACAGACTACCCGTATAAGGAGAATTCCCATGAACGACCAGCAGCCCGTTACTCAGCAGCCTGCGGAGGAACCGCAGAAGAAAAACTCCACCCGCAGCCTGATCAAGAAGATCATCATTCTGGCAGTCATTCTGCTGCTCGTCATGCTGCTCACGAACCCGTCCCTCCTGTTCTTCCTGCCGGAGGCCTGGCGGGACGCCATGAAGACCGTCTGGAACGGCCTACTCGGCGACGTCGACGCGATCACCAAGACCTTCCAGCCCGGCCAGCTCCTTGCCACGATCTTCAAGATCTCCATCGTGGTCCTGGTCATCCTGATCCTGAAATACGTCCTGAAGCTGGTGCTTGACCGGGTCAAACCCAAAACCCCCAAGGCCGCCAGCATCTTCTCGATGATCCGCTCCTTCAGCGGCTACGCCCTGGTCATCATCGCCATCGTATGGGGCCTGTCGGCGCTCG
>JAEEGL012907476.1_pt1 | contig 10075 bp, 10 predicted proteins | sample 9134231 | NCBI WGS metagenome assembly JAEEGL01 (sample SAMN16246548, study PRJNA631951) | gut metagenome | biome: gut microbiome; feature: rumen; material: fiber-attached | host: Bos | place: Iran: Karaj | collected 2018-10 | reverse complement strand
TGCGGGTAGTCCTCGCCGAAGTAGTTGAGCAGCAGCTTCCTGCGGCACTGGTTGGATTCGGCGTATGCCACCACCTCCGCCAGCAGTTGGCGGCTGATCTCCTGCTCGGCAACGGGTTTGCCCTGCATGAACTTCTCCAGTTTCTGAATATCCTTGTAACTGTAATAGGTTATGCACTGGCCTTCCTTTCCGTCACGGCCTGCACGGCCTGTTTCCTGATAGTAGCTCTCAATGCTCTTGGGAATGTCGTAATGGATCACGAAGCGCACGTCAGGCTTGTCTATTCCCATTCCGAAGGCTATGGTGGCCACTATTACGTCTATCTCTTCCATCAGGAACAAGTCCTGGTTCTCAGTCCTTGTCTTGGCATCGAGACCCGCGTGATAAGGCCTGGCCTTTATGCCGTTGATTTCCAGCAGCTGCGCCATCTCCTCAACTTTCTTGCGGCTGAGGCAGTAGATGATTCCGGACTTGCCGGCGTTCTTGCGGATGAACCTGATGATGTCTTTCTCCGGCTCTATCTTCTCGCGCACCTCGTAATACAGGTTGGGGCGGTTGAAGGAAGACTTGAATATGGCCGCATCGGGAATGCCCAAGTTCTTGAGAATGTCGCTCTGCACCTTGAGGGTGGCTGTTGCGGTAAGGGCAATGATTGGTGCCCTGCCTATCTCTTCCACTATAGCCCTGATGCGGCGGTATTCCGGACGGAAGTCGTGTCCCCACTCAGAAATACAGTGAGCCTCGTCAACGGCGTAGAAAGACACCTTGATTTCCTTGAGAAGGGTTATGTTGTCAGACTTAGTAAGGGATTCCGGCGCAACGTAGAGCAGCTTGGTACGGCCTGAAAGAAGGTCTTCGCGGACCTCGGCAATCTGCTGGCGGGAGAGGGAAGAATTCAGGAAATGGGCTATGCAGCTGTTGCCCGACTCGAAACCGCGGATGGCATCCACCTGGTTCTTCATCAGGGCGATGAGCGGAGAGATTACAATGGCTGTTCCCTCCATCAGGAGGGCGGGAAGCTGGTAGCAAAGGGACTTGCCGCCGCCGGTGGGCATTAGCACGAACGCATCATTGCCCTCCACCAGGTGAGCTATTATCCTCTCCTGGTCACCCTTGAACGTATCATAGCCGAAGAATTCCTTCAGCTTTGAGCGAACAGCCAATGAATCAAGCATAGTGTCAGTCTAGTTTGTGGATAGCCAGTCCTGAACGGAGCTTGGGCTCGAACCACGTAGTTTTAGGCGGCATTATCTTGCCGTTGTCGGCAATGTCGATCAGTTGCTGCATAGACACCGGATAAAGGGCGAATGCGACTCTCATCTCGCCGCTGTCAACCCTGCGGCAGAGTTCTCCGAGTCCCCTGATTCCGCCCACGAAATCTATCCTGTTGTCCGTGCGGAGGTCTTTTATTCCAAGTATCTTGTCCAGCACCAGGTTGGAAAGGATGGTCACGTCCAGCACCCCGATGGGGTCTGAATCGTCATACCTGCCGGGCTTTGCGGTGAACGAATACCACTCCCCGTCAAGATACATTGAGAAATTGTGCAGGGCCTTGGGGTGGCAGATGTCCTTACCCGCAGGCTCCACGACGAAGTCTTCTGACAGTTTGTCCAGGAAAGCATCCTTGTCCAGCCCGTTCAGGTCCTTTACCACGCGGTTGTAGTCTATGATCTTGAGCTGGGTCTCAGGGAAGCAGACGGCCATGAAGAAGTTGTACTCCTCATTGCCGGTATGATTGGGGTTCTGGGCCCTCTTCTCGGCTCCCACGCGGGCTGCGGCGGCCGTGCGGTGATGGCCGTCAGCCACGTAAAAGGCATCCACGCGAGTGGTGAAGATTTCCGTGATGCGGGCTACGTCGGCGTCATTGTCTATCACCCAGAATTCGTGGGTGAAATTGTTCTCGTCCACGAAGCGGCACTCGGAAGGCCCGGCGACGGTCTTCTCCACTATACGGGAGAGTTCGGGATCGTCCTTGTAGGCGAAGAAGACGGGCTCGATGTTGGCATTCTGGATGCGGATGTGCACCATCCTGTCGTCCTCTTTCTTCTTGAGGGTGAGCTCGTGCTTCTTGATTATTCCGTTGGCGTAGTCGTCAGTGTGGGCGCAGAGCACCAAGCCGTACTGAGTCCTGCTGCCCATTGTCTGGGCGTAGACGTAATAGCACTCCTTGGGGTCCTGCACCAGCCAGCCGCGCTGCTGCCAGAGCTTGAAATTCTCCACGGCCTTCTGGTACACCCTGGGGTCGTTCTCTTCCAGGATGGGGTCGAAGTCAATTTCAGGCTTGGTTATATGCAGCAGGGATTTCTCCCCCGCCATCTTGAGCGCCTCCTCTGAATTGAGGACGTCATAAGGCGGGGAAGCAATCTGCTCTGCAAGTGATTTCGCAGGCCTTACGGCCGCAAAAGGTTTTACTCTTACCATCAGGATTAGAATTTGTTAACCTGGAAGCGTGTGCAACCGTCAGCGAAGAAGCCGACAATCTGGTTGGCTGCTGCAAGTCCGGCGTTCATGTTGGCCTCTGCAGTCTGGGCACCCATCTTCTTAGGGGTTGCGAACACCCTTGCGCCGAATTTCTCCTTAAGCTCGGCCAGGTTGTCAGGAGCCACGTCTGTAGCATATTTGAGGTCCGGACGGTCCTCAAGGGCCTTTGCGAGGCCTGCCTCGTCAATGACTTCCTTGCGGGCGGTATTCACCAGGACTCCTCCCTTAGGCATCTTTGTGATGAGGTCATAACCTATTGACTTGACGGTCTGAGGGGTTGCAGGAATATGGATGGATACGTAGTTGCTCTTGGAATACAGTTCATCGAGGTTAACCACGGGCTCTGCTCCGCCTTCTACAATCTTGTCTGCAGGGAGGAACGGATCTATGGCCTTTACCTTCATTCCAAGGGCGGAAGCCTTCTGTCCTACAAGGCGGCCTACGTTTCCAAATGCCTGGATACCCACGGTCTTGCCCAAAAGCTCAGATCCTGTAGAAGGTGTGAACTGGGTGCGGGCCATGTATATCATCATAGCGATTGCAAGCTCTGCAACTGCGTTGGCGTTCTGTCCAGGGGTGTTCATAACCACGATCTTTGCAGCAGATGCCGCCACAAGGTCAACGTTGTCATATCCGGCGCCTGCCCTTACAACTATCTTGAGCTTGGGGGCTGCGTTGATAACCTCTGCGGTGACTTTGTCGGAACGGATGATGATTGCGTCCACGTCAGCCACTGCTGCCACGAATTCTGCCTGCTCGGCATAGTTTTCAAGCACCACTACCTGGTGTCCTGCACCGGTGAGGATATTCTTGATGCCGCTTACCGCTGCTGCGGAGAACGGTTTCTGGGTTGCTACTAATACTTTCATTTCTTGAGTTTTTCAAATTCCTGCATGCACTCTACCAGGGCGTCTACGTCTTCCTGGCTGCAAGCGTTATACAAAGACGCGCGGAAGCCGCCTACTGAGCGGTGTCCCTTGATTCCTACCATTCCCTTGCCCTTTGCGAAGGCGAAGAACTCGTCCTGGAGGTCTTCATAGCCGGGAGCCATAACGAAGCATACGTTCATTATTGAGCGGTCTTCCTTGTTGGCGGTTCCTACGAACAGAGGGTTGCGGTCGATTTCGGCGTACAAGGTTTCGGCCTTCTTCACGTTGATCTTGTTGATAGCCTCTACGCCTCCCTGTGCCTTGAGCCACTTGAGGGTCTCTGTCATCACCAGGATGGAGATTACAGGAGGGGTGTTGAACATTGAGCCCTTGTCTATGTGGGTACGGTAGTCCAGCATGGTAGGCAGGTAACGGCTTACCTTTCCAAGAGCGTCGACTTTAACTATTGCGACTGCTACACCTGCAGGGCCGGCGTTCTTCTGTGCTCCGGCGTAGATGAGGTTGTACTTGCTCACGTCAACGGGACGGCTGAGGATGTCGGAAGACATATCAGCGATGAGGGGAACGGGAGAGTCAAGGTCTTTCCTGATCTCAGTTCCGTAGATGGTGTTGTTGGTGGTGATGTGCAGATAGTCGATATCCGTAGGAATCTCGAATCCCTTGGGGATGAAGGTGTAGTTCTTGTCGGCAGAGCTGGCGATGGCATAAGCGTCACCGATGCCCTTTGCCTCCTTGAGAGCCTTCTTTGACCACATTCCGGTGTCAAGATAGGCAGCCTTCTTCTCCAGGAAGTTCATAGGAGCCATAAGGAACTCGAGGCTGGCGCCTCCTCCAAGGAACACTACTTCATAGCCGTCAGGTATGTTCAAAAGTTCTTTCCACAATGCACGGCATTCATCCATCGTGGCTTCCCACTCCTTTGTCCTGTGGGAAATGCAAAGAACGGACACTCCTGTGCCCTTGAAATCTTTAATAGCCTCTATAGAGGCATCCAATGCGGCCTGCGGCAGAAGGCAGGGACCTGCATTAAAAACATGTACTTTAGACATTTTGAATGATTAATGATAAATATTTAACTAACCGTTTCTTTAAATCTTCTTCCTGCGAGAGCCTCACCCGTATGTCCATGGAACACGACTGGTCGAAACTCTGGCCGCTCTGGGGAATGTCCATATCCTTGAGGGTTCTCATTACCGGCTCCATGTTCTGGTAGTCGAACTCTATGTGATAGGAGACGGCTGCGGTCTTCTCTATCCTGGTTGCCTGGCCCAAGGCGTCCTGGGTTGCGGTCTTGTACGCCTTTATGAGCCCCGGCACCCCCAGCTTGATTCCGCCGAAATACCGAACCACCACTACAAGGATGTCTGACAGCCCAGCGGAATCTATCTGGGACAAAATAGGGCGGCCCGCCGTGGAGGAGGGCTCGCCGTCGTCGTTCATCCTGTACCTTGCTCCGTCCAGGCCAAGCCTGTATGCGTAGCAGTGGTGACGGGCGTCGTGATACTCTTTCCTCAGGGAGTCTACCAGTTCCTTTACCTGAGCCTCTGTCTCAACAGGATATGCAAAGGAAATGAACCTGCTCCCTTGATCTTTGTACAAGCCGCGGGAGGGCGAGGCTATACTGGTATAAGTATCCTTTATCTCGGCCATTCCTAATTCAAATTTAGTGTTTTTGTTCAGAAAATACAACCTGTTGGAATTATTTTCTAACTTTGCATACGAAAAAACTATTTGTGGAATGACTTATCAGTACAGAGTCACCCTTACGGGTATCAAAGGCTTTTACAGAGTATATCTAATAGACGGGGAATCCTCCCTGTATTCCTTCCATAAGCAGATGCGCGCAGACATGGAGTTCCCTCAGGACCAGCTCATCCTCTTCAAGGGACTGGACTCCTCCGGCAACGTAGTGGCCCGTTTCGGGCTGTTCGACCTGGGCGCCGGCGCAGTAGACCAGATAAGCATTTCACAGACAATCAAGAACGGCATCACCTCTTTCGTATATTTCTACGACGTCACCAACAAGAAGAGCGTGAATATCACCCTGGAAGGCGAAAGCACCGAACCGGCACCATCCCCGTTCATATCCGATTCCAAAGGCCCCGACCCCATAGAATTCGAGAACGGCTACGTGGCCTTCGAAGACCTTCCGGCAGAGCAGCGCCACCTCCCTCCGGACGATGACGACAAGCCCCGCAAGGGCGGTCTCGCCAGCCTCCTCAATATGTCCCTGGACGACCTGGACGACCTCAAGGACGAAGATGAAGACCTTGACGACGAAGATCCCGACGACGAGGACGAAGACGACGAAGATCCTGACGACGAGGACGGCAAGCTCATTTACGACGGTTCCGAAGAACTCCCAGTATAGTGTCCAAAAAACTGATAATAGTCCTGGGGCCCACCGCCGTGGGCAAGACGGACTACAGCATAGACCTGGCCCTGAAATACGGTTCGCCGGTCATTTCCTGCGACTCCCGTCAGATCTACAGGGAAATGACCATAGGCACTGCCGTTCCCTCAAAGGAGCAACTGGACGCAGTTAAGCACTACTTCATCCAGACCAAATCGGTCACTGACTACTACACCGCAGGCAAATACGAGATAGAGGCCCTGGCCCTCATCAGGGAACTGTTCTCACAGGGGCACGACACGCTGGTGATGACAGGCGGGTCGATGTTCTACATAGACGCCGTCTGCAACGGCATCCCCGACGTCCCCGAGGCTGACCCCGAACTCCGCGCCAGGCTTACGCGGCGCATAAAGGAGGAGGGCGCCCTGAATGTGGCCGAGGATCTGAAGGAACTGGATCCCGAGGCCTACCGCAGCATAGACCGCTCCAACGGAATGCGCGTGCTGAGGGCCCTGGAGGTGTGCCTGGGCACTGGCAAGCCGTTCTCATCATTCGCCAGGACCCAGCCGAGAGAGAGAGACTTCCAGATAGAGAGAATCGGCCTTGCGCGCCCGCGGGAGGAACTCTACCGACGCATAGACGCAAGGGTCGACCTGATGTTCCGGGACGGGCTCATAAAAGAAGTAAGGTCCCTGACACAATTCAGGAACCTTACCGCTTTGAATACCGTCGGCTATAAGGAGGTATTCACCTATCTGGACAACCCCGACTCCGTTTCCCTGGACGAGACCATAGCTCTTGTCAAGCAGGACACCAGGCATTATGCCAAACGTCAGATGACCTGGTGGAAAAAGGACGGGGACATCCGCTGGATAAATCTCTGATTACTCTTCTGCTTCAGGAGTCTCCGCAGGAGTGACCTTGAGAAGCTCCACGTCGAAGATAAGAGTGGAGTTAGGAGCGATCATTCCGCCTGCTCCGGCCTCGCCGTAACCCAGCTGAGGAGGGATGAAAAGACGGATCTTGCCGCCTTCGCCGATAAGCTGGATACCTTCTGTCCAACCTGCGATAACTGCGTTGAGAGGGAATGATACGGGCTCTCCGTCAGCGGTCTGGTCGAATACGGTGCCATCCAGGAGGGTGCCCTTGTAATTAACCTCGACTGTGTCTTCCGGCTTGGGAACTACGCCGTTTCCTTTCTCCTCGATGATGTACTGCAGTCCGGTGGAGGTAACTGCTACACCGTCCTTAAGCTTGTTGGCGGCAAGGAAGGCCTCGCTCTCTGCCAGGCCCTTGGCTCCGTTATATGCGCTTATCTTATCGATATAGTCCGTGAAGACCTGGTTCATAAGCTCGGGGCTGATCTTGAACTGGTCCATGAATTCTACGGACTGGGGATTGCCCTTCGCATCGAAGAAATCCTTGAATCCCTTTACCATCTCGTTGTAATTGAAGTCTTTACCGAAACCCCAGCCCTGTGCGGATGCTGCAAACTGGATACCCATAAGGTAGCTTACAGAATCTATCTGGCTCTTGCTCGGCTCCAGAGCCTTGAGCTCAGGAGAGTTGTTGTTCTGTGCGCAAGCGGCTATGGCCATACTGGCGAGCGCCGCTGCAATGATTGTCTTGATTTTCATAATTACTCGAATATTTGTTTAATCATTATTCCAAGCCAAAGCGGAGGCCCCCAGTATGGCGGCGTCCGATCCGCTGAGCGGAGAGAAAAGCACCTTTATCTTGCCTTTCCAAATGTTCATCAGGTTCTCTTCCATAGCCTTGACCACAGGGGCGCGGAGCAGCTCTCCGGCCTGGGTGAGGCCACCGAACAGGATTATGGCCTCAGGCGAACTGAAGGCCACGAAGTTGGCGAGCGCCTTGCCCAGGATCTCGCCCGTATAGTCAAAGACCCTCTGCGAAAGGGCGTCGCCCTCCTGGGCGGCTTCGCATACGTCCTTTGAGGTGATGACGGCTTTCTGGCGCAGAGGCGAGGGCTCGTCGCCCTTGCGCAGCATCTCGGCGGCGGTGACGGCAACTCCGGTGGCTGAGGCATACGCCTCCAGGCACCCTTTCTTGCCGCAGCCGCACTTGCGGCCGCCTTCCTTGACGCACACGTGCCCCAATTCCCCGGCAAGGCCGTCGTGCCCGTAAACCAGGCGCCCGTTGCAGACAATCCCGCTTCCGAGGCCGGTGCCGAGAGTTATGACGATGAAGTCCTTCATTCCCCTGGCGGCTCCGTACTCCATCTCACCCATCGCGGCGGCGTTGGCGTCGTTCGTGAGCGTCACGCTCAGGCCGCCGAGTTCAGCCGACAGCAGCTGCGCAATGGGCACTGAAGTGTCAGAGGCCCACTGTATGTTGGGAGCGTTCTCTATGCAGCCTGTGAAGTAATTGCCGTTGGGGGCGCCCATTCCAACTCCCTGGATGACAGGCTCGCCGCAGTTGAGCAGCAGGTCCTTTATCTCAAAAGCCAGGTCCTTGATGAAGGCCGTCGCCTCCCTGCCGTAGTTGTCGGTACGGATAACGCGCCTGCCGGCAATGAAGCCGTCAGATCGCACCAGGCCTATCTTGACGGTCTGGCCTCCGATATCCACTCCTATGACGTATTTACTGTCTTGCTGCATTCTCAGAGAACAAACCGAACATCTGGGCGTCAATCATATCAGTAACCTTGGAGAAATCTTCAGGACGGTTGCCGAACTTTATGTTGTCGGCATCTATCACCAGCAGGTTGCCGTCGTAGTCCTTTATCCAGTTATCGTACCTCTCGTTCAGGCCCGTCAGATAGTCTATGCGTATGCTCTTCTCGTATTCGCGTCCGCGCTTCTGTATCTGGGCCACGAGGTTGGGTATGGAAGACTTGAGGTAGATAAGCAGGTCAGGCTTGCCTACGAGGGACATCATAAGGTCGAACAGGTCCGAATAGTTCTCGAAGTCCCTGGTGGACATAAGGCCCATTGCGTGAAGGTTGGGGGCGAAGATGCGCGCGTCCTCGTAGATGGTGCGGTCCTGGACGATGATGTCGTCGCACTTGGCAATGTCCACCACGTCCTTGAACCTCTTGTTCAGGAAGTATATCTGCAGGTTGAACGACCATCTTTCCATATCCTCATAGAAGTCTGCAAGGTATGGGTTGAAGTCCACGGATTCGAACTTGGGAGTCCATCCGTAATGTGCCGCAAGCATCTTGGTGAGCGTGGTCTTTCCGCTTCCTATGTTTCCCGCAATTGCTATGTGCATATTCCTCTAAGGTTTTAAAACTTACAAAGATAATATTTTATTCAGAATCCTGGTCTTCTTCGGGGAAAAGGCCGTACAGGCGGGCGTCTATCCTGTCGGTGATGGCCTGGAAATCTTCAGGATTGTCCTTGAAGTCCAGCTGGTCGCCCTCTATTATGAGCAATTCCCCGGGATAGTTGGCAATCCAGGACTCGTAGCGGTTGTTGAGGCCGGTGAGGTACTCCAGGCTGATGCTCTGCTCGTACTCCCGCCCGCGTTTCTGGATCTGGGACACCAGGTGGGGTATGGAAGACCGGATATAGATGAGCAGGTCAGGAAGCTTTACCATCGACATCATAAGGTCGAAGAGCTGCATATACGTGTCGTAGTCCCTCTGGGACAGGTTGCCCAGGTCCCGGTTGTTGGCCACGAATATGAAAACGCCCTCCAGGATGGTCCTGTCCTGTATTATCACTTCCTTGGAATTGGCAATCTCCAGGGTGTCCCTGAACCTCTGTGCCAGGAAGTAGGTCTCCAGGTTGTAGGACCAGCGCGGGATGTCCTTGTAGTAATCTTCCAGATAGGGGTTGTACGTTACGGACTCGAATTTGGGAATCCAGCCGTAATGGTCGGCAAGCAGTTTGGTGAGGGTGGTCTTGCCGCAGCCTATGTTTCCTGCTACTCCTATGTGCATATATTATTGTCCTGTATGTTCTACAAATTTAACAAAGGTTTGCTAAATTTGTATTCTAATCCCCCAGTGGAATGCTGAATATCCGCCATTTCTTTTTCAACCCCTTCCAGGAAAGGACTTACGTGGTCTGGGACGGCTCCCTCAAAGGCGCCGTGATAGATCCTGGTTTTATGGAGGAAGAAGAGGGACGGGAGTTTTTCTCAACTGTCCGCAAACTTGGCCTGGACATCCGGTGCATTCTTCTGACCCACGCCCACATAGACCACATTTACGGGGTTTCTGCCTGCCTGAAGGAGTTTCCTGGCATCAAGGTATTTATGAGCCCTGAAGACAAGTTCGTCAAGGATTACTCCCCGACAATGGCCGACCTGATGCGAATGCCCCATCCCGACACCAACTGGGAGACAGAAGACATCTACGACGGACAGGTCCTGGAGATAG
>JAEEGL012648136.1_pt1 | contig 10075 bp, 7 predicted proteins | sample 9134231 | NCBI WGS metagenome assembly JAEEGL01 (sample SAMN16246548, study PRJNA631951) | gut metagenome | biome: gut microbiome; feature: rumen; material: fiber-attached | host: Bos | place: Iran: Karaj | collected 2018-10 | reverse complement strand
TCAAGAATACGAACGTAACCGTGACCGACGTGAAAGGCGACACGGTATGCTGGGCGACCGCCGGAACGAGCGGTTTCAAGGGAAGTCGTAAGAGCACTCCGTGCGCCGGACAGATGGCGGCGCAACAAGCGGTAGAAAAAGCGAAGAAGTTTGGTATGAAAGAAGTCGACGTTCGCGTCAAGGGTCCCGGTAGCGGACGCGATATGGCGATCACCGCCATTGCGCAGTCTGGTCTTACGGTCAAAACGATCGAAGACGTAACTCCGCTTCCGCACAACGGATGCCGTCCTCCGAAGCGTCGTCGCGTTTAAAACGCGGTTCTTCGCCGCGCGGGTCGGCGGGTCGCTTGTCCGGCATGCGCGGTTCGTCGCCGAGATTGCGTCGCATGGCGCGCATATCGGCGATCAGCACGTAAACAATCATACCAACAGAATTATATTGGAGCAAACATATGGCTCGAACACTAGGTCCGGTCTGCAAAAGATGCCGTCGCGAAGGCGTCAAGCTCTTTCTGAAGGGCTCGCGTTGCGAATCCGCGCAATGCCCCTTCGAAAAAACCAAAGACAAGAAACCGACGCCTCCTGGCATGCACGGTTTCAAACGCGGCAAGATGACCGAATACGGCGAACAATTGCGCGAAAAGCAAAAGGTTAAGACGTATTACGGCGTGCTTGAATCGCAATTCCGTAAGTACTATCAAGCGGCGGAACGCTCGAAGGGTAATACGGGACAAGTCCTCATGGCGTTCCTTGAACGTCGTCTCGACAACGTAGTCTATCGTCTCGGATTTGCGTCGTCGCGCGCTCAGGCGCGTCAGCTGATCGCTCACGGTCACATTTGCGTGAACGGTCGTCGTCTCGACATTCCGAGTTACCTCATCCGTCCGAACGACGTCATTTCGCTGAAGGCGCACAATTATCAAGGCGCGAAGGCGAGTCGTCAGGGCGCGAAGGGAATCGTTGAATTTGCGTTGGAGCAGTTCAAGGGTCGCGAACTTCCCGAATTTCTCGCTCGCAAAGAAGGCGAAGGGACTCCGACGGGCGTCGTCGTTCGTTATCCCAGTTTTGAAGACGTCTCTCTGCAAGTTCAGCCGCAGCTCATCGTCGAGCTCTGCTCGAAGTAAGCGACGCCGTCGCGCGCGTTATTCGCGCGAAGTACGCGCGCTTGCGCGCTCGTGGTCCTTACTTACGTAGCGAACGTCGTTTGCGCGACGCGTCGCGCCGGTTGGCGGCGATCGCTATTACCTGTTAAAGAACGCTATTTTGTATGGAGCGAACTATAACATGAGAATTAGATGGAGAGGATTGGAACTTCCCAACAAGGTAGAATGCACCAAGTTGGAGAGCGCGCGCGAAGGCGGACTTCCCACTTTTGGAAGATTTTCCGTCGAGTCCTTTGAGCGCGGCTTTGGTACGACGATCGGCGTGAGTCTACGTCGCGTTCTGCTTTCGAGCCTCGAAGGCAGCGCCGTTACCAAAATGAAGCTTCGCGGCGCAGGGCACGAATGCGCGTCCCTCGAGGGCATGGTCGAAGACGTAACGGAAGTCGTCCTTAACGTCAAGTCCCTTATCGTTCGTTCTTTGGACGATAAGCCGCACGTTATCCGGATCGAAAAGAACGGTCCCGGTCTCGTTACCGCGGCTGATATTATCCCGGACTCTCAAATTGAGATCATCAATAAGGATCTGGTTATCGCGACCCTGACGACCGATCGTCCGTTCGACCTCGAAATGGTCGTCGAAAATGGTCGAGGATACGTGCCTGCTTCCGAGCAGGCCGCTAATCAGCAGGGCAATAGCGACGTCGAGTACATTCCGCTCGACGCGTCCTTCAGCCCCGTCGTTAAGGTAAAGTATGAAGTCGAGGAGACCCGCGTCGGTCAGAAGACCAACTACGAACGTCTCATTCTCGAGATTACGACCGACGGCACGATCACGCCCGAAATGGCGCTGACCGAAGCTTCCAAGATCCTAAGAAAGTTCTTGAACCCTTTTGTTCAATATGATCGTCTCGACGGCGCCGTGTTCAGTCGATCAAAGTCGACAGGCGGCGACGGCGTCGATCCCGCGCTCGAAGCGAAGCTCTCTATGACGCTCTCCGACCTCAAGCTGTCGGTTCGCGCTATGAACTGCCTCGCCAACGGCAAGATCTCGACGGTTCGCGAACTCGTCGCATGCACGGAAGACGATTTGCTCGAACTCAAGAATTTGGGCAAAACGACGAGCGACGAAGTCAAAGAGAAGCTCGCGGAAATTGGGCTCCATCTCGGTATGCGATTGCCAACCCCGCCGGCTCAGGGTCCGAAATTCAACTAAGACAACTTAGACAGAAATAAAGATAGTACAATGCGACATAGAAGAATTGGAAAGAAGTTTGGGCGCAATCCTAGTCATCAGCGCGCGCTCATTAGAAACCTCGCGATCGCCTTGATTCTCACCGAGCGCGACGTCGAAGATTTCGATACGAAAGAACAAGCGCCGAAGACGCCGGGACGTATTACCACCACGCTCCCGAAGGCGAAGGAACTCCGTCCTTTCATTGAAAAGCTCATTACGAAGGCGGTCCACGCGCAAGAGTCGATTAAAGCGGCGGCTGAGCTTGAATTCAAGGGCGAAAAGCGCTCGGAAGAGTGGAAAGCCTGGCGCGAAAGCGACGCATGGCGCGATTGGGTTAAAGCGAGCGCTCCGGCGGTCGCCGCGCGCCGCGCCGTTTACCAGAAGCTCAATAATCGCGAAGCGGTTCGCATTCTGTTCGACCGCATCGCGCCGCGCTACGTCGACCGTCCGGGCGGCTACACGCGCATTCTCAAGCTCGCGAAGCCGCGTCTTGGCGACGCCGGTAAGCGCGCTTTCATCGAATTCGTCGGCGAATCGGAATATCGCAATAGCAAGGCGACGTCCGCTATCCCGACGGTCGAAGAGTAATATTTAGACGTTCGCGCGCCTCAGGACGCGCAACGCGGAAAACTCGAGCAAACGACGTCGCGTTTATGGGCGCGGCGTCGTTTTTGTATTTTGAACGACCGAACGATTCTGGTTCGGTTTTTTTGACGTTCCGTTACGAAAGAAGCGCTTAACGATGGCAAAGGCATTTAATTATACGTCCGCCATATGCGACCTATGCGTTAATATCTGTCGCACGACGCCCGAATTCTCGAACTTCGATTTGTCGCGAGTTGGGTTTTCTATCAATAAGGCGCGCAACACCGGCACGAGAATTGGCAATTGGGCGTCGGTTACCCCGTTGAGATTCGAATACGGGTTGCGCATACGCATTCCGGACGCGTTCATGAGGACGCTCGACGTCAATCCCCAGACCGTCGCGCGCGCGACCGACGTCGCAAGTAATGTTTTCGCGCTAGAAGCGGAGAGTTTCCTTGAGAAAGAGGACGCCAAACTAACCGTTCGTTACGGCTCCGAGCGGATGAAAAAGACGCTGGTTTTGTCGTGCGAGGAGCGTCTGCGCTTCAATCAAACGATCTTTTATCGATCTCCTCAAGTCGTCGGTCTCGATGGAAAAACGGAGTTGTTATATCTCTTTAGCGTTATGATTCCTCGATTTTATGATCTTTCCTGTGTGGAAAAGCTTGAAACGATCATGCACGAGCTGTATCATATTTCTGAAGCGTTCGACGGCGACGTTCGGCGTTTTCCTGGACGAAATTGGCAGCATGGATCAAAGAAAGCCTATCAAGCGCGAGCGGCGAAGTTTGCGCGCGATTGGCTTGCCAAAGAACCGGATCCCGCGCTATTTAACTTCCTCCAGTATGATTCTCGCCAGCTCGCCGAACGTTTTGGAAGGCTTGTAGGCGCTAAATTCCCCCGTATTCCCGTGGTCCCGATTACTTTTGAAGCGGCGCTCAAGCATGAGCCGCGCCTTGCGGAACTCATTGCGATCGCGCAAGCGAAAGGAAGACTAAAATGAGAACAGAATATCGACTAGCTCGACGTGAATTTTTACGCATAGCGGCGGTGGCGCCGTGCGCGTTTGGACTTTGGGAAAGCGCGGCGCTTGCCGAGGACGTCAAGCCGGGCGTTACGGAGCCGACGGCGGACGAAGTTGCGCGCGCGATCGAGGCGATGAACTCGACGGTCGCCACGAACGTAACGCCCGATCGACTGGCGGCGGCTGAGACGCTGCAGCGTTCCGTCGATCGCCTTCGCGCGGCGGAGTTCGACGAGTATTTCAGTTCGGACGCCGAGACCGCCAAGCGCTGGGAGAACGAGCGCGGCATATTGAAATTCCTCGATCTCTCATTCGATAAGATTCTCGAAGAGTTGCGCGCGACGAAAGTTGAGGACGGAACCGTCGTCTTCTGGCACGTCTACAATATGGGCTATCTCGTTAAGACTCCGACGCAGACCTTTGCGATCGACGTTAAACATCGTCGCGCGAAAGAACTCGTGCCGGACGTCGAGTTCTTACTGATAACGCACAATCACGGCGATCACTTCGTTAAGAACTTCTGCGACGCTTTAACCGAGGCGGGCAAGCCGGTCGTTTCGAACTTTATCGAGAACGATTGGCATACGCCGGAAGACGAAGCGGAGCGAACCTTCGGCGACTGCAGCGTCAAGATGCGTCGCGTCGATCACAATAGTAGACTGATAAAATTCGTAACGACCTTTGAAATCAATTGCGGTCCGCGAAGCGGCGACTGCGTCGTCTATCACGTCGGCGACTCGTGCAACGTCAATCAGTTGAATCCGACGACGCCAGTCGACGTCTTTATTCCGCACCTCGCAGTCGGTCTCGACGTGCCGAAAGCGGTAAACGAAACGATTAAGCCGAAGGTTACGCTTCTCTCTCATATTCTCGAACTAGGGCATTTAATCGACAAGTGGCGCTGGTCCTATCAGTACGGGTACGACGCCGTCGAGAAGTGCCATAACGACTCCGTTATTCTGCCGGTCTGGGGCGAGAAGTATCTGTATCGACGCGGCTGATTGAGACGCGACTGCCGTAGGGAGCGAGGAGTATGAAGGTTTGTTTGTGCGGTCGGACGGAGCGACTCGAATTTGCGGCGGTCGTTCGCGACGCTGAGTCGATCGTCGCTCGAGCTGGCGGCGAGCTTCTGCGCGCGCGCAGCGTCGCCGAACTAACGCGCGACGTTGCGGCGTTGCGCGACGTCGATTTCTTCCTCTTACTGCGTTCATACCCCTCGGAATTTACCGCGCGCGAGCTCGAACCGTTGCGTAACGCGGCGCCCCTCGCGCCCTTTGCGATCGTCGCGGGCGAGCTCTGCGAGGGCGAGGATCGAATTGGCGAGCGCTTTCCCGGCGCGCGGCGCCGTTACGTGCGCGAATGGCGCGATTCCTGGCGCGCGGAATTCGAACGATTCTGCGATCCGCGCGGCGCGCAAGGGCTCTTTACCTTGCCCGCGACGGCGTCAACCGTCGACATATTGCTTGCTCGCGAAGTTTATAACGCGCCGACGTCAGAGCCTGTCGACCGCTTTGCGCTCGTCGTCGCGGACGACGCAGGCTCGTTGACGTCGCTTAGTCGGACGTTGACGAGCGCCGGTTATCAAACGAGAACCTGGCGGACGTCGCCGACGCTCGGGGGCTCGACGCCGACCTTTGAAGAGGGGTTTAATCCCTCGGTCGTCGTCGTTGATCTTTGCGTCGATCTTACGGCGCCGGAAACGGTCGCGGCGCTCGCGCGCGTTCGCACGCGATTCCGCAGCGCCCTGCTAGCTCTTTTGACCTTTGCGCCGCGCCGTGAGGAATTCGAGTTTTTTACCGACGTAGCGCGTTGGGGTCGCGCGCGCGTCTTTGGCAAGCCGTTCGACGTCGAATCGTTTCTCGCGGCGCTCGAGTCTAACGAAGAGAATCTCTTAACTTCATGAATTAATACAAGTTAGGGCTATTGATAATGAATCGAAAACGCAGCCTTCGTTTTTTAATTCTGTTCGCGTGCGCGGCGTTGTTCCTTTGCAGGTCGCAACTCGCCGCGAATCGGGTTCTGGGTCAAGAGTCTTTGGACGCGACGAGTTTTCGCGCGTCGTTCGAGACGCCGCCGCCGGGCTATGGCGAAGTTCCTTTCTGGTGGTGGACGGGCGAGAAGCTCGACGCCGAACGTCTGAAGGCGCAGGCGGCGGAGCTGTCGCGCAAGGGAATTTCGGGCGTGCAGGTGAACTACGCGCACCAGGACGTTCGGAACGAGCGCCAACCGAACTGGCTGACGTATCCGAACGAGCCGGAAGTCTTTACGGACGAATGGTTCGACGTCTTTGAAGACGTCGCCGCATATTGCCGCGAGCTGAAGATGGGAATCGGGCTTAGCGGGTACACCCTTGACTGGCAGAATTCTCCGGGCAATCTCTTCGACCGTCTTCTTTATTCGGACCCGGAATTACAGAGTCGCGATCTTTACGTCGGCCGTCGGGTTGAACTAACGGCAGGGGACGCGTATTCCGACGTTTTGAAGAAAGCGCCCGAGCTTGCGGAGGTTGCGAACGATTTAAACGACGAACTCGTTCAGGTCGTCGCGTATCCGCTCGACGCGAACGGTCGACTCGTCGCGGAGCGTAGCAGGGCGCTGGGAACCGATCTTACGGCGCTCGCCGCGAACGACGCCAAAGTCGACGCGAAAACGGAAGTCTGGTTCTATCGCGCGAAGCGCGCGCCGCACACGCTCAATCCGTTGCATAAGGACTGCGGCGCGCAGGTCGTCGCGCGTTTCTTCCAGCCCTTTGAAGATCGCGCCAAGGAGCGGATTGGCGGGGACGACGGCGGCGATCTCGGGCTGAATTACTTCTTCCAAGACGAGTTGCAACTTGGCACGGGGGAGCGAATCTGGTCGGACGACGTCGCGAACGAGTTTGAGCGTCGCAAGGGCTATTCCTACTGGACGGCGGCGCCGGCGCTCTTCGACGCTACGGTCGGCGATCTCGCTGAGAAATATCGACTCGATTTCCTCGACGTGCGCGTGCGACTTGCCGAAGAGCGGTATTTCCAGCCGATTTACAACTGGCATGCGGCGCGCGGTCGGATTTACGCGTGCGATCCCGGGAGTCGCGGCACGAACCCGAGCGAATTCTGCGACTACTTTAGCGCAATTCGCTGGTACACGGCGCCGGGGCACGACACGCCGGGCGGTCGCGCGGACTTCATTAAGAATAAAGTTTCCTCGTCGATCGCGCACTTCTACCATCGTCCGCGCGTGTGGCTCGAAGGGTATCACAGCTTCGGCTGGAACGCGAACCCGGAACGGCTCCTCTTCGCGACGAACGAGAATTTCCTCTTCGGCGCGAACCTCTTAAATCTGCATGGGTTATACTACGCGACCTACGGCGGATATTGGGAATGGGCGCCGCCGTGCTATCACTTCCGACAGCCGTACTGGGAGACGTTCGGTTCTTTTCTAAAGTATTTTGAACGCCTATCGTACGCGCTTACGCGCGGGGTGGAGCAGAGCGACGTCGTTATTCTCTATCCAGTTTCGCCGTACCAGGCGCATATGAACGGCAATCGCGCGCGAGACGTCGCGTTTGAAGCGGCGCGCCGCGTTTACAATTCGGGACGCGAGGTTCTGTTTATCGACGACGATTCGATCGCGCGCGCGGAGGTTAAGAACGGTCGACTCAGCGTCGCCGGGGGCGAGCACAAGGTTCTCGTTCTGCCGTCGATTCAGGGAATCCGTTGGACGACGCTCGTTAAGGCGGCGGAACTGCGCCGTTCGGGGGGCGTCGTCATTGCGCTCGACGCGCCTCCGATCGCTTCGGATCGCGCCGGACGCAACGACGCGGAACTCAACGCGTTAGTTAAAGAGCTTTTCGGCGCGACGCCGGATGAACTGACGAAAGTCGGCGAGTCGAGCGCGCGGTTGGCGACCGGCGGTTGCGGTTACTTTCTTTCCGGTCGTTCGGAGGAGCGGGAGATCTCGCCCGCGATTAAGCTCGGCTCTCAGAAGACTCCGTCGAAGATACGCGAGTATCCCGGCGGATTTGCCGGACGCTGGGTCTGGTCGGAAGAGCTTGCGAAGACCGTCTATTTCAAATGGATTGCGACGGGTCTAACGAACGAAGTCGCGGAGTACGACGCGCGTTTCTTCTGCGACAACGCGGGCGCGCTCTACGTGAACGGGAAAGAAATCTGCCGTAAGGTCGATTATAGCGTCGGCTGGACGGGCAAATTATCGTTGAAGAACGGGGACGTCGTAACGATCGACGGGTTTGACGAGGATACGCCGCGTCGGGGCTCGGCGGGCATGTTCTTTGCGCTTGCGTCGGCTGGGAAGACGCTGGCGACGAGCGAGGATTTCCGGTATTCGCTGAAAGCGCCGACGGACGCGCGCGCGTGGCGTAGCGAGTCGAGCGACTTTGACGCGCTTGCGACGCCGGACGTCGGCAACGTGCACGTTCTGCATCGTACGGGCGTAAATTCGGAAGCGGGGGGCGCGGTTGCGAACGTCGAGACAAACGACGCGCGTCTCTGGTCGCGTTTTGAAGACGCGTTAAAACCGCTTAAACGTGAGGTTTACGACGTTGATTCGGACGCGCCGTGCGTCGCTATGAAGCGCGAGACGTTGGACGCGACGATTTTCTTTGTTATGCGCGGCGCGAAGGGCGCGCGGTTGTCCTTTAACGCGACGGGCCGCGCGGAGCTTTTCGACGCGTGGACGGGGCGCGGTCGCGAGCTGGCGTCGACGCAGGACGCGTCCGGACGCTCGACGGTCGTCTGGCAGAATGAGAAGGACGAGGCGGGACTAGTCGTCTTCTGGAAGGGGCTTGAGCCCGTCGCGCCGAAAGCGGAAGAGTCGCGCGCCGTTGAGCCGCGTCGCATAGCGCTTGACGGCGACTGGGGCTTTGAACTCATTCCAACGCTCGACAATCGCTGGGGCGATTTCCGCCTGCCGATTTCGGAGCCAAAGATTGGCGCGGAGGCGCAGCGGTTCGACGTTGTCAGCGACCTCGATATAGACGAGCGTTCGCAACTCAACGACTTCGGCGTTAAGTTCATGCTTCTCGGGCCGTTGCCTGCGGACGCGCCGCTTGACGAGTTGGAGGCGCGCTTGGCGAAACTCGGGTACGCCGATCCCAAGGAGCCGGTTCGCGTCGGCGATAAGGAGTATTCGTGGCGACCTTACGCGTTCTCCTGGCGTTGGGGAATCGAAGGGAACCCAGGTCGGCAAGGGTATCACGGTCTGAAAGAGAAGATTGACTCTCGATTTATCGGGCTCGGCAAAGAGACGAACGGATTTAACGAGACGGTCTTCAGCGAGGAAGAAGGGGGTAGCGTCTATTATCTCTGGTCGACGGTTCGCGTCTCGCTCGACGCGTCGTCGGATGGGGAACGAGTCGACTGCTACGCGGGCGGCGGTTTGCCGACGGCGATTTACCTTGGCGGCGAGCGTCTCGACTTTAACGCTTCTCCGAGCCTAACTTGCGGCGCTCCGACCCCGATTCTTTTGCGCTACGACGGGGCTGGTCGTCGCTCGTTTGTTTGCGTTAGACGCGGCGACGATTCGAGAGACGCGTCGCGACTTATTGAAGCGAACGGCCAAGATTCCGGCGCGTACAACGGTCTATCGACGGGATTGCGCAACGAGAAACTCGAAGGTTTCGACTACGAGCCGACGCCCCTCTCGACGGTTTGGTTCGACGTTCCCGGCGTTATTGATTACAACGTCTTCGGACTCCTTTTGCTTCTTCCTACGGCTCGCCTGCATTTTACGGCGCCTCCCGGTCTAACCGGCATGACGATTCCAACGTACGGCGTGTTAGAGTCGATGAAAGTCGACGGTCGCGAGGTCTCTTTTAAGCGAGATTCGAAGGAGATCGCGGGTAAAGATTTCTGGCGCGGGCGTCGCGACGTCGTTACAGACGCCGTCTCAGACGGCGGCGCGATTTCCGATCGTTCCGTGTGCATGGTAACGATTCATTTTGACGAGCCGATTGAACGCGCTTGCGAGATCGAACTGAGTTTGCATACTAATTTTCGCGGTCACGGCGCGGGCGCGTGTCCGGAACCGATTCGACTTTTGACGACGCGCGGTCTGACAACGCTCGGCGACTGGAGTCAAGTTGGGGTTCTCGCGAACTACTCGGGGGGCGCGCGTTACGATAAGTCGT
>JAEEGL012253518.1_pt1 | contig 10075 bp, 6 predicted proteins | sample 9134231 | NCBI WGS metagenome assembly JAEEGL01 (sample SAMN16246548, study PRJNA631951) | gut metagenome | biome: gut microbiome; feature: rumen; material: fiber-attached | host: Bos | place: Iran: Karaj | collected 2018-10 | reverse complement strand
CCAGGCTACAAAGGCACGGTAATAATATGTCGTGTTGGGACTTAAGCCTTGACAATAGACTTGGTAAACGCCATTCTCATCGTCATAGCCAATTTCATATCCGACACAGTCCTCAATGGTGAAATCGGGTTGAATGCTAATGCAAATGCCAGCCATATAGTTGGATACGCCAAAGGGTTCCACCTTGGTACCGGCTCGGAAAGACTGTGCAGTGATTTCTGTAGCCTCAATGGTGGTGACGGGCGAGGCTGATGGCACATCGGCACCGAGGGTGGTGAAAGTTTTCTCGTCGCCATAGCAGTATTCTGTGCCGTATTTCGCGTAGCCGCGCACGTGGTAAACCGTGTTGGGTTCCAAGTTGGTCAATAGGCAGGTATAGGGCTTTGAGCATTTGTAGGTGCTTAGGGTGTGGTCGTCTACGGTGGGGGTTCCCGAAAGGCTCCAGCACACGCCAAGCTCTAACAACAAACCAGCATCTTCGACAGTGACTTCTGCTCCACAGGAGGCGGTGTGGCCCGTGATGAAAGTCGGGTCAGCAGTGGTAACCTTAACATTTTTGGTCAGTTCTTTGGGGTCGTCAATCGGCTTGCAGGAGGCTAACGCCAAAAGCATAGCCGTAGTGAGCATAGTCAGAAAATGGATCTTTTTCATATTGTTGAGCGTTTAATATTCGAAATAGAGCACTTGTTTATCATCAGGGTCTTCGACCTCGTATATGGTCTGCAAGACGGGATACTTGTCGCTGTTGTACTGGTAAGAGTAGCGGATGGTGTCGGTGTAGTCGTCTTCAGTCATAATGATGCAGGTCACATTGTTTTTGGTGAAGCCAATGTGCCCTGAAGTGAAGTTAATCACATAGTCTTCAAGGCCTCCCATAAAACCGTACCAAGGGCAGTTTTTGTCGTCGTATTGCAGCTGGAAGTCCATGTATTCGCCTTCGCCAGTAACGACGATTTTGCTGATGTTGTTGTCCGTCCAAGTTAGCAGAAGGGCAATGGTGAAGGTTTCTTTTTCTTCTCGTTGGTTGCTCAATCGTTGTTCGCATTGAGCCACGCTTTCGCAAATATTGGGGGGCAGCAAGTGCGAAAGGGGATTCAGATGCAGCGTGGCACCGTCTTTTTTATAGTCATCATAGAATGTTCCCATCATTTTGCTGATTTTGTCGCCGTCGTAACTAATTGCCCAAGTGCAAGCAATGGCGTTGCGGTAGAACACGGTGGCCGATTTCAGGTGGTCGCTGTCGTATTCATAGGTGATGTACTCGGAGTTCGTGAAGTTGTCCACGCGGGTGACCCTGTCGTTTTCATAAGTGAAATTTTCAATCCAAGGGTCTGACTTGAAGTCGAAGTCCGAATAATGCGTGATGGAATTGAGTTTGTCACCGTTCCATTCCCAATGTTGGAAGGGTTCTTTTTCGGTGTCGTTCCAGGAATAATAAATCTGTTGGATTTTCTTTTTGGGCGTATAAACGCCAGCTTTGTCTTTGTGGCAAGCGGTGAGGGAGGCTATCAATAGCAGTCCCAGCACAATGCCCAATGGTTTGATGGTCTTCATAGTTTTTTCTTTTTGTTCCACTTTGAATGATTTGAATGATGATGACGCAAAGATAACGCATTATTATTGTCTAAAGTGTACCCCAAAAGGTCATTACAAATTTTTTGGCAAAGAAAAATTTTTAAAATGCTGATAATAAGATGTGTGTGAAAAAACTATTACAAACTTTTTATCTTATTTTGCAAAGCTTTTCACCACATTTTCATGCATCCGTTGCACTGTCCATTCATCCAAGGGGATGGCTCCGATGGAACGATAAAAGGCCAAAGATGGCGCATTCCAATCAAGACAAATCCATTCCATGCGGCCGCAGTTGCGCTTCACGGCGATGTTGGCCAAATACTTCAGGATGGCCTTGCCGTAGCCTAAGCCGCGTTTTTCTGGAATGATGAACAGGTCTTCCAAATAGAGTCCCTTACGGCCTACAAAGGTTGAGAAGTTGTGGAAAAACAGCGCGAAGCCGATGACTATGCCGTCTTCTTCGGCAAAAACGACTTCAGCGGCTTTTTCCACAAAGATGGAGTTGTAAATCGTGGCTTCATCGGCAACGACCTCGTCGGAGCATTTCTCATAGGCGGCTAGTTTCTTGATAAACTCAAGAATCATTCCAGCTTCGGTTTCTTTTGCAGGGCGAATGGTAAAGGTAGGCATAGTTAGTTTAGCGTTTTGAGCCATTTCCACTGGAAAATTAACATATAGAACACACCTACAGTAATTGCGGCATCAGCGAAGTTGAAGATAGGCCTGAAGAAAATAAAATGATTGTCGGGACCAAAGAAAAACTCGGGCAACCAGGTGGCGTTTTCCCGTGCCACATCAATGATAGGGAAATAGAGCATATCAACCACGCGTCCATGCAGCCAACCAGCATAGCCACCACCTTCAGGGAAGAGGGCAGCAACTTGTGTAAAGGTACTCTCGCTGAAGATGCGGCCGTAAAACAAACTGTCGATGATGTTGCCCATAGCACCTGCAGTGATGAGGGCAATGCCAAATAACACGCCAAACTTGGTGTTTTTTTTCGACAAACGAACCAAAATCCAAAACAAGGCGATGATGGCTACAATCCTAAAGAGACTCAAAGCTAATTTCAGGAATCCACCTCCGCCAAGCCAACCGAAGGCCATACCGTTGTTCTCAATAAACAATAGCTTGAACCAGTTCCCGATGACAGGAATCTCTTGGCCTAGGGTCATACTTGTCTTTACCCAAATCTTGAGAATCTGGTCAAAGAGCAATACGAGAAAAATCACCACAAACGACCATATTAGGCCGTGGTTACCCTGTTTTTTCACTTTTTCTTCAGTTTAGCGTCAAGGCAGCGTGTGGTGATGGGCACGCAGCGAAGTCTTTCTTTTGGAATGAGTTTGCCGGTCTCGCAGCACACGCCATAAGTCTTGTTCTCAATACGCATGAGAGCGAGCTCGAGGTTGTGTATGTACTTTTCCTGACGGGCAACGAGCTTGGCATTTTCTTCCTTTTGCGCCACGGCGTAGCCGTCTTCCAATACCTTGAAGGTGGGGGCTGTGTCGTCGGTGCTGTGTTCGCCGCCAGAAAGGTTGGCCTGCAAGGTTTCCAAGCTAGTTTTAGCTTGGTCAAGCTTTTCGAGTATCAGTGCTTTGAATTCCTCAAGGTCTTCATCGGAATAACGCACTTGTGGTTCTTTTTTGTTAGTGTCCATGATTGTGTAGTTATGTAGTTAATCAGTTATTTAGTTGTTCAGGGGCTTAATCAGCTTTATGCTTGCATATTGCAGTGCAGATAGCTGACTATTGATGGCTTATAGTTTTTTCTGTATTTTTAATTTCACATTAGTGCCTTCCACCAATTCTTCGGCTTCAACGCCTTCAAGCGCGTCAACCTTAATAATCGAAGCAAGGGTTTCGGTGCAGATGTAGTCGCCGAATTTTTCAACAGCGGCATCAATCTTTTCGTTCTTTTCGATGAGGAGCTCGATGCGGTCGGTGACTTCGAATCCTCCCGTCTTGCGGAGGTTCTGCACACGGTTGACGATCTCTCGGGCGAGACCTTCTTGCATCAGTTCATCGGTGATGGTCATATCCAAAGCCACGGTGAGGTCGTCTTCAGAAGTAACGGCCCAGCCGGGGATGTCTTGTGTGGCGATGAGGGCATCTTCGAGGGTCAGTTCAACGTCCACGCCGTCTATGTTGAGTTGGGTGCCATTGTTCTTCTCGAACTGGTGGATTTCGTCTTGGCTCATATTGGCGAAGTAGGCCTGGATTTGCTTCATCTGCCTGCCGTACTTCTTGCCCAAAGTCTTGAAGTTGGGCTTCACGTTCTTCACCAGAATGTTATTGTCAGCCGAGAGGAACTCTATCTCCTTGATATTGACCTCGCTCATAATGAGGTGTGACACCTTTTTTAATTGTGCCTTCATATTCTCGTCCTTGACAGGAATCATAATCTTCGACAGGGGCTGACGTACGCGGATGTTGGCTTTTTTACGCAGCGAGAGGACCAATGAAGACACAAGTTGTGCCATTTCCATACGTTCCTCCAGAGCCTTGTCAATGTACAATTTGTTGGCGACAGGGAAGTCAGTCAGGTGAACCGACTCGGCTTTATTGTAGCCAGTGACGTTGTTCAGGTCACGATAGAGTTGTTCGCTGAAGAAGGGTGCAATGGGCGACATAAGGCGTGCCACAGTCTCAAGGCAGGTGTAGAGGGTCTGGTAGGCAGACAGCTTGTCTTGATTATCTTCGCTCTTCCAGAAACGACGACGCGAGAGGCGCACGTACCAGTTGCTGAGGTGAGCATCGACAAATTCGGCGATGGCACGACCCGCACGGGTAGGCTCATAGCTGCTGTATGCATTGTCGACTTCAAGGATGAGAGAGTTGAGTTCCGACAAAATCCAGCGATCGATTTCGGGACGTTCATTGATGTCAATGTCAGCTTCCTTATAGTCAAATTTGTCGATGTTGGCATACAAGGCAAAGAAAGCATAGGTGTTGTAAAGGGTGCCGAAGAATTTGCGGCGCACTTCGTCGACACCAGCTTCGTCGAACTTCAGGTTATCCCAAGGCTGCGAGTTGGTGATCATATACCAGCGCACAGCATCGGCACCAAATTTCTCGATGGCACCAAACGGGTCGACGGCATTGCCGAGACGCTTCGACATCTTGTTGCCGTTCTTGTCAAGAACCAATCCATTGGAAATCACGTTCTTGTAGGCCACACTATCAAAGCACATCGTGGCTATGGCGTGTAGGGTGAAGAACCAACCACGGGTTTGGTCGACGCCCTCGGCGATGAAGTCGGCGGGGAATACATCCTTGCCCAGCTGGCCTTCCTTGCCCATATAGTGGTATTGGGCATACGGCATAGCACCGCTGTCGAACCACACGTCAATGAGGTCGGGTTCACGGAACATCTTCTTGCCACTTGCGGAGCAGAGGATGACGCTATCGATATAAGGTCTATGCAGGTCAAACTTGGTGTAGGCGTCGCTGGCATAGGGGTTTTCTGTCATAAAGCCCGCCTTGATGCTCTTTTCAATCTCGTTGCGGAGCTCTTCGACGCTACCGATGCAAATCTCTTCCTTGCCGTCCTCGGTGCGCCAGATGGGCAGCGGAGTGCCCCAATAGCGTGAACGCGACAGGTTCCAGTCAACGAGGTTCTCCAGCCAGTTGCCGAAACGACCGCTACCCGTGGCCTCAGGCTTCCAGTTGATGGTCTTGTTGAGTTCGATCATACGGTCTTTCAAGGCCGTGGTCTTGATGAACCAGCTGACGAGGGGATAATAGAACACGGGATTGTCGGTGCGCCAGCAGTGCGGGGAGTTGTAGGTGTGTTTCTCGCTCTTGAAGAGCTTGCCTTCTTCCTTCAGCATAACCACGATGTCTACATCCAACGACTTGTCCTTCTCAGTCTTAGTGGGGTCGTAGGCATTCTTCACAAACTGTCCGGCGTAGGGGCGATAGGCTTCCACATCCATGCAGTTCTTGACGAAGTCGGCGTCGAGGTCTTCGATGCGGAAGAACTTACCAGTGCGGTCGACTATGGGCTGTGCCTTGCCGTCCTTGTCAATCATTTGCAAGGGCGGGATGCCAGCTGCTGCGGCCACGCGTTTATCATCGGCACCGAAGGTGGGGGCGATGTGGACAATGCCCGTACCGTCTTCAGTAGTGACATAGTCACCAGGGATGATACGGAAGGCACCTTCGCCCGGATTGACCCATGGAATCAGCTGCTCGTATTCGAGGCCGACCAATTCACTACCTTTCACGGTGCCCAGCACCTCGTAAGGCAGTTTCTTATCACCGACTTTCCAATCCTCGAAAAGTGGCTTCTCTTCTTCGGTGGGGAAGAAAGAGGCCATCAACGGCTTGCCGAGGATGAGATAGGTAGGCTCGCCCGACACGGGATTGACCGAACGGACAAGATTATATTCGATGTTCGGACCAACGCAAAGAGCCGTGTTGCTCGGCAAAGTCCAAGGTGTGGTTGTCCAGGCAATGACCTGCACCTGACCAAAGGGTACATCAACGTCAAAAGGCAACTTCGTGAACTTGTTTTGTTGAGCTTTCAGGCGGAACAAAGCAACACAGGTGAGGTCTTTCACGTCGCGATAGCAGCCGGGCATATTCAGCTCATGCGAGCTGAGGCCGGTGCCAGCAGCGGGCGAGTAGGGCTGAATGGTGTAGCCTTTGTAAAGCAAGCCTTTGTTGTAAAGGTCTTTCAACAGGAACCACAAGGTCTCGATGTAGTCGTTGGTGAAGGTGATATAGGGATCGTTGAGGTTGACCCAGTAACCCATCTTTCGGGTGAGGTCGTCCCACATATCCTTATATTTCATCACCTCCTCGCGGCAGGCGCGGTTGTAGTCATCGACACTAATTTTCTTGCCGATGTCTTCCTTGGTGATGCCGAGTTTCTTCTCCACGCCGAGTTCGACAGGCAAGCCATGGGTATCCCAACCGGCCTTACGGACGACGTGTTTGCCTTTCAAGGTTTGGTAGCGACACACCACGTCTTTGATGGAGCGTGCCATCACATGGTGGATGCCTGGGGTGCCGTTGGCACTCGGCGGACCCTCATAGAACACAAAAGCGTTGTTCTTGTCGCGGTTGTCAAGGCTCTTTTGGAAGGTGTCGTTCTCTTCCCAAAACTTCCGAATGGCATCAGCTGTCTCGGTGAGGTTCAGCTGTTTATATTCCTTGTAGTTGTTTTTCATAATTCTATGAATCCTAAATTAAGGCGCAAAAATACGAAAACTTGGTGAATGGGTGATATGAAAGAGAAAAATAAAGAAGATTCTCGCGGTTAAATCTAGCCGTGCATATCATTCCAGCATAGGCATATGGTGGAGAGGGAATCTATGTGCGGCGGTTCAAAAATAAGGAAATTTATAGGACAGCCTCAGCAGGTATAGATTCCATACTCTCACACAACCTGATGTTGGGATGACATACCTGATGAGGCCTGCAGCAGTTCAGTGCGGGAACGATATGCTCTCTGAATCCTGCTCGAGCTTTTATGGAAGCTAGCTTTCTATGTCATTCCTCCAGAGGTATGTGGGTGCGCGTGAAAATCGAAGATTCGACGTAGTCAATCTATGAAAGGCAGTTTAAGATTCTCTTTCTGCGCAAAACACGGTCAAATCGTGCAAAGCATTAAACGTTTCGGATGCAGGAAAATTTTTCAATGTATCCAAGGTTTTATGCAGGTATTCGGGCAATAAGGCTTGTGCAATATCGATATTTTCACCATCGAGCATATCATCACGCAGCTGGAAAAGGATGCCGAAGTTTAACCCAAAGTCGGCGATTTGCTGCATCTGTTCTGACAAAGCATTCACCGAAAGGGCACCTGCTACGCAGCAGGAACGCATCAACATGGCGGTCTTGCGGGTGATGATGTCTAAATATTGGTCTGCAGGGCTGTCACACCGTGGCAGCCGCGTTTGTGGAATTGCATCACAGCGGCTGCCGTTGTACGACAGCCCTACAGAACCCTGCATCAATTCCCCTTCGCTCATGGCTGTGGTGGTGCGGAGCATCTCTTGTAAGATGGCGTAGTCGCTGGGCTGAGCAAGGAGTAGCATAGCTTTGGCCAAAAGGTAGTCGCCTGCCAAAACCGCCGATAGATTGCCAAAACGGGCTTTCACAGAAGCGTGGTTGCGACGCAAATTGGAGTTGTCTACCACGTCATCGTGGATGAGTGTCGCGCTATGTATCATTTCCACGAAAGTAGCTGCACGTAGTGTTTGTTCATTGATTTCGCCAAAAAGTTTTGCGCCGAGCAGCACCAAAAAGGGTCGTATGCGTTTGCCTCTTGAGTCAAGTACATATTGCAAAATGCTGTCCATAGGCTCTGTTTCGGCATGCAAAGTCTTTTCGAAAAAGGCCTCAAACTGGGCCAACTCAGCGCGAATGGGTTCGATGATATGCTCCAATTTTTTCACGCGGCAAAAATAGGGAATAATTTTGCACGATATTTGCTAATTTTGCGTTTATATTAATGCGAGACTACGTATTAATGCGAGACTACGTGACTGCGAGACAACGAACAAGATATGTTCCCGAAGTCTCACGTCTCGAAGTCCCGCAGTTATAAACACTTCAACAATCAACACTTCAACATAATGAAACGCACTGGAATCATCATCGCGACTGTGGCTTTAGTGGCCATCGGATTGTTGGCATTTGCTACGCCTGACAGAACTCCCGACAATCCCAAAACCCAGAAAAACAACTATGAGACTATGTGGAAGAAAGTAAAGGAAAACCTTGAGAAAAACCTGCCGGAATCGGCTGAGAAAGAGCTTGATGCCATCGAGCAACAGGCCTTGAACGACAAAAACCACATTCAACTATTGAAGACCTGGCTCTATCGGCAGAACATTATGCAGTTTACCGTCGAGGAAGACCCGCAACAGGCTTTCATCCAATATATTGAGGCCAAAGTCGGGCAGTTGGAAGAGGTGCATAATGCCCTGTTGCACGAGGAAATAGCCCGAGCCTACGCCGAGTATTTGGACCAAAACGAATGGCGCATCAGCGAGAACCTTCCCATCGATGGCGACATTTCAAAAGTGGAGATGAAATATTGGGACAAGGAGAGTTTCAAAACGCGCATCAACCAGCATTATGCCGAGGCTTTGAAGCCCGTCGAGGCACTGAAAAAAGCCAAGACAGAGGATTTTATGGCCTTGTATGAAAACACGAACAACAACGCGGATTACATTGGGTATGAGGCTTCTCTGTTCGAGTTTATGTTCCACAGAGTAGCGAAATACTATCAAGAAGAGGCCAACGCCGACCAAGCCGAGGGCGACACGGAAAAACGGTGGCTTCCCGCCAAAGACTTTGTGAAAGCCGACTTGGGCGATTTCGACAACCCGCTCATCAAATGCCTGAAAATCTATCAGGAACTGATTGCCTACAACCTTAAGGAAAAGAACGAGGATGTGCTGATTTACAATGATTTCAAGCGTTTTGAATTCGTCAACAACACCCTTGGCATCCTTCTCCATTACACGCAATACCAAGCCGCGATGGAGAATCTGAAGATGCAGCACAAGGACAATCCGCTTTCGGCAGAAATCACCGCATTGATGGCACAGAACCTGATGGGGCAATACGAAAACAACAGCGAGGACAGCACCTATTTCGACAACTACAAGAAAGCCAAGGCGATGTGTGAGGAAGCCATTGCGAAGTTTCCAAAATCGCAAGGGGCAAAAAACTGCCAAAGCCTTATCAAACGCATTGAGGAGCCGCAAATCGACCTGACTTTGAACAATGTGCAACTGCCCAACGAAGCCATCCCCGCCGTGCTGGAATACAAAAACACGACCGCACCTTATTATAGAATCGTGAAAATCAGCGAGAAAGAATTGAACAAATTGAACAATATGCAAAAGGAGGATTTGCTCAAGGAATTGGAGAAAAAGTTGCCCGTAGCGGAGCAGGAACTCATTTTGGCCGCTGAAACTGACTTTCGTAGCCACAGCACCTTGATTGCCTTGCCCACTTTGGAGGAAGGCATCTACTACCTGACTGCCACCACCAAACAAGGTGTCAAGAGCGAGGATAAAACGTTGGTACTCACTTTCCAAGTCTCCAACCTCGGTTATATCGTTGACCAAAAGGACGAAAAAATGACCGTCGTGACCGTGGACCGCAAAACGGGGAAAACCGTGGAAGGCGTCACCGTGGAACTTTTCCGCCGCGAGTGGGACTACAAGGCTCGTGAACACAAGACCATCATTTTATCGACGTTTAAGTCCGACAAAAACGGTCGTGCCGTGCTTGATGGGAAAGTGGGCAGCAACAACTCTTTTGGAATCAACCTGCGCAAAGGAGATGACAACCTGCTTTCAGAAAGGCACTTCCGCCTCAATGAGAAGTACAAGAACAACAACGAGGTGTACGAAACGAAACTCTTCACCGACCGCGCCATCTATCGCCCCGGGCAGACCGTCTATTTCCAAGGCATTACGACACGCCGCCAAGGTGAGGATTTGAGTCTTGTGAACCATTATTCGGAAAAGGTT
>JAEEGL011802676.1_pt1 | contig 10075 bp, 7 predicted proteins | sample 9134231 | NCBI WGS metagenome assembly JAEEGL01 (sample SAMN16246548, study PRJNA631951) | gut metagenome | biome: gut microbiome; feature: rumen; material: fiber-attached | host: Bos | place: Iran: Karaj | collected 2018-10 | reverse complement strand
TCACTGATTAGCAATTCTATTGCGTGGCAAAGGTAGTAACTTATTATGAATGAACCAAATATAGCTGGCTTTTTCTAATGGCGGTCATTAGAAAATGGAATGGAATAAATCTCTAATGACCGATTTGGGTTAAAAAGTAAAATCATCTGCGTATGAACGAATTGAAGATACAGCATGAATATGTGATGGAATTCCTTTGCCACCTTGAAGAACAAGGAGGCTTGGGTTATCGCAACGTGAGCAACATTGTTGTAAGCAATGATTTGTTCATTCCTTCCATTATGGGCGAGTTCGTCAAGAATAGCCAGCCTGAGACATGGGCACGTTTGCTAAGGAAGTTTGGAAATGATGAGCAAGCCTTGCAAACAGCCTTGAAGGACAAGGTGAAGGAAACCCTTTTAGATGCTCAGAATGTGGCTACCTACATCAATGGGCACAAGTCCATCACCTTCGAGGGTGAAAAAGTCTGGCTCTTCTATGTTTCTGGAACGGAACTGAAAGGAGATGAGGAGTTCAAACAGAATATCTTCTGTGCTGTTGAAGAGTCGAGTCATACGCTCAAAGTTGACGAGGTAAAGCTTTATACTATCCGTCCTGACATCATGTTCTTTGTCAATGGTATCTACATTGGCTACATGGAACTGAAGTCTTCCACAAAAGGACAGACGGCACGTGTAAATGGACGTCAGAAGGTAGCCAAAGACTATCTTGCTACTTTGAAAGCATTGACAGAGCTGGAGAAGTGTGACGCAAAGGCGATGAAGCAGCGCAAAGAGGTGATGGCAATCTACGAGAAAGCCATACACTTGACAGCAAGCGACTGCAACGAGACATACGTGATGCGAGGCATCAGCCAGTTCTTCGATGTTGCACATCAAGGATTCACAAGTGAGCCTGCAAAGACTGTGGATGAACTGACACCTTTTGTATTGGAACCATTCAAGATTTATCCTGTTACCACTTCGGCACAAACAGAGAAACAGCGGTTTGAGGAAGTGATGCGAGCACTATATGACAAGAAGATGATAGAGAAAGAGATTCTCTATTACAACTTCATTGAATATAAGTACGTAAAGAAGGAGGGTGCAAAAGAACGCACCTCGAACACTGGTCGATTGATAGCCCCACGTCCCAAGCAGAAGTTCGGTTGCGACAAGATTATGGGACGCATTACGGAAATGCTTGACCACGAGAAGGAACCTAGTTACTATATCAACAAGCTTCGTACTTATTTGCAGTCTCAGGGGATTACACCCCAAAAGATTGAGGAAATAATTCTATTGCGCGAACGCTATTTCAACAATAAGTTCGTGTATTCCCTTTTGTTGCAATATGCAGCCGGATTCGGTAAGAGTAATATTATCGGATGGACAGCCTTGCAACTGAAGGACTATCGTTATGAAGGAGTGCATGCCTACGACAAGGTGATGATTGTGGTGGACCGCTTGCAGTTGCGTGACCAGTTAGACACTATGATGATGAACATGAACATTGACAAGTCGATGTTTGTGGAAGCAACAGATAGAGATACATTTATTAATGCCTTAGACGGGAAACTGCGAATCATCGTGGTAAACATCCAGAAGTTTTTGGATTTACAAGATGCCCTATCGGCAGCAGGCAAGAAACTGAAGAAGATGCGTGTGGCATTCCTCATTGATGAGATTCATCGTAGCAATTCTGGAGAGAACAATCAGGAAATGATAGACCTCTTCGCCCGATTGCAAGAGACATTCAATGTGGGTGGTCAAACAGTAGTGAAAAAGAACCTTCTGATAGGTTTTACTGCTACCCCAAGTGAGGAAACACTTGCGAAGTTTGGCGAGTTCCGTAGTGCTTTGACGAAACCGATGTGGATTCCTTTCGACTGCTATACCATGCGCGAAGCGATTGAAGACGGCTATATTCTTGACCCCACAAAGGCTATCATACCATACGCAGTACCTGTTGATTTCCAACTGCCTGAGGAGTTACAAGACAGCGATGAAGATAATATAAATATTGTCCTACGCAAAGATCGTGTTTATTCTTATGAACCACGTATGCGTAAGATTGCAGAATTCATTGTGCATCGTCTTGTGAGTCTGGTCTATAAGAAAATTCGCGGAGAAGGTAAGGCTATGCTGGCAGTGAGAAGTATTCCCAATGCCATCAAGTATTTCAACATCATACGGTCACTGTACGCTCAAAAATGTCAGGAGTCTGCGTATGAGAAATACAAGGATGCCCCCATCGTTATCATCTATAGTGATGACCAGAAGAACGAATCATGCGCCACACTGAATGGCGGCGTGAGCGAAGAGAAAGTGATTCAAAACTTCCGTCAGGCGAAGAATGGCTTGATTATCGTAGTTGATAAGTTGCAGACAGGATTCGACGAGCCTAAGCTGCATACGCTTTTCCTCGACAAGGAAATCAGCGACATCAATGCTATTCAGACCATCAGCCGTGTAAATCGTACCTGCAAATACAAAGATGATTGCCATATCATCGATTGTTCGTGGCATAACGTGAATGTAGGAAACATCTCACAAGCTTTTAGAAAGTTCTGCGACATGGCTATTTCGGATTTTAATCCTGAATTTGAAGCCAAAAGTGTGGCTCGTACATATCGACTGCTACAGGCCAGTGATCCCTATCTGCAATGGTTCTCCCGTTATCAGCATGAGCATGAAGATACGCACTTCGTGCTGGAGATGGAAGATGGAATACGGCAGTGGATTGAACAATGCTTTTATCAAGAAGCTCTTGCCAAGAAATACAATGAGGACAATAACTTGAAGCCCTCAGATGCAGATTATCATCCTGTTACGAATCCTGCTCGTGACCTTCGGGGCTTCGTTGGTCATTACTTCTCTGGCATCCGTCTCTTAGATGGTGTCTTTGTCATAGACCAAAAATACTATGATGAGGTATTCCTCATGTTCTGGCAAATCTATTGCCATATCTACCGTGAGGTTAACCAACAAACAGAGGATGAACCATACGAGTATGAAGTCATCGACAGTGATGAAGAGCCAGGCATCACATTAGTAGATGACGATGGAAGCGGTAATGGGGGAGGTGGACATAGAGGGCCACGTGGTGGGTTAGGTCCCCAGCCCCCCAAAGGAAAAAGCATGGACGAGGTGCTGGCAATTCTGCAAAGGCTGCATGAAACAGAACAGTTGACAGCAGAACAAGCTCAAATTTGGTTGCGTGAGATCGGTTTGATGTTTGATTATATCAAGAGCGATAGCGAGTTCTGCGCTTTTGCGAAGGATGACAACTACTCCGAAGATGAGAAGTTGGCGGAATACAAGAAGGTTCAAGGCAGGTATCGCCGCAGTCTTAAGAATCGTCCCGATTTTGCACAGGTTGAGCGGTTCAAGCAGATGATTGCTGATAATGTTGAGCAATTGTTTGCCATTTTCATGGCAGATTTGCGCAATGTTGAAAACGGTGATTCAGACTTTGACTATGATACCACAAATCAGACACCTCGGCAGGGCGGATTCTCCATGGAGGATTTGATGGAGATGGCACGTAAGAAAATACGCCCCGAATATGATGAACGCAAGCTCCAAGAAAGAATTGTTGAGACTTATAGTGACCATTTCAAGGGATTGTCACGGTATATGCGCAGTTTCAATGAAACCACAAGAAACCTGTTTATGGTGTTGAATACGCCATCACTGCCTATTCTTGATGGAATGGACAGCGTTGTCAAGGAATCGTTGAACATGGTATGCATGGCTGAAGGTCTTAGTTTGTCAGACAAGCGGATGCATCTTGACATGCTTCTGATGCGATATGAAGTATATCTTAAGAAACTTTATTATCTCATTCACAAAGAAGAGATTCCCGCAAGAGAAGATGGCCAAGGCGCAACACTATCAAATGCCGTCTTTGCTTTTCCCGCTTTGCGTGGTTTGAAAAACAACCCGATGCCAGCCTATCAAGAATTCTCACAGAGGCTGACAATGCTTCGACAGTTGAGAAACGATGAATCTCACGCAAGTATGAATATGACGGAACAAGAAGTGGATGCTGCTTTACGTATTGTAATAGACATGTATCTATTTGTGACTGGCATGAATATCACTGAGCTGGAAACTGCTGGATATGATGCTGACGAAAAGCAACGAGAGTCCACTGTCATACCTATCCATTCATATAACTATGATGACGAGAATTCTCACGACTACAACATGGCGGCCGAGTCTTTTGTTCCCGCTAATGAACTTACTGAGGAACAGAGGATAGACGTTCTTCGTAAATGTCTCGTCCAGATGATGAATCACGGAAGCTACCGCGCTTCAGATAAGACTTTCTGTAAGCAACGTCATTGGCTTTCCGTTTATCGTATTGCCGCTGACGAAGGCTTTACTATTGATGGCGACTACAGATATTTCAAGCATATTGTAGATGGCATGAATCTTTCTAATTGCAAAGTGCCACTAAACATAGACACTCTTGAACGTAGTATAAAGGGTGTTTATAGTGAGTCGTTTGTTGATTGGAGTGACTACGGATTGTCAGGAAAGGATCTGGATGAATACAATGACATCCATCACTGTTCCGAAGTGTTCTTGAATATATTGTCAGATAACAGACCTAAAAGATAGCATTTGAGTGTTGCATGTGACATGAAGAAAGTATAAATAAAGGGCAGAATGTTTTTTTGCCCTTTATTTATGAAAATTTGTCAGCTGTGCAGATAGGCTGCACAGAACGGCATTACCTTTGCAGTGTTATTAATAAAAATGTTTATGAGCAGATACGATTCTTTAATTTCAAAAATCCAAGACCGTTATAATCCCGAGCATAATAGGGAGATATCCTTGCGAGTGAATTCTGAGTTGTCAGGTATTGATAAAGACGTTGCGCGATATGTTAAAATGGCAATGAATGAAGTTGATCAACGCTATACTCAAATTACTCTTGAGGCAGGAGAAAATGTAAAACAACATCTAAAGGATAATCAAATTGGTATAGATTATCGATACCAAGGCTCTGTTATGACACGAACGCATATACGAGGGGCTAGTGATATTGACCTCTTAACTATTACGGGTAAGTTCAATGACACAGATTTATCCAAGGTAACCAATATACTTAATTCACCATACCCATTATACAACTATTGGGAGATGGATAAATTAAAAAGATGGAAAAACGCATTTTCCCGTTACCAAGGAGATGCTAACGCAGACTTAAGAATTCTTCGACTGGATGATGAGAATATATTGAAACGCTTCTATTCTCAGTGCGATACCTCTAAGCCCAAATCTATCAAGGTAACGAATTTGCATTACCATCGTGATGTAGATGTTGTTGTTGCATCATGGCATGATTCTGTTGATTTCATTAGAGGTCTTGGCGAAGAATACCGAGGAATACAAATTTACAATAAGGATACTAATCAAAGAATTGGACTAGATTTTCCTTTTTTGAGTATTTCAAGAATAAACAGCAGAAGCTCAGAAACAGGGGGAAGATTAAAGAAAATGATTCGTTTCCTAAAGAATGTTAGAACAGATTCAGATAATAATATAAATCTTACGAGTTTTGAAATCAATGCTATCTGTTATGATATTCCTGTAAAAGATTATTGCGATTTGCATTATTTAGAACTTGTGAAAGTCCTTTGGCTCAAACTATATCATCTTTGCACAAATGAAAAAGAAGCAAATGAACTAAAATCGGTGGATGGAACAGAATATATATTCCGTAACAATCACCAAAAGTTGGAAGAATTGAAAAAATTACATAGTGAAGTTTGGAATATATATCAAGAAATTGAAAAATAAGCAAAATATGAAACAAAGAATTTTTATTGGTTCATCCCGTGAAGGATTGAATGTAGCAGAAAGAATAAAGGATTTCTTCAAAGATTCATACGACTGTTTCTTATGGACGGATGACATCTTTCAGTATAACGAAGGTTTTCTTGAAACACTTGTTAAATCTGCGAGTCTTTTCGATTTCGGATTTATGATTTTTTCAGCAGATGATATGAGTAAAATCAGGGGAAAAGAACATGAAACAGTTCGTGATAACGTTCTATTTGAGTATGGTTTATTTTTAGGTCGAGTTGGTATAGATAATGCATATATATTATGCGAAAAAGGCGTTAAGATTCCATCAGACTTACAAGGAATTACATTAGTAGAATATACTACGAATTGTGTAGACGGGAGAAAAGAACCGGACGCTTCGTTAAATTTCACTTTGGGAAAACTGAAAAAAAGAATAGACGAGAGAGCCAGTTTGTGTCATTTGGGTTTGTTGCCGTCTACTGTTATCGCAATATCCTATTTTGAGAATTTTGTCAAACTGGTTACTGACTATATTTTCACAAATGAAGGCAACATAGAAATAGATGGGAAGAAATATGATTCAGCAAGAATACGTATAGTCATACCCAGAGATTTAGATGCTGATATGAAGCGACATGCAACTCACTATTTCAGAACAGCTCAATTCACTTCTTCTACGGTTCCGACGGTACATCGTAGTTATCCAATATATATTGCCTCTACTGAAGAGTCAGAAAATGTTATTACATTTGCGGATATGCCTACTATACTTAATGGTATAGATAAAGCTATTGACCTTTATTTCAGGGTTGGCTATATTGGAAAAACTGCAGACCAACAGTTGACAGAAGAAAGAGAAATGGCAAACTTCGTGAGAGTACTAAGTATCCTGATAGACCAAGACTCATATTGTAAAAAGATTGTTGAAATTGTCGATGAGGACAATCATCCTATAGTTTGAGTCTACACAACAGATTTATAGAAGTTTATTCGTCTGAATATGAGAAATCAGACCAAAGCAATCGCTCAAAAGTGCAATCTCGCACTTTTTGAGCGATTACTATAAGAAAACTTCGAGGCATTATTATGATATCCCCCAACCATTCCGCTTTTTAGTACCGTCCCAGTTGGTTAGCTCATTATTAGAGCCACCTCCACTTGCGCTGACGCCACAACGGCCGCCAGCTGCGAGGAGTAGATTAGCCATCAAATCTTTGGAGGCCGTCATCGCATCGCATAATTACGAACTCAAGCAAGGCGGTACCTTTGAAACCGCTAAGGCCGACACATTGATTGCCGCTATATTCATTCCACATGGAATACAGCCATCGGTTTGCAAACGATGTATGGACTTGCTGTGTTTCAATATTTGAAAGATACTGCCATAAGTAATAATTGAAGTCCGTGAACTCATAAATCCAAATCGGTCATTAGAAAAGAGGTTGTTAGGATTTTAAATGACCAATTTGGATTTAGTAAACCACCAAAAAGAAAAAGCAGCACTAACCGTGATGTCGGTGCTGTTTTATGAGATGTATGAATACCTTTTCGTAGTCTTGCACTAAAGAGGGGGCATGGTGTTATGTGTGCTTCTTTTCTGAAGGAAAGAAAAGGTGGTCTGCATCAAGGAATACAGGGTAGAAAGTGAAATCTATGATGTACCCTGCTAATCGTGGCCTCTGTCCTCCGATTCGTTGAATCGTTCCCCATTCCACATCTCCTTGAACATGAGCAGGTTTCCGAAAGGCACTATGTTCGGGAAAAGCCCCATAGACTTTGAGAACTTGCTGGGCAACAGCTTCTGTCCTTGTCATTTGGCAAATATGTTCGAACTTTTTCATCAAAATAGCCAATTTGCCACTTGTCTGCCAATCTTCATACGTTTGTCCTGGAGGACATTGAGTATGATCAAAATCTTTGAAATTCAAACAGATTAAAGGGAGAGATTCCCTAACTTCTCGTTCAGTTCGCACATTCTCTTTTCTACCATATGGTTTGGAAGATGCGGCAAACGGATCTGCAAAGACACTCTTATTCTTCTTGTTTCCCATAGTCTGCAATAAATTGTTGAATGTTACCGAAATATGGAATAGCACCATAGCGTCCAAGAAGATAATCCTTGCCGAATGAAGCGTCATTGCGAACACTTGTTGCCTGATTTATCTTATATTCAACAAGCGAATACAAATCGGAAACACCCTGCTCGCTCTTTTCTGTAAACCAGATTTGGTCGCGGCGCAGAAGGTCCTTCCGCAAGATATTTGTATCGTGTGTAGTGATGATGAGCTGTGCGCAATGCGGATTGGCAATGGCTGAAAATAGTTTAATCAATTCGATTGAAAGCTTAGTGTGAAGGCTCATACCAAACTCGTCAATGACAAGAACCCCACCATTGCGGAGAGTGTCGAACCAAGGTCCGAGGAATGAGAACATACGAATAGTACCGAGAGACTCTATCTCAAATGGCATAGCTATATTGTCTACGGTCTCATTTCCATTATATATGATATGGTTTGTGAATATCTCAACTTTCTTTAGTTTCTGAGGAATCTGACCGATATTGCGGATTCGCATTATGGCCTCTGCCATTCTCTTGGCCTCTTCTGCCTGAACATCCTTATCATCAACGAGACTTTCTTTGACATTAATGCCTTTAATGTTTGTGTCCACCATATTAACTATGCGGATAATGTTTTCACGAATCTCATTATCGTGCATAAAAATTTCTGCTGTATAAGCCATGGTGTCATCCTGTCCCGATAAGATATTGAAACGCTTTGCGAACCAATTCTTTATTTCCATGGCAATGCCCACATTGAATTGAGCACATGTTGAGATGAAAAGGGAGTCGCGACGCGTTTTAGGGGCAACTCCATTAGATCCCTTGAAAATACGACCGTTTACCTTTATTTCCGACAGTTCTCTTTTGTAGCAGTAGCTTTCTTTGATGGAATCTTCAGAGAGAACGAAAAGCCATTCCTTAATGACCTCTCCCTCTTTGAGTTGAAAGCCTAGACGGTATCGGGTATTATTAACCATGAAGATCATCTGCATTGAAATAGGTTTCTTCATACCATCTACAGAGAAACGGAAGTACTTGCCACAGACGTTGGTCACCAATCCATCATTGATAAATGAGAAAAGTATTAATGAGCGGAAATCAGCCATTGCGCTGACAAGAGTACTCTTGCCAGAGCCATTGGCGCCGTAGATAGCGGCAGACTTTAGCAATCTGATAGAATTGCTATCTTTTCGCCAAACATTATTTCCTGATGCTAGGTTTTCCTCACATTCTTTCACGGTATTAGAAGCCACCATACTAAAGCTGGTCTCATTCGCAAAAGACAGATAATTGTTAAAGATGAAATCTATAAGCATAATGCGTCAATGTTAGAATATGGTGCAAAGTTACTAAATAATCGTCATATAACCATAGAAACTGAGAAAAAATCACAAAAATTAGCACAAAACAACCTGTTTTTTGCATGATTAGCAATTATAAGTGACATTTAAATCACTCAAAACACAACTATTCACATTTGATGACAATGTATATGCACAATTCCTTTTGTGAGCAATCTCCCAAAAGGAATGAATAAATTACCCCAATTGCCGTATGGGGACATGATGAACTATCAAGATATTCCCCATCCAGTCTTTTTCTTCGTGCCATCCCAGTTGGTTAGTTCACCGTTGGAACCACCACCGCCAGTACCGACACCGCCTCTACCGCCAGCAGCAAGGAGTAAATTCACCATCAAATCCTTGGAAACGGTCATTGCATCGCAAAGTTGTTGGGTACGAGAAGAGGTAAGACTAATTTTGAAATCTGATGAGATGCCAGTCCACGATACCTTCTCTAACAGATAGGCTGCCGCCATCTTGCGTTGCTTTTCATCAGTTGGGTCAAGGCCATACTCAAATGCTTTTGCAATGATGCCCCATGCAACAGCATTGCCAGCCTCTGGTCGGAAGTCGTTGTCTTTGCCATCTGCATAATCCCTAATGGCAGCAACGCCATCTTTAATCCATTTGTCAATCTGCTTCGAGAAGGCTTCCTTGTTCTGCTGTATGCTCTCCCAGATTTCCTTGATTTCAGGAATGCCCTTCTACCAGTATGGAAATAATAGTCATTATATTGCAAACGTGCAGCATCAGCAAGATTAAACCCGTTGCAGAGATACTGGGCTAGGAACAATCCAAGAGAATAATGCGCTCTTTCTGCATAGCCCTTCTTCCAAGTCTCAGGATAGTTCTTGTTGATAAACACTTGG
>JAEEGL011761468.1_pt1 | contig 10075 bp, 4 predicted proteins | sample 9134231 | NCBI WGS metagenome assembly JAEEGL01 (sample SAMN16246548, study PRJNA631951) | gut metagenome | biome: gut microbiome; feature: rumen; material: fiber-attached | host: Bos | place: Iran: Karaj | collected 2018-10 | reverse complement strand
TGCTGCCTCAAGACCATCGAGGATAGTTACGCCCTCGGGTATACAACGGTAACCGAGTTCAGCGTCTGTAGCGCCTTCCCATCCATATGTCCAACCGCCGCAGAGAACCCCTGTATCATCCATTGCAGGTCCCATTACCAATACTCTCATGCCGGGCTCGATAACAGAGTGCTCGCCGTACTTGAAAGGAACGATGGACTCAGCTGCAAGCTGTCTTGCAACTTCGTGGGATCTGTCAGAATTGAAGTCATATGTGGGAGTTACGTTATCGAGGTAAGGATCGTCAAACAAGCCTACGTCGATCTTAACCTGGATGATTCTTCTTACTGCATCGTTAACGCGCTCTTCGGAGATATCGCCGTTGTTAACTGCGTTTACGATAGCCTGACGAGCTGCTTCGTAGTTGCCTGCTTCCATGAGCATGTCGATTCCTGCGTTAACTGCGAGTACTACGTTGGAGTAGAGGTCGCCGCCGGAACACTTCTCGATGGAATCCCAGTCAGATATGATAAAGCCCTCGAAGCCGAAGTCGTTCTTAAGGATCTGGATGTACTCGGCATTCTCGTGCATCTTCGTGCCCCACATGGATGTGTGAGAAATCATGATGGTCTGAGCACCAAGATCGATCATGTGCTGGTATACAGCAAGGCACTCTGCGATCTCTTCCTCGGTAGGCTCGGAATTACCTCTGTCGATGAGTCTGTTTACACCCTCGGAGTTCTCGCCTGTACCGTATACAACGTAGCCCTCTGCGAAGAAGTGCTTGGGGCAGACGATAACGCCCTCGGAAAGCTGACCTGTAATGAATGCTGCTCCCATCTCATCGCAAAGCGCATTACTTGAAGAATAGCACTCATAAGTTCTTCCCCAGCGGGGATCGAGACAGTTGTTTACTACGGGAGCGAAGTTAAAGATCATTCTTGTGTGCATCATCTCGCTTCCTACGATAGCGCCGTACTCCTCTGTAAGCTCCGCGTCGTGAGCTGCGCCGATGTTGATCGGCTGAGGGAAGATAACGCATCCTGATGCGAAGTTAACGCCATGTACGCTGTCCTGACCATAGAGCATGGGAATGCCTGCTTCAGAGCTTAATGCTGCGTCCTGATAGAAACCGACGATCTGTCTCCAGTCGTTGCATGACAACTCAGGGAATCCGCCGTAGTGGCTCAATACTGAACCGTAGCAGAACTCACCCATCTGATCCTGATCAAGGTTGTAGAGTGCGCCCTGGACCATCTGTGCAGCCTTTTGTTCGAGAGTTAAAGAAGCTACGATCTCTTCAGCTGTCATGCCGGTATAGGCTGTGGCACCTTCATTAAGATCAACTTCAACAACAGTCTCAGAAGGAGTGGCAGAAGTCTCAGCAACAGTAGTCTCAGCGAGGCTTTCCTCCGTGGTCGTTTCCGTTACGGTGGAGGAGCAGGCACTGAGCATGATAGCTCCTGCTAATACCATAGCGGTAATCTTAGTTCTTTTCATAAATCTAATCTCCTGTATAGGTGAGGGTTGTATTTGCCATTATGCGCAAATTGTTGTCGCATTTCCACTTTTTGAACAAATTACTTCGGAAATAACCAACAAAGTGAGAATTGTTTGAGTTTTGTGAGGATGTTATCGTAAAGTGAACAACCGGTTGCGCAACTTGTTGCGCTAATGACACATAATTGGGAGAGGTGCCCTATGTCACTACTTAAAAGCATTAGGAAGATGGTTGCAGGAATGGTCTCGGCTGCTGTCCTGCTGACCCCGTTAGCCGGCTCGTTAGTTCTCGCTGATGAACACGAATACAGTATATCGGTAACTCCCGATACTGTAGTCGCAGGAGAAGAAACAGAGTTCACCGCAACATTCTATATAGACGGTGAAGAGTTTGATCCTGCAGATGAGGGATTAAAAATCTCATGGTGGAGCGAATCGCTTAGCATAGGCGGTTCCACATCAACTTCATTAACTAACACTTTTACTTATGACACTGTCGGTGTATATGAGAACGACCTTAGAGTTGAGCTTTGGAATCCCAATGATTGGTCTTGCGTTGCACGTGCATATCCTACGATAACTGTTGTTGAAGCTTCAAATAATCCTGTTATTGATGTACCTACGGAACCGGGATACATCGCTACACTTACAACTTCACCTTCAACGATCGAAGTTGGTGATGAGGTAACTTTCACAGTAAGCGTGTCTTACTTCGATGGTGAGAATACAACAGAGATCACATCTCTAACAGATGCGAACATGTCATTGTGGTTCTGGAATAACACATCTAATTCCGGATTGGATGATACGAGTGGAACCTCACTTACAAATACATTTACATTCACGGAAGCGGGTGATTATGAGGTACAGTTCAGACTTCAGGGTTCTAACTGGAGAGACGTAATCGATCCTGTAATTACAACTGTTACCGTTAACCCTGCATCTAACGTTCCTGACCCCGTAGAGGGCAGTATCAATTTCCAGGGCGTACCGACACTTCCCGATGATTTCTACATGGGTGTCGACATCTCATCAGTTGTATCCGAGCTTAATGCAGGCGTCGTTTATCACGACTATGCCGGCAACGATATAACTACTGTTAACGGCTTCATTGCATTCCTCGCATCGCAGGGTGTTAACTGCGTTCGAGTACGTGTGTGGAATAATCCTTACGACGGAAACGGTAATGGCTTCGGCGGTGGTAACAACGACGTACAGACAGCCAGGATTATAGCTGATGCCTGCGAGGCGGCAGGTATCACAATGATGGTAGATTTCCACCTCTCGGACTTCTGGTGTGACCCCGGTAAGCAGCAGGCTCCTGTTGCTTGGAGCGCTATGTCAGTTGATGAGAAGGCAGCCGCGATCTCTTCCTACATCACCGATGCTCTCAACACTATCGACAGCAACCGTAACACTGTAGTTATGGTGCAGGTCGGTAACGAGACCAACGGTTCCATCTGCGGTGTGTCCGGAAGGGCTGACATGTGTACGCTTTTCGATGCGGGATGCGATGCAGTACATAACTGGAATTCAAGTGCGCGCGCAGTGCTCCACTTCACTAACCCCGAGAACGGCACCATCTCAAGCTGGGCAGCAACTTTAAGTGAAGCGGGAGTTTCCGCAGACATACTCGCGACCTCCTACTATCCTTACTGGCACGGTTCGCTTGCGAACCTCACAGCACAGCTTGCTGCAGCTAAGGCTTACGGCTTCGATGTAATGGTAGCCGAGACTTCGTATGCATACACTCTTAATGATTCTGACGGACACAGCAATACGGTAAGTTCCGGCGGCAATAATACAGGTGATAACCTTCTTCAGCCGTTCAGCGTACAGGGCCAGGCAAGAGCCGTGCGCGACGTCGTAAATGCAGTTAATAATGCTGGCGGAATCGGCATGTTCTACTGGGAGCCTGCGTGGATCACGGTAGGAGACATAACTGGACTCACAGGCGATGCATTGACCGCGCAGATTGCTGCTAACAGCTTAAAGTGGGAGCAGTACGGATGCGGCTGGGCTGCCAGTTATGCAGAAGTTTACGATCCTAATGATGCCGGCAGATGGTACGGCGGATCGGCAGTAGATAACGAGGCTATGTTCTATCCTGACGGCATGCCTACAGGTGCATGGGGAGTATTTGCTCACATCAGATCCGGCGAGTACTCGAACGAAGTAACTGCAGACGGAGTTGAGTCGTTAAACATGACCATCGTAGAGGGAGAATCACTCACGCTTCCTGCTACGGCAATGGTAACTTACACTAACGATGTAATAGCTCCCGCTGATGTTTCCTGGGATGCTGTTTCGGTTGCCGCAGTCGACGTTAATACAAGAGGCACATATCAGATCACAGGTGTTTGCGCAGGTCTTACAACGACTCTCACATTGACTGTAATTGCAGCTAACTTAATCGATCCCGACATCGCAGGATTCGAGACAAGTGATTATGCGAACGCTTACATAATTAACGGCAATGGGATCACGGCTCACGACACACATGACGTGCACTCCGGTTCCTACGGCATCCACTGGTGGTCCGAGGCAGGCGAGGAAGGATCCGTTACATTAAGCGATCCGATCGCGCTTTCTGAGACTGGCGATTATCTGCTCACAGCATACTTCCAGGGCGACGACACAGAGATAACTCTTATCGTCCGCGACGCTTCCACAGGTTCCGTTATCGCTTCTTCGACACCTGCTTCAACGCAAGGCTACAACAACTGGGTTATGCCCGAGGTTTCTTTCACTGCTTCTGCAGGAACAGCGGTCACGATCGAAGTTGCAATCGACTATGGTCCCGGCGGATGGGGAACGGTAGATGACCTGTCGCTCTCACTTGAGTCTGCGGCAGCAGTTTCTCCGGTAATTCCTGTGGTTCCGGTGCAGCCCGTTCAACCCGTTCAGCCGGTTCAGCCGGTGCAGCCCGTGAACAATACGGAGGAACCCGCATCTTCCGGCGAACCTTCAGCACCTTCTTCGACAGGTTCCGTAATAGCTCCGGCAACACCTATGAGCCACGACCTCACTGCTTTCATCACGGAGCTTTACCGCGTTATCCTATCTCGAAAAGCTGACGACGCAGGCCTTGCAGACTGGCGCTCACGCCTCGAAAGCGGCGTCATCACATTAAGAGATCTCGTGGTAGGAATCATCATGAGCCGCGAGTATCTTGACAAGAACAAGACGGACGAGGAGTTCATCATCGATCTGTACCATGTTTTCCTCGGAAGAGAACCTGATGCACAAGGCCAGGCCGACTGGCTCGGAAGACTCGCATCAGGCACGAGAAGGATCGATATAATCGATGGTTTCCTCTATTCGGAGGAGTTCCGTGCCATCGCCGAGGGCTACGGACTTAAGGTTGAATAACGAAATTCTTCATTAATCCCCCATTAAGGAAGGTCGCTTAGCAAACTGAGGCGGCCTTTTCTTATGCTTACATTAATACGCGTGAAAATGTTAGTATAAAAGTTAGACTTAAGTATAGATGCTGGGGGGTTACCTATGCCTGAGAAATCAGTCAGAGAGATGAGTGCAGTCGAAAGAAGAAGTCACTCTATCGAAGCTAAGACTTTTAAACTTCTGGTAAGAACAGGTATTCTTATCGGTATCGTTCTGTTGGCGGTTGGACTGTCGCTTTATACAGTCTCACTTTCCGGTCAGTATATAAACCATGCGTCCTATATTTCCAAAGCTGTGTATACCAGTGCTGAGCAAGATTCTGATATGGCCGGCCTGTGCAACGAAGTAATGGAGATATATGGCGGATTAACCGAAGAGCAGCGTGCACTGACCAGCTCTGAAGAATACAGGGCATTATTCGACTCCTGTTTGAACTGCGATGATTACGAGTACCTGTTCAATTTACTTCCTAAGTTTGCAACAGATGAAGTCTCTTATATCTACATCGCCATGTACGACGAAGAGAACTGCAGAATGATATATGTAGTAGATCCCTCACAAGACAGTGATAGACTTTATCCCGGTGAATGGGAGGAGGTAGAGGAGTCCGGTATGCGTAAGTTCCTCGATTGGAACGGAGTAGGCGTACTCTACGATATTGATCGTACCTCTAAGTATGGATGGCTCTGTACTGCAGGTACACCTATCCGTGATGACAACGGCAATCTGGCAGGATTTATTCTCGTAGATATATCTGTCGACAATGTTTGGGCGGGTATGCGTTTATATACGATGCAGATAATGCTTTCACTTGTAGCGGTTATCCTGCTTCTCATTCTGATCGCTTCGAGAAGACTTAGAAGGACTGTTGTTGAACCCATCAACAATATCGCTTCCTGCGCTGAGAAGTATGCACAGGATAAGATTAACGGTGTTCACGATACTGACCACTTCTCAAGCCTTAATATCCGTACGGGTGATGAGATTGAGAATCTCTGTCTTACCATGGCTGACATGGAGCATGAGATGGGAGACTATATCAAGAATATTCAGAACATAACGGCAGAGAAGGAGAGGATAAGCACGGAGCTTGATCTTGCCAAGCGTATCCAGACTTCCATGCTTCCTCATATTTTCCCGGCATTTCCTGACAGAACCGAGTTCGATGTATATGCGAGCATGGATCCTGCGAAGGAGGTCGGAGGCGATTTCTACGACTACTTCCTCGTCGATGAAGACCATCTTTATGTGGTACTGGCGGACGTCTCCGGTAAGGGCGTTCCTGCGGCATTGATGATGATGGCTGTTAAGATCATCATCGCGAATTATGCGAAGATGGGTTACTCTCCCGCACAGGTTCTCCAGATTGCTAATAAGGCTATCTGCGACAACAATCAGGAGGAGATGTTTGTCTCCGTCTGGCTCGGTGTATTGGAGATCTCCACAGGTAAAATAACGGCGGCCAATGCAGGTCATGAGTATCCTGCCATCCGTAAGGGTGACGGTCAGTTCGAGATGATGAAGGAGCGCCACAGCCTTGTTGTAGGTGCCATGCATGAGACCACTTACAGAGAGTACGAAGTTGCTCTTACGCCGGGCTCCAAGATCTTCCTTTATACTGACGGTGTTCCCGAGGCTTCGAATTCAGGGAATGAGCTTTTCGGTGAGGAGAGAATGGTGGCAGCTCTTAATAAAGATGCTGCGGCATCACCGGAGCAGATCCTTGCTAACGTCGAAGCTGATGTTAAGGAGTTTGTGCAGGGTGCAGAGCAGTTCGATGATCTCACGATGCTCTGCCTGGAGTACAAGGGCTGATACTTAACCTCTTGCTTCTTTAATGAAATCCAGGAACTTGTCCTTAGGAATGGGCTTAGAGAAGTAGTAGCCCTGCAGGTATTGTACGCCCAAAGGCTCGAGAAGTTTGATCTGAGCTTCTGTCTCAACGCCTTCTACGAGGATGTCGAGCTTCATCTGATGGATCATGCGGATACTGTTCTCGAGGATGATCCTTCCAAGGTCACTCTTCTCAGCTTCCCAGAGGATGCTCTTGTCGATCTTGATGCAGTCGAGGTGCATGGAGGCCAAGGCTCTCATGTTGGAGTAACCCGTACCGTAATCGTCCATGGAGAAGAGGAATCCTTCAAGCTTCAGGTCATTGATTACCGAGTTCATTATCTCGTAACTTGCTGCCGAAAGTGACTCCGTTACCTCGAAGTTAATGAGCTTCTTGTCGACACCGCTCATTTCGACGATGCCGTTAATGTGATCGACGAAGCCCGGCTTCATGAGCTGCATTACGGAAAGGTTTACGTTGATGCAGTCGATGGTGCCGTCTTCGAGATTATGTTCCTTAATAAATCTGCACACGTCCATGAGAACGAAGTCGTCGATGGCATCGATAAGGCCGATGTTCTCCGCCACGGGAATGAACTCGTCGGGGAAGAGCATGCCCATCTCATCGTCGTGAAGTCTGACGAGAGCCTCTGCACCATGAAGCTTTCTGCCGTCGATGGAGAACGTGGGCTGGTAGTAAACTTCAAACTTGTTCTCGGCAAGACCGTTGGAGATGGATTTCTCGATAGCAGAGCCTCTCAAGATGGTGTCGAGATCGTCACCTGAAAGGATATTCTTGTTATTCTTGCCGGGCTTAAAGCTGTCGAACATGTAGAGTGCATCGTTAAGAGAATCGATCTGCCTCGGAATGTCTGCGATAAGCAGGGAGGCGGAGAGAAGCACCATCGTGTCAACGAGCTGCCAGGGCTTGTCGAATCTTGAGTAGATCGTCTTCGCGAGCTCAAGCGCCTGTTCGTCAGACTTGTTGAAAAGCACGAGCACATAAGTCCTTCTACCGATCTTGTAGATGTTGTATCTTCGGTGGATCGACTCGAGGTACTGCGCGACCTTCTTCTCAACGAGTTCTCTGTTGGCGACGCCGCGCTTCCTTGAGATGATCTCAGGCGTGTTGATGCGCAGGCTGATCGCGTGCAGGGGGATCTTGTTAACAAGGTAAGTGCCGAGGTCCATCATGAAGGCCTTACGGTTATAAAGACCTGTCTCGCCGTCAATTCTGTCGTCCTCGTTCTCGATGATCATCATGATTCCGGTAAGACCGATGGCCTCAGCGAAAAGCTCTACTCTTAAATCCGGGACTACAAGCTGCAGTACGATGCCGATTATGGTGATGCTCGAGAAAAGAGCAAGTCCCGTTCTTCTTTTTATGTTGAGAGCACGCCAGCTTGTGGCAAGCTTGCTAAGTGCTGCCGTAAGGAAGAAAGCGGCTGCTGCATAGATGATGCTCTCACCCCAGTTACGGGTGAATTCATAATTCTCATCAAGGTAATAAACAAAATCAGTGAAAGGATTAGTCAGCGCAAGAAGCTCTGTTACTGCGAAGATAATCGCGTAAAGAATTGTTTTCTTGTTAGTCCTGAAAACAACACCACACACATGCGCGATGTAGTAGAAGAATAAGGGCGCCAGTGCGGTGTGTAAAACGAAGTAGAGATAACGGGAGATGTTGATTATCATCAAGGCCTTCTCGGATTGCCCCACCGCAGGCTTGTGATAGCCTGTGATGGTGTTGCAGATTCCGTTCAAGGCGACTATCCACAGAAGGACTACATAGAGTTTATTCTGTGTTTTGCCCATTCTGCCCTGAACACTTGTGAATAACAAGTTCGAAAGACAGATGAGAGTTGCTGCCATCGCAAGCGCGAATGACAGGTTGTATGTGTCGACCAGATAATCCATGCCCGAATAAATTTCCTAATTATCAGATATGAGTATTGAGCATCGCGATGATGTTCGGAAGCTCACCGTCAACCTTGTCGTTATCAAGCTGACATGTACCGGCATTAGGATGTCCGCCGCCGCCGTACTCGAGACAGAGCTCGCCGATATCCATTGTACCTGCCTTGTTGATTATGGACTTGCCGATCATAACTGCAGTGTTCTGCTTCTTAAAGCCCCAAGCAACGTGTACGCTCATCTCGATCTCAGGCCACATAGCGTAAACCATAAATCTGTTGCCTGCGTAGATTGTCTCGAGGGGTCTTAAGTCGATAACGGCAACCTTGTCGTGGATAACAACGATGTCGCGAAGCTGCTGCTTGAACAACTCCTGCTGCTCGAAGTAAAGGTCAACTCTTTCCTTAACGTCGGGAAGTTCGAGAACTTCATCAACAGTGTGGTTAACACAGTAGTCGATGAGTTCCATCATAAGATCGTAGTTGGAAATTCTGAAATTATGGAAACGTCCGAGACCGGTTCTTGCATCCATAAGGAAGTCCATAAGAACCCAGCCTGTGGGGTTAAGGATCTCGTCCTTAGTGAAGTCAGCGGAATCGCCCTTATCAACGGCTTCCATCATCTCAGGGCTGACGCTCTTAATCTTCTCGGCGCCGCCGTAGTACTCATAAACAACGCGTGCTGCGGATTTTGCAACTCTGCAGATGTACTGATCCTTGATCGCATCGACGTCGTTTCTCGCGAGCTCACTCTCGTGATGGTCAAAAGCGATTCCTACTCTGGGATCGAAGGGGAGGTTGGTCGTAATATCATTAGATGTGATGTCGACCTTACCATCCTGAACATCTTTAGGATGAACGAACTTGATGTCACCGATAATATCAAGTTCTCTAAGGATCATGGCGCATACAAGGCCATCAAAATCACTTCGGGTTACAAGACGCATCTTCTCTGCCATAGCAAATACCTCCTAGGACTTTTCATCTTCCTATATTCTATCAGCTATGACTTTTTAATAAGAAAACTAAATGTAAATAATTAAATAATGTTTACAGTATCAGTTGTCGAATCAGCCGTATGATCAGCCGAGGTCGGGATCGATGTGGAGCTTCTCCATATCGTGCATCCACTTGCTCATTGCATCCGTTACCTTATGGGCATCGTTATCGTGATCCTTGCCGTAGATGGGCTCGCCGACATAGATAATGAGTTTTCTTCTCTTAAAAGGAGCCTTCCAGGGATGAGGCCACTTCTGAGTTCTCGGCCAGATCTGATAAGCACCTGAGATGTAAATGGGGATGAGGGGTACTCCTGCCTTAACAGCGATGTAAGCAGCACCGTCCTTCATGGGACCGAGCTTACCGTCGTGTGTTCTTGTTCCCTCAGGGAAGACGAAGCAGATGTTACCCTTCTCGACTTCTTTCTTAGCCTTAATGAGACCACG
>JAEEGL011674941.1_pt1 | contig 10075 bp, 8 predicted proteins | sample 9134231 | NCBI WGS metagenome assembly JAEEGL01 (sample SAMN16246548, study PRJNA631951) | gut metagenome | biome: gut microbiome; feature: rumen; material: fiber-attached | host: Bos | place: Iran: Karaj | collected 2018-10 | reverse complement strand
GCCCTCACGGATCGCGACCTCCTGGCCGATATGGACGAAGGTGGGCTCGGCCAGCTCGATGCTGACGTTGTAGGCTTTGCCGCCGGGATCCAGCGTGCCGTTGGGCAGACCGGTAACGGTGCCGGTGACGTCGTTCGTAGAGACGTAGACCTGGGGCATGTAGCCGTCGGAGATGGGATTGTGACGGCCGCCGTCGTATCTCGTCAGGAGCTCGAGGGTGCCATTGAGCTTGGTCACGGGCACCAGATCGGACTTGCCGCCGACCATGGCGTCGCCGCGGGCGACCAGGGACTTGTCGACGTCGCCCAGCAGGATGCCCACGTTGTCGCCGGCCTCTGCCGAATCCATGATCTTATGGAACATCTCGATGCCCTCGACGGTGAAGGTCTCGTCCTTGACATCGCCGTCGGCGCTGCCGATGATGCGGATCTTGTCGCCGGTCTTCACCTTGCCGCTGGCGATCCGGCCGGTGATGACTACGCCGCGGCCTGTGACGGTCATGACGTCCTCGACGTACATGAGCAGATCGGTCTTGGCCAGGATGTTGGCGGGCGCCAGATCGCGGTAGAGGAAGGTAACGATCTGGCCTCTCGTGCAGGTGGCATTGGGGGCGAAGGTGTTGGGGCTGGTGCCGTTGGTGATGCCCTGCTCCACGGCCCACAGCACGGGCTTGTAGAAGTAGTCCTCAGCGGTCACATCCTTGAAGGGGTTCTTGCCGCCGGGGGTAGGCTCGCCCTCGGTGCGCCACAGGAAGGTGACGACCTGGCCGCGGGTGCAGCCCTGGCCGGGGCCGAAATGGGTGGTGTCTGTGCCTTTGGTGATGCCTTCACCCAAGGCCCACAGCACGGGCTCGTAGAAGTAGTCGGTCTGCTTCACGTCCACGAAGGGGTTGGAGCTGACCTTGGGCTCGGGGCAGCCCATGGCGCGCCACAGGAAGGTGACCACCTGGCCTCTCGTGCAGGTCTGGTTGGGGCCGAAGTTGGTCAGGTTCACGCCGTTGGTGACCTGGGGATCGTGGGTCACGGCCCAGAGCACGGGCTTGAAGAAGTAGTCGCTGTCCTTGACGTCCGAGAAGGGATTGCCGTCCTTGGTGACGACGCAGGTGAGGGTGTGGTTGATCTGGATGCCGTCGCCCGTGGAGATCTTCCACTTGGAGACGTAGGTGCCGGAGGGATCATTCCGCTCGAACTGTTCCTTGCCGCGGGTGGGGATCTGTTCGCCGACCGTGCCGTAGATGCGCGGGGGATCGACCTCGCCGTATATCCAGTCCATGCCGGGAGGCAGCTCGCCATCGACGAGCTCGCAGTCCACGTAGCCGTACGTTTCCGTATACTTGTCCACGTCGAAATAGACTGTTTCGTACTCGAAGGCGGTCAGGCTGGCCATCTGGCTGGAGTTGTAGACCTTGGTGGGTATGACGTGGATATTGATGGTGTGGCGGATGAGGGTGCCGTTGCCCAGGGTGATCTCCCAGAGGGTGGGGAAATCGCCGGGCACGCGCGGGGTATCCAGCAGACGGGGTGCGTCCACCTCGCCCCAGGTCCAGTCCATGCCCCAGGGAAGGGAGCCATCCGCCAGGTGGCAGTATTCGATCCACATGCCCTCCTTGTCGATGGCGAAGGAGAGGGAGCCGATGTCCTCGTTGACGTTGATGCTGACATTCTGGGCGGATTCGACGGTCTTTTTGGGCGTGACCTTGACGGTCAGGGTGTGGTTGATGAGGGTGCCGTCGCCCAGGAGGATTTTCCAGAAGGAGACGTAGGTGCCGGCGGCAGTGGGCTTCTTGGAGAGCAGCCGCGGCGCGTCCACCTCGCCGGAGATCCAGTCCATGCCGGGAGGCAGCTCGCCATCATCGAAACGGCAGGCCTCGTACCATGTGCCGTCATTGTACTGGCTGACGGTAAACGACGTGCTCGGGAAGTCGTCGCCCAGCTTCGTCGTGACGGTCTGCTCGGAGTCGATGGTCTTCGTGGGATTGACCGTCAGGTAAAGGACGAAGTAGATGCGCTGGCCGTTTTCCAGGGTGACGTTCCAGCGGGCGTAGAAATCGCCGGTTTCTGTGGGCGTGCCTTTGATATAGAGCTCCCGGGCATCGTTGAAGCTCCAGCTCATGCCGCGGGGCAGCTCAAGATACCAGCCCTCCTCGACGCTGTCGATCGGGGATACTCTGCTGTATTTTTCCAGATCGCTGAAGAAATCGACCCTTCCGCCCGGCAGCGCCTGGCAGGCGGTCAGGGTGAGGTCCTTCTCGACAGTGATCGGGTCCGCCGCCGCGGCGGGCAGGGAAAGTCCGGTAAATAAGCTGGCCAGCATCACAATGACCAGCGCCAGGGTTACAATGCGTTTCACGGGGTTTCCTCCTTTTCTCATCGTGTCCTTTTCTTTCTGTTCTTTCCTCTTTGAATACGGAAGTCATCCGGCCGGGGCTTTTTCCGCTCCCGGGGCCACGACCGTTCCGGGCTGCTGTAAACAAATAACTCCCATAATATCAGTATACCTTATTTGGGATTTTTTTCAAGGCCCGGATTTGCGCTTCCGAATGATTTGCTTCGATAAGCATTTGACCTGCGTACATGATGGGTGTACAATGGGAGCAGATCCTGAAAAAACATCTCTTTTGGAGGGAAACAAAATGAAAAAAAGGCTCCTCTTCGCAGCGCTGTGCCTTGTGCTTTTGCTGTCGTGTGTCGGCTGCAGCGCAAAGAAGCCGGGCGTGGATCTGCGCGTAAAGCTCGACGCCCTGACGGTCAGCGACGAAGATCTCGGCATCAAGGATCAATTCTCCGCCCTTTCCGACATCACAGGCGGCAGCATCGACGACGCCCTGGTGGGCCGTTGGGTCTCCGCCGACGGCAGGACGTCCTACACCTATGCCGCGGACGGCACGCAGAAGATCGAATCCGAGGATTACGGCAATTTCGACATGAAATACACCTGCGACGTGAAATACACCTTCATAACCTGCGGCGATTACAAGATCCTCTGCGAAGAGGTGCCGATGACGAGCTCCGACGCAGAGGGCAACGCCACGGAGTCCACCGCGCTGTCCTACACAGCCTACGAAATCGAAAACGACGTTCTGTATATGGCGATGGTGGAGGAACACGATCCGATGTACACCACCAACCAGACCGCTCTGGTCTCGATGTTCAAGGCCGACGGCAGCGGCAGCGCCGCCAGGTCCATGGCGAAAAACCCCATCGACCTTTCCTGCCTCAACGGGACCTGGGTCACGGAAAAGGGCAGCTTCACCATCGAAAACGGCGTTCTGACCTGCGACGGCGAGAGCGGCAAGCTCTCCTTCAACGACAAAAATCAGCTCGTGGTGGAAAAGGACGGCAGCGCCACCGTCTATTCCATGAACCTGTCCATCCTGAAGAACTATGACGACGGTTCTGAGAAAACCATGCTCGGGCTTTACTATACGGGCGCCGACGAGGACGACCTGCCGAACCTCCTGCACCTCATGGACGACTGGAAGACGGACTACGCATGGGACACCTGGTACTACACCGGCAGCTTTGAACTGCAGTAAGCCCGAACTGCCGGGGAAATGGCTCCCTCCGGGAGAGAGCTGTCGCCGAAGGCGACTGCGACGGCGGCTTGCCGCCTAGTCCCTTCTGGGGAGGAAGAATGCGGTACCTTCGATCATTGTGCGTTTCCGTAAAAATGCAAAAGCGGCGGCCAGGGGTCTGGCCGCCCTACGCTATAGCATGTTCGCCCTTGCGTAAACGGGCCGATGTGGGCATCGGCCCCTACGGGTTGGCGGGGAGCGGAATAAAATCAGAAACAAACAGGCAGAATGCACCATGGATATACAGTTTTCTACAACGCCGCAGATGTTCGGCGTCTTTCATATCGCCGCCCTGGCCGTGATCGCCCTGGGCTGTATCGGCGCGTTCTTTTTACTGCGCCGCATGAACGAGGCCCGGCTTCTGCGGCTGATCTGGATCCTCGGCGCCGTCATGCTCCTTTTGGAGGTCTGGAAGCAGGTCTTTTCCTGGGTATATGTCTTTGACCGGCGGATCAACCTGTGGTTTTTTCCCTGGCAGCTTTGCTCCATGGCGATGTACTGTGCCTTTGCCGTGCGGTTTGTCAAGGGGCGGCGGCAGAACGCGGCTCTGGTGTTCCTGAGCACCTTCTCCTTTTTCGCCGCGATCGTCGCCCTGGTGATCCCCAGCGACATGCTCCGGCCTTATATCCTCCTGACCGTCCACGGCTTTTTGTACCATGGGCTGATGATCGTTCTGGCCCTGGCGGCCATGCTGACGGTCCACCGGCGGGAGGGCGTGCGGTTTGCCCCGGCGGCGCGGCTGTTTTTGGGGATGGCGGCGGTGGCGGAGCTCATCAACGTGGCCGCCCATTCCCTCCTGCACGACATCCACCGCGAGCCGAACATGTTCTACATCACACCCTATTACGAATCCACCCAGCCGGTGCTCCACGAGATCGCGATGGCGGTGGGCATCCCGGCGGAGATCGTCATCTATCTGACTGCCATCGCCCTGATCAGCTTCGGCTTCTTCCTTGCGGAGAAGGCTCTGATGAAAAACCGGCGCTGACGCTGCGCTGTTCCGCGCCGAAAAACCGGGGCGCTTTTGTCAGTTGGAAGAACTGCTCAACATGATTCCTGATCGCCGCCTCGCATTCTTCGGCTCTGTCGGGCTCTCTGTCCCATATGCCCATGTAGAGGACCACGGGGGAATAAAACATCAGGGCCAGGGCCCCGGCGTCGCCCTTCCCGATGGCGCCGGCTTCCATCAGTTTTGCGAACAGTTTCTCATCATATTCCAGCATCGTTTCCACATATCGCTTCGTATACATTTCAGCCAGATCCCTGCTTTGAAACTGCGACAGGGTCAGCATGCGGCGCACCTGCCTGGAATAGGGGTCGCGCATGGAAAACCGGACGAAGGTCAAAACGCGCTCACTCAGCCCTTCCGCGGAAATATTGCCGTAAACATCCACATCCTCCGTGTTTACCGCTTCCTCTCCGGGCTTTGGAAAATGAACGGACAGTTTTTCGAAAAAGCCCTGGAATTTTTTTTCGGACTCCGCAACAATACGGTCAAAAATCTGCTGTTTGCTTTCAAAATGCTTATAAAGCGCCGCCTTGGTGATTCCCAGCGGCCTGGCTATATCGCGCATGGACGTGCCGGCGAAGCCCTTTTCCGAAAACTGTTTCAGGGCTTCCTCAAGAATCAATTCCTTCGTGCTCATTTGCTCCCTCCGTAAATTCGTCAAGCGCATGATTGATCTTCTCACTGTTCCCCGTCATCAGATGGCCTCCCCCCGAGAAAAAAACGGAGGTGCAGCCGGGGATCTCTTTGCTCCAGTATTCGGCCTTCCCGGCGTCGGCCAGCTTGTCATCCATGGAATGGATGATAAGAACCGGAACCTGTATGCTTCTCAATTCGTAATTGTCGTAGTGATTGGTGTGATCCTTGTTCACCACGTCCCCGTCGAAAACGACCCCCGCCTTTCTCTGCTTCATGGGCATGATTTGCCCGATCACCTCGCGCTCCATTCCCATGATCGGTTTGAACAGCGGACTGATCAGCCACATGGCAAAGTCGCTGCAAAGGAAGGCCGGGGGCCCCGTCATTCCGGAGGCAGGTTCCGCAGGCCGCTCCGCCGCGGGATAGCCCGAGCAATAAAGGATCAGGCCCCTGCACCTTTCGGGGTGCATCAAGGCAAATCTCTGGGCAACGGTTCCTCCTGCGCTGGTGCCTGTAATAAACGCTTTGTCTATGTCCAGCGCATCCAGCAATTCCACACAGGCTTCCACCTGCATATCCACAGTGGCGTCCTCCGGCATATCGGTTCCCGGGTATCCGAATCTGGAGGGCGCTATAATTCTGTATTTGTCCGTCTGACCGCTCATCACATCAAAACCCTGGTCGAAGCCGCCCGTAATGCCGTGGCAGATCAGAAACGGCTCCCCCCTGCCTTCATCTATATAACTCATCTTGCCAAACGAGGTCGTTATGGACCTGGCCCTGGCCTCATAGGACGCAAATCTGTCCAAGGCGGTCTTCCTGACCTTATAATAATCCATCGCCAGCGCCAAAACGATGACGCCCAAGATACACAATGCCGTCATAAGAATCTTTTTCTTTCTGCTTCCTTTCATCTCAGCGCCTCATTCCAATAGGTTCGCCGGTTCTTCGCAGCGCGTAGGTGACCGAACGGTAACCTTATTATAGTGACCGTTCGGTCACTTGTCAAATCATTTTTTTCATTCGGTCGGTATTCTTTTGTCTGCCCGGGTCCGACCGCTGATACCAAGCAAAAAAACCGCCGTACGGCGGTTTTTTGCTTGACGGAAAGGCGGATCCCCGCGGATCCGCCTTCTGTCCTTTATCTGCTCAGGTCAGCGGCTCCGGCGGCATCTTTCTTTTTCAATGCTTCCATCTGCCGGCGGATCGCCCGAAACGTCTCCTCGCTCATATAGTGCTCCAGCTTACAGGCGTCCGCGGATGCGGCGGTTTCGCTCACACCGATCGCCGTCAAAAAAGAAATCAGCAGCTCGTGGCGCTCGTAGAGCTTCCGCGCCCGTGCTTCGCCCGCTTCGGTCAGAAGAAGACGCTTGTTCTTATCCTGGCGGAGATAGCCGCCGTCCTGAAGGATACGCATTGCCCTGCACACGCTCGCCCCGGAAAACCCCATGCGCTTTGCAACATCCACGCTGCGCACGGCGCCGCGCTCCTGCAAGAGAATATACACGGTTTCCAGATACATTTCTCCGGATTCCTTGAGCAGCATAGACGATTCTCCTTTTTCGGCAAAATAGGGCATGACAACACATCCGCTGATTCGAAACTTCGAAGGAACGGACGAAAACCGCGGCATTCGAAACTTATTTTCGGCGCTTGGTTAGCTTTCGCTAACCTTCGCTCGAAATATATCACATGCCTCAGAAAAAGTCAAGAAGAATCCTTGTGCGGCGTTTTCCGGCGCCTGCGGCGATCGCGTATTTCACAGGCTCCCTCCTTCCGTGGGGATATTCCCCTTGAGACGCCGGATTCACCGGCGATCGGCGCCGGGAAAAAATAATAAAAAAACGCTTGACAAGTTAGTTTTAGCTAACTATAATATGGGCGGTTAGTGAAAGCTAACCATTTTTACGGACAACGGTTAGTGTAAACTAACCTTAATAAAGGGGGATAAAGATGATGCCTCTCGCTTATGCAGAAGTCGGCCAGCCTCAGATTATCAAGAGGATCGGCGGCAGCCAGGAGGTCAAAAAGCATCTGGAGGATCTCGGCTTCCATATCGGCGGCGAGATCTGCGTGCTCAATACGCTGGGCGGCAACCTGATCGTGAACGTCAAGGATTGCCGTGTCGCCGTCAGCCGGGAGCTGGCGAATAAAATCATGATTTAAGGAGGTAGGCGTTATGAAAACACTCAGAGACGCCAAAATCGGCGAAACCGTCACAGTGGTCAAGATCCGGGGAGAAGGCGCCGTCAAGCGCCGCATCATGGATATGGGCATCACCAAGAACGTGGAGATCTATGTCCGCAAGGTCGCGCCGCTGGGCGATCCGGTGGAGCTCACCGTGCGCGGCTACGAGCTGAGCCTGCGCAAGGCGGACGCCGAAATGATCGAAGTGAAATAAGTTCAGCTGCGATCGGCTGTTTCCGGTCGCTCAAAGCGCCGCGGCGCAGAAAGGAAGTTTGTATCATGTCTTTGAGAATCGCCCTTGCGGGCAACCCGAACAGCGGCAAGACGACCCTGTTCAATGCGCTCACCGGTTCGACCCAGTTCGTGGGCAACTGGCCGGGCGTCACGGTGGAGAAAAAGGAAGGTAAGCTGAAGAAGCACGACGACGTGGTGATCACGGACCTGCCGGGCATCTACTCCCTGTCTCCCTATACTCTCGAAGAGGTCGTCGCCCGGAATTATCTGATCGGCGAGCGGCCGGACGCCATTTTGAACATTGTGGACGGCTCCAACCTGGAACGCAACCTGTACCTGACCACCCAGCTCACGGAGCTGGGCATCCCCGTGGTGGTGGCCATCAACATGATGGACGTGGTCAGAAAGAACGGCGATAAGATCGACACGGCCCAGCTCAGCAAGCAGCTCGGCTGCAAAATCATCGAGATCTCCGCCCTGAAGGGCACCGGGATCCGGGAGGCCGCCGAGGCCGCCATCGAGGCAGCCAAAAGCGGGAAGACAGTCCCGATGCACACCTTCTCCGGTCCCGTGGAGCACGCCCTGGCCCATATCGAAGAGCATGCCCTTTCCGATCTGCCCGAAGAACAGCAGCGCTGGTACGCGGTGAAGCTGTTCGAGCGCGACAGCAAGGCCCTGGAGCAGCTGACGCTCAGCGATTCCGTCATGCAGGACGTGGAGCAGCACATTGCCGACGTGGAGAAAGAGCTGGACGACGACGCCGAATCCATCATCACCAACGAGCGCTACATCTGGATCGGCAGCATCATCAAGTCTTCCTACCAGAAGAAGAACGTCGGCAAGCTCTCCTCTTCCGACAAGATCGATAAAATCGTCACCAACCGCTGGCTGGCCCTGCCCATTTTCGCCCTGGTGATGTTCCTGGTCTACGCCCTGGCCATGGGCAAATCCATCGCCGACGGCGGCGTCGGCATCGGCACCTTCCTGACGGACTGGGCCAACGACGTATTCGGCGAGCAGTGGCTCATCGGCGGCTCCCGCGCCCTGCTGGAGGGCTGGGGCGTCGCACCCTGGCTGATCGGCCTGATCTCCGACGGCGTGATCGCCGGCGTCGGCGCGGTGCTGGGCTTCGTGCCCCAGATGCTGGTGCTGTTCCTGCTGCTGGCGATCCTGGAGGACTGCGGCTATATGGCCCGGATCGCCTTCATCATGGACCGCATCTTCCGCAAGTTCGGTCTGAGCGGCAAGAGCTTCATCCCCATGCTGGTGGGGACGGGCTGCGGCGTCCCCGGCGTCATGGCCTCCCGCACCATCGAAAACGAGCGGGACCGGCGCATGACCATCATGACCACCTGCTTTATCCCCTGCGGGGCGAAGATGCCCATCATCGGCCTCATCGCCGGCGCTCTCTTCGGCGGCAGCACCTGGATCGCCGTGAGCGCCTACTTCATCGGCGTGGGGGCCATCATCGTCTCCGGCATCATGCTGAAAAAGACGAAGATGTTCGCGGGCGACCCGGCCCCCTTCGTTATGGAGCTGCCCGCCTACCACGCCCCCAGCGTCGGCAACGTGCTGCGCAGCATGTGGGAGCGGGGCTGGAGCTTCATCAAGCGCGCCGGTACGGTCATCCTTCTCAGCTCAATCGTCATCTGGGCTCTCAGCAGTCTGGGCGGCGTCAACGGAAGGTTCGGCATGGTGGATGAGCTCTACGAGGACGAGGACCTGGTGACGGAGGAATACGTGGTTTCCGTGGCGGACCGGATGGGCATCGAGCCTAGCGAGGTCACCCCCATGGACGACTCCATCCTGGCGGGCGTGGGCAACGCCGTCTCCTTCGTCTTCAGGCCCCTGGGCTTCGGCTCCTGGCGGCCCACCGTGGCCACGGTCACGGGCCTGGTGGCCAAGGAGGAAGTGGTCAGCACCTTCGGCGTCCTCTACAACTATGACGACGCGGACGGCGAGGAGGAACTGGAGGAGAACGGCGACCAGATCTGGGACAATGTCGCTGCGGACTTCAATGGCTTCTCCGGCGGACACGGAATGCTGGCGGCTTTCGCCTTCATGATCTTCAACCTTCTCTGCGCTCCCTGCTTCGCGGCCATGGGCGCTATCAAGCGGGAGATGAACAACGCCAAGTGGACCTGGTTCGCCATCGGCTACATGTGCGTCTTTGCCTATGTGATCGCCCTCATCGTCTATCAGCTGGGCCTGCTCTTCACCGGCGGCGTCCAGATCGTGGGCCTGATCGTCGCCGCCGCATTGCTGGCATTCCTGCTCTACATGCTTTTCCGGCCTTATAAGGAGGCCACCAGACTGTCCGTCGCGGCCGCGGCGAAGGCGTAAGCATACGCAAGGGAGGGAGAAACCATGAGTACGGTTTTGGTATTGCTGGGGGTCTGCCTCCTGGCTGCCGGGGCGGCGCTGGTCCTGCGGCG
>JAEEGL010623918.1_pt1 | contig 10075 bp, 4 predicted proteins | sample 9134231 | NCBI WGS metagenome assembly JAEEGL01 (sample SAMN16246548, study PRJNA631951) | gut metagenome | biome: gut microbiome; feature: rumen; material: fiber-attached | host: Bos | place: Iran: Karaj | collected 2018-10 | reverse complement strand
GAGATCAGTAAGCACAATTTCACGTTGCCGGAAACCATCAGTACAAAGGTGGCAAGAGACGGAACAGAGTTCTACGACCACCTTTTTGCCAATCCAGAAGGGATTGCCAGGATCAAGCTGAACGGATGGGAACAGGCCGTCCTTGCAGAGGAGCAGAAGCGACCGGATTATGTCTGTTGGTTGCGAAATTTAACCGGCCAGTCCTGGTCACTTCGCATCCCGTATGAGATGGAAGGAAAGACTAAGGAGCTTTATCCGGATTTCATTATTGTCCGGAGAGACCCGGATCTTGGTTATCTGCTCGATATTCTTGAGCCACATAGTCCGGGCTTCAAGGACAATCTTGGCAAGGCAAAAGGTCTTGCCGAATATGCTGCGAATGAACCCCGCATTGACCGGGTCCAGCTGATCCGTTTAGGCAAAGATGCTGCCGGCAAGGATCGGTTCAGGCGCCTGAATCTGGCGAACGGAAGCATTCGCAACAAGGTGCTGGCAGCTATCAATACCGATGAACTGGATCATATTTTTGATACAGATGGCGTTTTTGAAGATTAACTAATAATTCAGGCGGGGATAAACCATGAGAGACATTGCTAAAAAGGCTCCTTACAATTTTATAGACCTCTTTGCCGGAGCCGGCGGGTTGTCCGAAGGTTTCATCCAAGCTGGCTTTATACCTCTAGCACATGTTGAAATGAATCCTTTTGCGGCAAAAACATTGGAAACCAGAACCGCTTACTACTGGCTTAAAACCCATGGGCAGTTGTCGCAGTATTATGATTATCTCAAAGGCACCATGTCGCGCGAGGAGCTCCTCTCAGCCATTCCGGAAGAGTGTTTGAAGTCTGTTCTCTGTGAGACCATGTCAGATAAAACTCTACCCGGATTGTTTTCAACGATTGATGGGCTGCTTGAAGGAAGAGGCATTGAAACGGTTGATGTGATAATTGGCGGGCCTCCGTGCCAGGCGTATTCCCTGGTTGGTCGTGCTCAAAGCAGCCATATGGAAACCCCTATGGCAGAGGATCCAAGAAATGGTCTGTACAAATTATATGCCCGGTTCTTGAGAAGATATCAGCCTAGGATGTTTGTGTTTGAGAATGTTATGGGGATTGAATCTGCCAATGGAGGAAAAACCTGGAAAAACATTCAGAAATATCTGAGACGTGTCGGGTATGAAATCAAGTGTCATGAACAGAATTCAAAGGACTATGGCGTCCTTCAGAGCAGAAGGCGCATGATCATTGTCGGATGGCGAAAAAACAGCGGGTTAGGCTATCCGGAACTAGAGAAAGTGGATCCCATGGCAAAAGTCCGTGATTTACTGGAGGATCTCCCCCCACTCAACCCGGGAGACAGCGCCAATATGTACAAGACGGCAACAATCGGCAGTTACATTTCTACATATGGAATACGGGAGCCGAAAGATGTTCTGACCTTACATAGCGCAAGACCGAACACTGAAAGGGACATTGAAATCTACAAGCGAGCGATCCGACTTTGGAACGATGGGCATAAACGGCTGAACTATAATGATCTGCCGGAAGAGTTGAAAACTCATAAGAACAGGGGTTCTTTCCTGGACAGATTCAAAGTGGTTGAAGGCGATGAACCTTGTTGTCACACAATGCTGGCACATATATCCAAAGATGGCCACTATTTTATCCATCCGGATCCGGAACAGCATCGCTCAATCACGGTAAGAGAGGCAGCGAGAATACAGTCGTTCCCGGACAGTTATTACTTTGAAGGACCCAGGACATCACAGTTCGTTCAGATAGGGAACGCAGTACCTCCGCTTATGGCGAAAGCTATTGCAAAAGGTATTAGTGCCGTTTTGGACAAGGGAGAGAGCTATGGACAATAATCTCCTGCTCGAACAGTATAGCTGGTATAAAAAGCGGCAACTGGCTGAATCGCCATTCAGGTGCCTGTTGAACGCGGATATTGAGACAAATCCTCATCAGATCAATGCTTTCTGTGCAGCCATCCAGGCATTAAAAACCGGTGGTATCATTCTGGCCGACGAGGTCGGCTTGGGAAAAACGATTGAGGCTGGCTTGGTGCTCAATTATCTTTTGGACAACGGGACCAAAAAGGTGCTGATCTCTCTTCCTGCGACCTTGAGAAAACAGTGGGAAGTGGAGCTGTTAGAGAAATTCGGACGCCAAGCTGTTATCCTGGATCGGTATACAGTTGAACATGATCAAGCCAATATTCAGCGCCATCTTGAGAACGCTGACGAAGTAAGTATTGTGATTGCTTCCTATGATTATTCCTCAAAGCTGATTAGAAAGTTCCCGCACGTAAAGTGGGATTTTCTTATCATTGATGAGGCACATAATCTTCGCAATGTCTTCCATGGAACAAAGCGAGCTAAAAATCTTTATGATCTGACGCACGGAATTCCAAAGATACTGCTCACAGCTACGCCCCTTCAGAATTCACTGACCGATCTTCACGGATTGGTTTCATTTATTGACCCGCGTATCTTTGGTTCTGAAAAAGTCTTTATCAGGCGTTTTGTTGATGGAGGCGACTATGAAGAACTTAAGCAGGAGCTTCTCCCGGTTCTGTACCGCACATTACGCCGCGATGTCGGAAAATACATGGCTTTCAGCAGGAGAACTTGCATTACTGTCGACTTCCATTTAAGCCAGGAAGAAAAGGATCTTTATGACGCAACGAATGATTTCTTGCGGCAAGACCAACTGTATTCTATTCCAAGTGCGAACCGTAGCCTGATCATTCTGGTTATCCGAAAGCTGCTCGCGTCTTCGAGCTTCGCCCTGATTGAGACCTTCGAAGTGCTGGAAAAACGCCTTGAGAAACTCTATGAAGGGACCAAATCCGCATACGCCCAGGAAGGATTTGATTTGTTCTGGGATTTTGTGGAGGATGAAATAGACGAGGAAGGCTTCAACGAATATGATGATGAGGAAACAGCGGAGAAAAAGCAGGCAATCCTGTCAGAGCTCAAGATAGTAAGGTTTATTCTGGAAAAGGCGAGAGCTATTGAAACTAACGCAAAAATCACTGCTCTAAAAGAAGCCTTGACATTTGCGTTTGATCATCAGGTTTCTGAGGGTTTGGATCAGAAGGCAGTTGTATTTACTGAATCCAAGCGCACGCAGAAATATATTGCGGCCGAACTCAGAAAATCTGGTTATAGTGAAGAAGACATCCTTCTTTTTAACGGAGATTTTGATGATGCCATGACAAAAGAAATATTCCGAGCATGGCAGGTAAAGAATTTCGGGAAGACAAATTATGGCAGAAGCGTGGAGTACAAGCATGCAATAGTTGATTATTTCAAGAGTCATGCCAAGGTATTAATCGTTACAGATGCGGGTTCAGAAGGCTTGAACCTTCAGTTCTGTAATACGATTATCAACTATGATTTGCCTTGGAATCCACAGAAGATCGAGCAGCGAATTGGCCGGTGCCATCGTTATGGCCAGACTCATGATGTCGTTGCTATTAATCTGCTTAACACGGATAACGAAGCAGATCGAAGAGTGTATGATATTCTTTCGAAAAAATTCGAGCTGTTTGAAGGTGTCTTTGGCGCATCCGATGTGGCACTGGGGGCTCTGGAATCCGGCATAAGCTTTGAAAGACGGATCTTGAATATTTACCAGAATTGCAAAAGTATAACCGCTGTCAGAAAAGCGTTTGCAGATTTGAACCGTCAGCTAGATGCCAGGAAAAATGTGCATGCAGCAGAGCTTCGCAAGATTCTTCTTACAGAAAGCAGAGAGGCAAAGGGAGACGCCTTGGAAAAGACCAAAGCAGATATCGATAAGTATCTCCGGGATGTCGAATACTGGGATAGGTTTGAAGAACCGGAAATGGATCGCAAGCTATACTACTGGCAAATCGACAACTGGGGGGAACAGGTATTTGGCTCTCATGGCGTTTTGTTCCTCGGAGCATTTATGGACAATACAAAACTTCTCTTCCCGGTTCTTCTGCTCTGTGATGAAAATGGTGAATATATCAATTTTTCTGAAGATGACATTGTATCTGTGTTAGAAGATGCTGACGACTCAGATATACATTATTTCAAACCAACATCTTCGGAAGAAGCGTATTATCGTCGCATCTATGATCGCTTGATATCAGAAGTACGGGAGCAACATGATAAAACAGTAGCACCGATAATCGCTTACAATAGAAAGAAGATTGAAAACTGGATCAATGTCCAACTGGAACAGTTGCAGGTGCAGCTCTCTGATGCCCGAAAAGAAGTCGAAGACCTCATATTCTCCGAAATGATGGCTACAGATACTTTGGAGAAGCAGGATATCCGGAAAAAAGCCGCTGAAGCAAAGAAAAAGATGGATAGGCTTCAGCGCGATTTGCCCAAACGCACAAAGGAAATCCAAGATGAAGCTCAAGAAGAAATAGAGCGCTTTAATCAAGCGCAGGAGATCAATCCACTTCTTCTGATTAACATAGTCCTGAAGTTTTAATAGGAGGCATCACATGGCAGATAGATTTAGGTTTGCCGAGGTCCGTCAGGAAGTAATCGAGATGTTAAAGAAAGACTTGCTGGGACCAAGTTGTGAAAATGAAATACTGAATCAGAACCCTCGATTTGAATATGTAGTGGGCATGCTTGCACCGCAGTCTAACGATGATAATTCAAATGAGCAGGAAATTGATGAGGATGCTTCTTTTGAGGGAGATACTGACTATACCGCAGGCGAAGAAGATGACAATGAACCGGTATCAACATTTCGATTCAAAATCCCGTCTTCTATTGGTATAAGCTTCTATCTGGAGAGCAGTACCAAAACGTTCAATATGGATGTGACCTGGGGCGATTATTCTAAATCTTCTGAAAAAACCACGAACAAGGATGGAAAAGAAGTAAGTGTAAGTACATATACACGCCATCCTCAGAAAGAGACGGTTGTAATTGACTTGCATGAATTTGGCAAGAGCAAGGAATACCCGCTGGTTTGTGATTCGAATGTTGTCCTTCACATTTCCAAGATAGAACTAAAACAGGGGTATACACTTATAACCGCATATATCATTAACAAACGCAAAAACTCGGAGAGTGACATCGCTGGAATGATGTTCCAAGTTAATCTGCGTGCTTACTCTCCGGACGAATTGGACATTTTTGTTGCGGAGCGCATATGCAGGAAAATTCTTGCTGTCGATGAATTTTACTTTGCACAACGTCCTATCCTAGGAAGAGGTCGTGGATGTGCAGCAACATGGAAAGCCAATACCAACGGTCGTGCAACTGAGATTCTGTCAACATTTATTCCGGAGTATGAATTTCCAGGGGTTAGCGCTGCCTTGGAGGGATTTGATCCGTTCTACTTTTCTATGCGTTCACTTTCCGTCGCCAAGAAAAAAGATGACATCATTGGTCGCTTGAATGTCCTTGCAGACTCCTATGCAGCTTGGATTCAAGAAAAACTTGTTCAGGACTCAAAGATGAATGATGTCAAATTCAAGAGCGAAATCGGGAATCCAATTGTCGCGAAATGTGAAGAGGCACTCGGCAGAATCCGTGCCGGTATTCAGCTTCTTTTGGATGATGAAATCGCTTTTGATGCATTTTGTTTTATGAACCGCGCCATGATTCTACAAAGAAATATTATGAATTATTCGAAGAAACATGGTGCAGGCGTTGAGTGCAGTTTTAAGGATTTTGTGGATCCTCGCAATCCTGCGAACAATTTTGGCTGGAGACCTTTCCAGATTGCTTTTATTCTCATGAATCTGAAAGCAATTGTCGATCCCAAGCATGATGATCGCGAAGTCGTTGATCTTCTTTACTTTCCTACTGGTGGCGGAAAAACTGAGGCATACCTGGGCATTATGGCATTTGTGATTGCCAATAGGAGGCTGCGTGCAAATGATGGTGACGATTATAATCGTGACGGCGGTGTAACTGCTATCTTGCGCTATACGTTGCGTTTGCTCACCACTCAGCAGAGAGATCGTATAACAAAAATGATTGTGGCTGCTGAGATGATTCGTCAGAAGGAATACCCGAAATATGGGCATGAACCTATCAGCATCGGTTTCTGGGTTGGTGGTGGCGTAACACCCAATTCCTTTGAAGAATTAAAAGAGGATCCGGAAGATCCGGCTAAAACAAGGGCTGCAAGAAGTAAGAAGAATTCAATTTACAAACAACTTCTTACATGCCCGTTCTGTGGAAAGCCGCTTTCTGAAGAGAATTTCTATATTGATATCCCAACAAAATCGGTCAGTATCTTTTGTTCGGATGATAAATGTATGTTCTACAGGTATAAGCCGGCCAACAAGATGAAGATTCCGGTTTATTTGGTGGATGAGGAAATCTACGCAAAATGCCCGACGATTATTCTATCTACAGTAGATAAGTTCGCCCGTCTGCCGTGGGATGTGAACACAAATGCATTGTTTGGCCGCGTTGATAGAATCTGTAGCCGTGACGGCTATGTCGCTATTGGTGCGGAGCATGCTCGCCATAATCGTACAGACGAGCTGCCCACTTCAACACTTACTCATATCAAGCCGTTTCTTCCTCCGGAGCTGATCATCCAAGACGAGTTGCATCTGATAACCGGACCTCTGGGAACGGTGTATGGTGCATACGAAACAATAATCGAGGATCTTTGCACTTATACCGCAGGTGGCAAAAGGATTAAACCGAAATATGTCGTTTCCACTGCTACCATTAAGAATGCTGATGAACAAACGAAATGCTTGTACGGTAGAAAGGTAACCGCACAATTCCCGCCGAACGGATTTGAAATTGGTGACAGCTTCTATATCCGTGAAGTGCCGGTTGACAAGGATCCATTCAGAAAGTATGTAGGGGTCTGTGCGCCTGGCCAATCTGTTAAAACCGCTTTACTACGCGTATACGCGATTATTCTTCAAAGTGCTTATAACCTTTCGCTGGAAGAAGAATGCAAAGATTATATAGATCCCTACTACAGTCTCGTCGGATACTACAACAGTATTCGAGAGCTTGGCGGTGCTGTACGTCTGCTGCAGGATGACATACCTGATAGAATTCAGCGAATTAAGAAGAAGTATGGAATGAGTAAGCAGCGGTTTCTCAACCATAAGGTGGAAATCACATCTCGTATGTCTTCTTATGACATTCCGAAGAAGCTGAGCCAGCTGGAAACTCCGTATACGTCAAGGGATTGTCTGGATACTGCAATTGCGACCAATATGATTGCTGTCGGTATGGATGTGGATCGACTCGGCTTAATGGTTGTGACCGGTCAACCTAAGCAGAATTCTGAGTATATTCAGGCAACCAGCCGTATCGGTCGTTCTTATCCTGGTCTTGTTGTCACTCTGTATAATCCATATCGACCCCGTGATTTGTCGCATTATGAGAATTTTACCGGTTATCATTCGCAACTTTACCGGTTTGTTGAGGGAACAACAGCAACACCATTCTCTGCTCGCGCAAGAGACCGTGTGCTGCATGCACTGGTCATTTCAGCCATTCGCTTACGTTATCCTGAGTTTGCGAATAATGACGGTGCAGCTGCCATTGATCAATTAACTGATGAGCAGCTCGGCAAAGTAAAGGCTCTGATCATGGAACGTTTAAAAATCATCAAACCTTCTGCCAAGGCAGATGCTGAGCATGAAATCGATGATTTTATAAACAACTGGAAACTGTTAGCTGCTCAGCCTAAGAAACTAAAGTACTATGTCTTCAAAACCGACAAATATAACCGCTTGATGAATAGTTATGGTGAAGTTTGTACTGATTTTGAAAAGGCTACGCTCCGTTCTATGAGAGAAGTTGAAAGCGCAGCAAACATGTTTTATTACACGGAGGAATGAAAGCCTATGTTTGACAACAATTTATTAGGTGAAATTCGTCCCAATCAGTTAATAACCACATTTGGACCGGGGTCGATTGTTGATGCTGTGAAGGACTCAGTTACGGTTCTCGATTTAAACTATTGGAGAGAAAAAGGAAAGAAGATCATTGATGGCAGACTTGCGTCCTATTTAGGGGTTGATTGCTTCTATATGCCGAGGACGTCTTACAGTGGAGATGTTCCGGTCGTTTCTTTCCCGTATATGCATGTTTGTTCCAGTGTAAAGTGTGGAAGAATCTTTGATGTCAGAGAGAACTTCGACCTTGATAAGTACTTAAAGTTTGGCGTAACTTGCCCAGCATGTCATAGGCAGGCGTATCCGTCTCGTTTTATTACTATCTGCGAAAATGGACACATGAATGATTTCCCATGGAGATGGTGGGTACATAATGGCAATTCGACCTGCAAAGGAACGATGCGTATGTACTCGACTGGCAATACTTCAACGCTTGCCGATATGTGGGTCGAATGTTCTTGCGGTGCGCGTCGCAGCATGAGTGGTGCTACACAGCGGGAAAACTTTGAAGGCATGAAGTGTACCGGACATCATCCGTTCCGCCCGAATCATAAAAACGAAAAATGCGATAAAGAAATGATTCCCTCGCAACGAGGAGCATCGAATGTCTACTTCCCGGTTATGAGAAGCGCTATTTCGATTCCGCCCTGGATTAATCCGCTCTATAACTTAATCGATGAACATCTGCGAGATATTGAGTTGGCAAAGACCCTGATGGGCGATGCTGGTGTCGATAAGGTTTACGAGCTATATTTCAGCACTTATTCAAAAGCTGAATTCGAGGCCGCCTTAAAACGCAGGCAGGAGAACATCAAGGAATTCACCGAGATTAAGCAAATGGAATATAACGCTATTACACATCATTCAGATCCTGTGTATGCCTCGAACAAAAAGCATTTCAAGGCAGAAGAAGATCCACTCCCGGAATACCTGCTCCCGTATTTCAAGCGAGTAATCCGGATTACCCGTCTGAGAGAGGTTCGAGTACTGCTCGGCTTCACTCGTGTTGACGCCCCGGATCCTGATGCTGATGAGCAGACGAATATTGTTTACTTGAATAAGGGCAAAACCGAGAAGTGGCTTCCCGCCGCAGAAGTGCATGGCGAAGGTGTCTTTATTGAATTCAACAGAAATACGATTGACGCCTGGTTAAGCAATCCTGATTTGAATGCGCTTTCTCAGAAATATGCGCAGTGCTATAAGGAATTCTGCGAGTCAAAGGAATGGACCGTCACTACCCTTAGAGATGCACGATATGTTTTAATGCATACATTTGCTCATTTACTCATTAAGCAGATGTCGATGTCTTCCGGGTATTCTTCGTCTGCTATTCGGGAGCGTATTTACTTTGGTGATGATATGTCTGGCGTGTTGCTCTACACCGGAAGCGCCGATAAAGAGGGTTCTCTTGGCGGCCTTGTCGAGCTTGGCAATATTGACCAGCTTATCGTTTTGATGAGGGACGCATTCCAGGAAGCATTGATTTGCACAAACGATCCAGAATGTCTTAATAATGCTCCGGCCGGGAATAATTCAAATGGCGCAGCTTGCCACTCTTGCTGCATGATTTCTGAAACGGCTTGTGAGAATGGAAACCGGATGCTGGATCGAGGATTAATTGTGCCGATTGACGGCAGAGAGAATCAGGCTTATTTCAAAGCATTGGTGGAAGAGCTATGTCAACTGGAAGTATAAGCTTAGATATTTTACTAAACCAAATCCTTACGGATGCACTGTCCGGTGGAAATGCATCTATCAAGGCAATTCAGAAGAAATTCCCATCTCTTTCGGAAAAGGAAGCATGTGACATCATAGCTATGGTTTCGACTGCAGCAGAAGGCAACAAGGATAGTGCCGAATTAGTTGTTACTGCACCACCTTCCTTTGCCTTGAAAACGAAACCGACCAAGGTTACGGTTGATGCTATGCTCAATAATGCCAGGAAAAGCATACTGATAACCGGGTACTCACTCTCTGACTATTTCTGTGATCTAGTTGACTGTATAATTCGGAAGAGCCAGGAAGGCGTTCTCGTAAAATTCTTTGTTAATGATATTGAGAATCAGAAAGCCTTTGATCGCTTGTACCGTTACCGCGGCAGATTCCTAAGGATATACAACTATCCAAAACAAGACGACAAAATGTCTGCGCTGCATGCCAAAGTGATATGTGTGGATCAGCAGAAAACTCT
>JAEEGL010488137.1_pt1 | contig 10075 bp, 6 predicted proteins | sample 9134231 | NCBI WGS metagenome assembly JAEEGL01 (sample SAMN16246548, study PRJNA631951) | gut metagenome | biome: gut microbiome; feature: rumen; material: fiber-attached | host: Bos | place: Iran: Karaj | collected 2018-10 | reverse complement strand
TACTTGTTCTCTTCTTTCCGACCCCCAAAGCGATCCGCCAGCCAAAGGCCGAACACTGCGAACGCTGCGGAAATGAGCACTCCGTACATTTTGTACTCGACAACTTCCATCCCAAATAGGGTCTCAGTCCTGTCATAATTTGATAGCGGAAGCTGTGCAAGCGGCACGCTTTCCTCTTCGATCAGGGTCTCCCCCGAAACCGTCTCGGAAGAAGGAGCCTCCGCCTCCGCGTCTTTCGAGACGCGGCTCGCTCCCAGAACGCCTTCGTCGGGAGCAAAGATCCTTAAGGTTCCCGCCCGGAGCTCCACGTTTGTAAAGAGTTCCGTTACGTCATTTCCTCTGGGATCAAAGATCTTATAGCTTTCAACGACATTATTGCCGTCTTCGTTATCCATGGGATAGGTAATGCTGCCTTTCGCACAGGCTTTATAGGAATAGCCGGCAGGAAGGCCAAAGCAGACAACATTCACAGCGTCGAGAAGCGGTGTCCCGTCATAGATCTTCTCGGCACTGGGCGCGATGAATACGATGTGCTGTGAATACACGGTGTTTGCGGAATTATCTGCCGCAAATGCAGACGTTGTGCCGAAGCACATTCCGGCGATCATCACAACCGCTATCAGTATAGCACATTGCTGTATGAAATTGTGAAAAAATGCACTCTTTCCGCGTCTTTTCACGATCGTTTCCCTTTCTATCACAGAAAAATATGCGCACTTCGGGTGGGCATACCTTGCAAGTACATCATATCAGAGAAGATTTCCACTTTGTCTGCGAAATATGTAACGATTTCGTGCAGATTTCGTTCTTGACAAAGGTATAAAATTGTGCTTGTGCTCCCGTTGCCTGTGTATTAAACTAAAGATGTAATCTTCGTCCGATATCATATCGGACATAAGTCGGGGAGACTTTACATGGAAAATCTCAAGATCGCGATTTGCGATGACGAAATGGCAGAATGCAGACTTCTGACCCACATGATCGAAAAGACCTATCCGGGTCTCCATCCGGATTGTTTCCAGGACGGAGACGATTTTTTGCGCTCCTTTAAACCCGGTTCCTACGATCTGATCTTTATGGACATCTTAATGCCGGGCATGGACGGAGTCTCCGTAACGGAGGGACTTCGGGCCAAGGATCCTGCAGTTCCCATCGCCTTTACCACCGGCAGCACCGATCACGCCATGGCGGGCTATAAGTACCACGTGATCCGGTATCTTGTAAAACCTTACCGTCCGGAAGACGTTAAGGAAGTTCTGGATCTTGCCTGCAGGGAAAAGGAAAACCGGCCGAAACTGACCCTTCGGATCGCCGGCCGCGACATGAACTTCGAGTATGATAAGATCATCTACCTGGAGCAGAACGGCCACACTCTGTACTTAAACCTTGTGGGAGGTGCCACTCTCCAGCTCACCGGAAAACTGGACGACGTGGAAGAAAAGCTTCCTCCGGAACTGTTCATGAGGTGTCACAAGAGTTTCCTCGTCAATCTGCGGCAGGTCAAGACCGTGGACAAAGATCTGAACGTTTTTGAAATGCAAAACGGAGAGTCCGTACACATCCGAAGAGAAAGCGTACGGGAAGCCGCACAGAAAGTAAAAGAGCTTAGCGAACGCTAAGCTCTTTGTTGTTTTTGCAGTTCTTCGTCCATAACGAAAAGGAGTGCATCCACCACGTCGGGATCGAACTGGGTCCCTTTGTGCTCCGTCAGATCCAGCCTTGCTTCCGCGTAAGGCTTTGTTCCGGCATAAGCTCTGGGGGATGTCATGGCATCGAAAGCATCCGCCACCGCAAGGATCCGTGCTTCCAGCGGAATCTCCTTTTCCTTCAGGCCGTCCGGATAACCCTTTCCGTCATACCGTTCATGGTGCCATCTTGCACCGGTACAAAGTCCGGGCATTTCCGTAACATCCCTTAAGATCTCATAACCGATAACGGGATGCATCTTGACGATATCCCGCTCTTCTTTGGTCAATTCATCGGGTTTTGCAAGAATGTCATCGGGGATGATGATCTTACCGATATCATGCACAAGTCCCATGGCGTAGAGGATACTCTGCTTATTCTCCGGCATCCCGAGTCTTTCACCGATCTTAGCCGCATACCGGGCGACTCTGGAGGAATGTCCGGGGTTCATAACGTTCTTGGTGTCCACGGTGGCCGCCATAGCGGTCATGATCTGAACTCCAAGCTGGAGATCCGATACCTTTCTTGCGCCGGTGTTTCCGGTGGTTTCCGTATCGTTCTGTTCTTCCTCGCCTCCGTCTTCTTTTTCCTGTTCTTTCAGTCCGGTAAGAAGCTGGTCTTCCAGGCGCTTTAAGTCATCCACCAGGCCGTCATGGGCCGTTACCGCCGCCTCAAGACGTCCGTCTTTTACCGCCATTTCCTGGGCTCTTGCCTTTTCCGACAGATCCCCCGCACCGATGGTGCGGGCGGTACTCTTTAAGGCATGGACGGAGATCCTGTAGTTATCCCAATCCTCCTGTTCAAAGAAGCCCTGCAGTTCCTCCCGCTTACCGCTTTCCGCAAAAGCGCGGAGCTGGGATAAATAAAAGGGAACATCATCCATACAGTAGGTCAGGCCTTCCTGGACATCCAGCATGGGGAAGGAGATCTGGATCGGCTTTTTTCCGGTCTTTTCTCCGGCCCGGATCCGGACTTCGTTTTCTTCGTAAGCCTTCCGTCCCCAGGATACGCTGTCGCTGACCATGCCGTCCGGCAGCAGATCCCGGATCATACCGTAAAGAGATGCAGCAACGACAGGTTTTGTCAGGTAGCCTCTGAAGCCGGCCTCCTGGAATTCCGCGCGCTTTTCTTCCAGATTTCCCGCAGCGGTGAGCATGATCACCGGAGTCTCCGGGCAGATCTTTTCCGCCGTGATGGCCTTCATGGCTTCCAGGCCGTCCATCACAGGCATCATATAGTCCATGATCACCAGATCAAAATGGCGCTCCCGCAGCATCTGCAGAGCCTGCTTACCGTCGGTGGCCATCTCCGTTTTTCCTTCCGTACGCTCAAGGAGTTTGGAAAGGAGTTCCAGGTTCATGGAGTTATCGTCAACAAGAAGGTACGTGACCCCGGGGGTCTTCGGAATGTAAAATTCCTGTTCCTGACGTTTTTTCAGCATGTCCATGAGTTCGGACATCTGGGACATTTCCCGGGCGCCGATGCTCTCGGCTCCCATCTTGGAGATCTCCAGGAGGTTATTAAAGAAGGCAAGCAGTCTGTCGCCCGCTTCCCGGATGTTTTCGGCGTAACGCTTGACATCCCCTTCCTCGCTTCCGATCTTCTCAAGGATCAGGTTATCAAATCCAAGGATGGAGTTGATGGGGGTCTTGATCTCATGGGACATCTGGGACAGGAACTCGGCCTTGGCCCGGTCCGCATCCTCCGCGTGCCGTCTTGCGATCTGAGCATCTTTTCCCGCCTCTTCCAGTTTTTCCAGCGTTTCCTGGAGTTTTTCAAACTCCGGCGTCTCCAATGCAAAGAACAGGATCAATAGGCCGATGGATGCGGCATAAAAAGTGATCGCTATACGAAAACCCGCAAAGGTCTGAAAACTGTAGATGGCAATGACGATCACCGTGGCCATCACGATGGCTACGGTCTGTTTTAGGCTGTAGGAAGTCTTGTGGGTCGCAAAATACCCGGTGGCCAGCAAGAGGAAATACACCGGCACCACCACGGCGCAGATCACGAAAAAGGGCCCGTGATAATACACTCCGTTTTCGTAATAGTACACCGTCCCGGTAAAGAGGTTTTGGATCACAAGACCGATCTGACCGGCGATGATGATACGGTTCAGATGCCCAAGTCCGGTATTTCTCACATCTCCATGGACATATGCGGACACGTAAGAAAAGTACGCATAAGTCGCATAGGTGGAGGACAGGATGTTCAGGATATGAAAGATATGATGAGCATACAGGGGTAGGGAGGTCCCACCGAACTCCGCGGTCTGGATCGCAAGAACGTCGCAGATGTCCGCAACGGTCACGGCAATGGCAAGTCTTCGAAACGCCCCGGTAATATGATTGACTTTTCGTCTGGAGATCAGATAGATACTCAGGGTGATGTCAAAGAAGATCACCGCGATCTCCAGGATCGATTCATGATAACTCATTGAGGATCTACCTTTTCCTTCGGTAAGTATTTTGCAAGCATCAGGTACAGTTTGGCGGACACTACGGGTTTTGCGAGGTAATCGTCAAAACCGGCCTGTCTGTACTCTGCAAGATCGGATTCCACACCGTTTCCGGAAAGGGCGATGCAGATCGCCTTTTTGTTGGGATTGCTGTCTTCGGTCCGAAGTTCCCGCAGCATCTCCACCCCGTCCATTTTGGGCATCAGATGGTCGATGAGGAGCATGTCATACTCAGTCTCCCGGGTTTTTTGAAGGCCCTCCTCCGCAGAGGATGCGGTCTCCACAACAACCCCCGTATCCCGAAGGAGGCGCACAAGGATGTTTAAGTTGATCTCGGTATCGTCCACCGCAAGGATCTTTACGCCGTGGGCTTTGAAATGGATGTCCTTGGTCTTTAAGTCCAGAGCACTCTCCAACTGTCTTTCGAAATCACCGAGAGGAGATGCATCCACAACTTCCTGCTCAAGGGTGATGACAAAAGAGGAACCCTCCCCGTACTTACTGTTGACCTCGACGGTGCCTCCCATCATCTCCAGGTTCTTCTGGACGATGCTCATGCCAAGGCCGGATCCTTCGATCTGTTTCCGGACAGCCTGCTCACTTCTCTCGAAGGGACTAAAGAGCTTATCCAGGTCGTCTCCGGTCATTCCGACACCCGTGTCGGAAACTGTGATCTTCAGGCGAATACGGGACATTGCAGTTGTGCCGGAGGTTTGCGTAGCATTTGTTATTGTTGACGTTCCCTCTACGGGTTCATAGGCCACTGCAATGCGAACCTCGCCTGCCTCCGTATATTTGACTGCATTGGTCAAAATATTAAGGACACACTGTTTGATGCGGAAACTGTCGCCTCTTAATACGGAGGGGGTCATCCCGTCCACATCCGTTTTCAGCTTTAATTCCTTCTTGATCAGGGCCGGCCACACAACATTGACCGTTTCGATCAACATGGCAGAGAGCCTGTACTCACTCATAACAAGATTGGCTTTGCCGGAATTCAGCTTCGTGTAGTCCAGCACATCATTGACCATGGATGAAAGCGCTACCGCCGAAGTTCGAATGGTACCTGCATATTTTCTCAGGCTCGGATCTTCGTAGTCCCTAAGGATCAGCTCGTCCGTACCAAGGATGGCATTGATCTGGGTCCGCATCTCATGTGCCATGGCGGCGATAAAATCCAGCTGTTTTTTTGCATCTTCCGCTTGTTTTGCTTTTTCACGGTTCTGCCCGAAAAGATTTTTAAACATTGAGCTTGCGCTACCTCCTGATGTTACACATCCTGTATTTCCGCCCCGAAGCGTTCTTCAAAGCGCTCCACGGATACGGGTTTTCCGAAATAATAACCCTGGAACAGATCGCAGCCGCCCTTGATCAGGAATTCCAGTTGTTCTCCGGTCTCCACGCCTTCTGCCAGCACGGGGATCCGCAGTTTGTGGGCCATCTCGATGATACTCAAGATGATCATGCGGGTCCTCTCCGGATCCTCGGATCCTCTGAGGAAGCCCATATCGATCTTCAAAACATCCACTTCCATGTCCTTTAACATGTTCAGAGAGCTGTATCCGCTGCCGAAGTCATCCATCTCCACGGCAAAACCGTATTTTCTCAGCTCCTTTACGATATTGATCTGGTTGGAAGGCTCATTCATAAATGCACTTTCCGTGATCTCAAGATTAAGCCGGCCGGGATCGATCTGATACCGCTCCACAAGCCCCACAAAGGCCTTATACACATCCAGATAATAAAAGTCCTTGGGGGAGATGTTGACCGATACGGACAGCTTTGAAAACGGCGTATTCTCCCAGCGTTTGATCTGCTTGATGGCCTCTTCCCAGATGTACAGATCCAGTCTCCATAAAAGCCCGTTGTTTTCCAGGATAGGCAGAAAATCCTCCTGGCTCATGTCCCCTTTGATGGGATGCAGCCAGCGTACCAGGGCTTCCGCGCCACGAAGGTTCTTATCCCGGTCCATCTGGGGCTGGAGATAGAATTTGAAGCTCTCGGTGCCGATGGTGCGGTCGAACTCACTGATGATACGGCGTTCCTGGAGGACCTGATCCATGATCTTGTCCGTATACTCCGCAAAGACAAGTTCGTTGTCGTTCTTGATGGTGGAAATAGCCATGCTGGCCTTGTCACAGATGAGGGAAACATCATCTGCGGTATGCTCGATGTAGTAATATCCCACATGGATATGAAGGTTAAAGTAAATGCTGTCAACGAGCTGGCATGCCTCTTTTACATGCTCTTCGATCATTTCTTTGTAAAAGCGTTCCGCAGGCATGCAGAGAGCAAACTGGTCCGGTCCAACGCGTCCGAAGACCTCATCGCCGCCGCAGTGCTTTTCCAGGGTCTTTGCGATGTGGCGCAGGATCTCATCCCCTTTGGGCGTTCCAAACAGATCGTTGACCAGCTTAAAGTCCTTGATGTTGGAATACAGCATCACGTACTGCTTGTTCCCGGCATGATCAAGGAGGGCACGAACCTTTTCCATAAAACCTTCCCGGTTATACTGACCGGTTAAGGTGTCATGGGTCGCCCGGTAATGCTCCTGGTTCATCTTCGCAACTTCGTTGCTGCGGTCGTAGATCATGTAATAACTGCCGATGAGCCTGTCATGGCTGTCCCGAATGGTGTTAAAACGAACCTCATAATGGGTCTCTGCACCGGAGTCCCAGTCCTCTCTCTGGAAGGGGCTGATGTGATCAAGATCCGTCTGGTACCAGTCCTGCATACCCTTTTGCAGGGTGGGCTTATTTTCATCCAGCATAAAATGCTGTGCGACCTTGGACGGATCCTCGTCCTCGATCCCCAGAAGCTTATACATGTGCTTACTGACAAAGGTAGGCTCCTTGTCGAGATCAAAGCATGCCACGCCGCTCTCCATGTTATGAATGGCAATGGTGAGGATCTCGCCGTTCAGGACCTTGGGAATATAGCGGGTCAGGTAATAATACACGGTGATAACGCCGCCAAGATAAAACAGCAGTGACATATTAAGCGGCTGATGGAGATAAACGTACCCTGCATCCAAAAACAGGATCGACACAAACACCATGGTGATGACCAGATATTTTCTGTGGTAAAGCCCATAGGTGCGGTACAGTTTGAACACAAGCAGGAGCAGGGTTGCCGCCGCAAGACAGTAGCAATAATACAGATGGACCTGATAAAAGGGCGTTCCCGTCAGGAAACTCCTCACCGGTTCTCCCGTGGCTTTGATCACGGTGTGGAACGGCGTAAAGGCATGGTGCAAAAACGTATTCAAAGCAAGAGATGTGGCATCCGCACATGCCAAAAACAGAAGCGGAAGGCGGATCTGGGGATGGAGACGGGATCCGTTGGTAAAGATATTGATCACTTCCAGGAATGCGATCATCAGGAAACTGTAGCAGCCGTAATAGCAGCCCTGGAAAAAGACCGCAAGGGGATCCGGAAAATCCTCCACCAGTGCACAGATATTGAATATGATCAATAATCCGGCCACTGTGATCAGCCATTTAAAAGCCCGTGCCGTTACGTCTTTCTTTTTGGCAACATAAAAGAACAACTGGAACATGATCACTTCCAGCACAAGAAGTATGATGATATAAGCAAATCTGATCATAGGCGCGCCTCTTTCACAGGTTTATAGTCTGTTTTATTGTAACACAATTGCCGGATTCTTGTAAAAAGCGTCAGTCACAAAAAGGCACAAAAAAACTCCCGCCCACCCGGACGGGAGTTCCCTGTACTTTTTAGAATTTGATATCGAAGTTCTGGCCAACCAGCATCTCTTCGGGCGCTCTGACGCCTTCTACCCGGAACCCCAAATTCAGTTCTTTGATCTTTGCGATAAGATCCTCGATGGATGCTGCGTTTACGGAGTAGATGTCTTCGGCTTCGCCTTCCGCCTCTTTCTCCTCTTCGATCTCTTTGGCTTCTTTTTCCTTCTGCGCCTTTTCTTCCGCAGCAGCTTCCTTGGCCTGTTCTCTTGCCTCTTTCAGACGCTCCTGCTGTTTTGCCAGCGCTTTGTCCACGACCGCGAAGAAATTCACTTCTCCGTCATCTCCCACGGTCATACCCAGGGATACGACGCCTGCCATATCTCCAAGGCTTTCCTTAAACTTGGCCATCTGACCTTCGGCATCGCCGATCACCCCTTCGTAGGTGTTCCGTACCTCCTCGTCAGAAGCCATCTTTTCGATCTCTTCTTCGGTCAACAGCACCATAGTCCGACCGGTCTGCGCATATCCGTTCTCATTTGCTTTCGTCAGCGCATCGGATGCCTCCGTTGCATTATCGGAAAGAACAAAATCAACATCCCCGAATTTCTGTTTCAGCTCATCGTAATACTTTTGAGCTTTCTCACTGAGCTTGGGCTCTCCCACGGTATTTCCGTATTTCCCGTTTTTGACAGCCTTGCTCTCGGAGGTGTTGTTCGGTTTGGCAGCCTGGTAGGTCTGTGTGATCTGGCCGGAAGATAATCCCGTTATTCCACCCATACATTTGCCCTCCTTAGCTTGTGGTGATCTACCCGCTCCTTCGGGTAGCGTATTAAAACGATGAAAATGGACGTAGATACAGTTATCTACGTCCATTATATCGGATATATTCTTAAAAATCATTAGTACAAATCCACAAGAATTATTAAAATTTTCTGACTTTTTAATTCTCGTTGAAATGTACCAGCATATCATCCAGGAGGTCATAGATCTCGTCCCGTCCCTGTTTGGACTCAGCGGAGAAAGGGATCACCATAACGTTTTCCTCTGCCTCCAGTCCTTCACGGATGTCCTTGATCCGGGCCTGCAGCTGGCTCCTTTTGATCTTGTCGGATTTGGTTGCGATGACGATGGGATGATACCCGCTGTCAACCATCCAGTCATACATCTGCTTGTCGTTGGCATTGGGAGTATGACGGATATCCACCAGAAGGAATACGGCGTAGAGCATCTCCGAGGTCTTTAAGTACCTCTCGATCATGCGTCCCCACTGCATCCTCGCGTTCACGGCCGCTTTGGTAAAGCCGTACCCCGGAAGATCCACGAGATAAAACTCGTCATTGATGTTGTAATAATTGATGGTCTGGGTCTTACCCGGCTGGGCACTGGTACGAGCGTAATTTTTACGGTTCATCAGCGCATTGATCAGCGATGATTTTCCCACATTACTCTTACCGGCAAATGCCACTTCCATCTTAGTGTTTTTCGGAAAGGTGGAGGTAACACCGCATACCGTTTCCAGATTTACCTGTTTGATCACCATGATTACTGTGCCTTTTTCAGATCGGTCTTTCTTACGATCTCAGGTTCTTCGTTTCCGTCCACCGCATCTTTGGTGATGATGCATTCCACGATGCTCTCGTCCGAAGGGATCTGGTACATGACATCCATCATGACCTTTTCCATAATGGAACGAAGGCCTCTGGCTCCGGTCTTTCTCTCGAAGGCCATCTTGGCAATGGTCTCCACCGCCTCGGGCTCAAACCGAAGGTCCACATCGTCCAAGTCAAAGAGTTTCTGATACTGTTTTACCAGAGCGTTCTTCGGCTGTGTCAGGATCCTTACCAGGGCTTCCTGGTCAAGACCTTCCAATGATACGGTAATGGGAACACGTCCCACAAACTCAGGGATCAAGCCGAATTTTACCAGATCCTGAGGTACTACTTCTTTAAACAGTGCACCGATCTCATGGGTGGATTTATTGGCAACTTCCACGTTGAAACCGATGGACTTTCTGTCCAGTCTTGTCTCAATGATCTTCTCGAGACCATCAAATGCTCCTCCGCAGATAAAGAGGATATTCGTAGTATCGACCTGAATAAACTCCTGATGCGGATGTTTGCGTCCGCCCTGAGGAGGTACATTGGCGACGGTGCCTTCCAGCAGTTTCAGCAATGCCTGCTGAACGCCTTCGCCGGAAACATCGCGGGTGATGGAGGGATTCTCG
>JAEEGL010039770.1_pt1 | contig 10075 bp, 12 predicted proteins | sample 9134231 | NCBI WGS metagenome assembly JAEEGL01 (sample SAMN16246548, study PRJNA631951) | gut metagenome | biome: gut microbiome; feature: rumen; material: fiber-attached | host: Bos | place: Iran: Karaj | collected 2018-10 | reverse complement strand
TGATCTCCGCGCCGAAGCCGAGAGTCGAGGAATGTATGCGCGACGCGATAAGCTTGTCTATGCCGTCAAACGCTCCGCCGCAGATAAACAGTATGTTCTTGGTGTTGATCTGTATGAATTCCTGATTCGGGTGCTTTCTTCCGCCCTGGGGAGGAACATTCGACACTGTGCCCTCAACTATCTTGAGCAGAGCCTGCTGAACGCCCTCGCCGCTTACGTCACGGGTGATCGAGGTGTTCTCGGACTTGCGCGATACCTTGTCTATCTCGTCGATGTAGATGATACCGTGCTCCGCGGCCTCGATATCGTAGTCAGCAGCCTGAATGAGGCGGAGAAGCACATTCTCAACGTCCTCGCCGACATATCCCGCCTGAGTGAGCGTGGTAGCGTCCGCGATAGCGAACGGAACGTGCAGCACCCGCGCGAGAGTCTGCGCCAGCATGGTCTTACCCACGCCGGTAGGTCCGAGAAGAAGCACATTGCTCTTCTGCAGCTCTATCCCGCGCGCTTCGTCGTCGTTGGCGAGCGTCCTTTTGTAGTGGTTGTACACGGAAACACAGAGGGTCTTCTTCGCTTCCTCCTGACCGATGATGTACTGGTCGAGAACTGCTTTGATATCGGCGGGCTTGACGGCGTTGTTGGGCTCACCGTAAGCTGTGCCTGAACGCTTGGGCTGAGCCGCACGCTTCTTGGGCGCGCGTATCTCGGTTATTTCCCCTTCCTCGAGCAGCATACGGTAAGAAGTAACAACACATTCGCTGCATATCGCCGCGTTGTTGGAGTAAAGCATTCTCGCCACTCTGTCATCGGATCTTCCGCAGAAACTGCATTTAAGCATGTGGAATTTTCCTTTCCAACGGTATTTTCACCGTTATCTCTTGTCTATTACCTTATCTATAAGTCCGTATTTGAGCGCTTCCTCCGCGGTCATGAAGTTGTCACGGTCGGTATCCTTCTCAATGACCTCGACCGGCTGACCGGTCATTTCGGAATACAGACGGTTCATCTTCTCCTTGATGCGGACGATGTGCTTTGCGTGTATCTCGATATCGGAAGCCTGGGCTCTGCCTGTACCTCCGAGGGGCTGGTGGATCATGATCTCGCTGTTCGGAAGAGCAAATCTCTTGCCCTTCGCGCCCGCCGCAAGCAGGAAGGAACCCATTGAAGCCGCCATACCCATACAGATAGTCGAAACATCGCATTTTATATAGTTCATTGTGTCGAATATCGCCATACCGTCGGTGATCGAGCCGCCGGGGCTGTTGATGTAAAGGCTTATGTCCTTCTCGGGATCCTGTCCTTCAAGGAACAGGAGCTGTGCCACTACAAGACCCGCCGTTACGGAGTTTACTTCCTCGTTGAGCATGACTATGCGGTCATTGAGCAGTCTGGAATAGATGTCATAAGCGCGCTCGCCTCTTCCCGTCTGCTCTATGACGGTAGGCACAAGACTCATCTGATACATTGGTGTCACCATTTCCTTTCAGTCATGAGGTGCGGCTCACAGTGCCGATCATTCCTCGACGGTAGTGATGTCCGCGTTTTCCTTTACAAAATTGAATGCCTTTTCTACCTGGATATCCTGTGTGAGGTTCGGTACCGCAATAAGCTCCTTGACTCTCGAAACTTCCTGGTTGTGCTGCTTTGCAAGCTCCTCGTACTGCTTTTCGAGCTCTTCCTCGGATACGTCGAAGTTCTCTGTCGCAGCGATCTTTTCAAGACCGAGTCTGAGTCTTACCTGTGTGGTCGCGGGAGTCTTGAATGTCTCCTTGAACTGATCCATGGTCACACCGGTGTATCTGAGGTAATCCTGGAGCGTTACGCCCGCGTATCTGTTTCTGTATTCCCACTCACGGAGCATATCGTTCACGCGGTTATCTATCATAGCGTCCGGGATCTCGCCCTCTACGAGCTCAGCTATCTTCTCGGAAAGCTTGTTGTCGAGCTCGGAGTCTGCACGGTTGTCGGCACGCTCCTGGAGGTTCTTCTTAAGGTCTGCCTTGTATTCGTCGAGAGTATCGAACTCGCTTACGTCCTTTGCGAACTCATCGTCCAGATCTGCAAGCTCCTTGCCCTTGATCTCGTGGATCTTGCACTTGAACACAGCGGGCTTGCTCTGGAGCTCCTTAACGTTGTAGTCCTCGGGGAATGTAACGTTTACGTCGAATTCCTCACCGATGCTGTGGCCTGCGACCTGATCCTCGAAGCCGGGGATAAATCTTCCGCTTCCGAGTTCGAGAGAGTACTTTTCAGCCTTGCCGCCCTCGAAGGGTTTGCCGTCAACGGAGCCTTCAAAGTCGAATATTACGGTATCGGTCTTCTGAGCGGGTCTGTCCTCAACGTCGATTATTCTCGCGTTGTTGTTTCTTACGCGCTCGACCTCTTTGTCAACATCCTCATCGGTAATAGTCTTGACAGTTTTTTCCACCTTTATTCCCTTGTAACCGTCAATTGTGACCTCGGGCTTGGTGGTAACGGTGATGCTGAATGTAACGCCGTCCTCCTTGCTTACGTCGGTCACCTTTGTATCGGGGATATCCACCGCGTCAAGCTTCTGGTCCTCGATAGCATCGGCAACGGTCTTCTGGTATATGGAGTTGATAGCTGTCTCATAGAAGAAAGTTTCGCCGTACTTGGCTTCGATCATCTTTCTTGTAGCCTTGCCCTTTCTGAAACCGGGGATCTGAATGTTCTTTCTTCTTCTGAGATAAGCTTCCTGAAGAGCATTCTCAAAATCCTGTGCGCCGACCTTTACTTCAAGCTCGACTGTGTTTGTGCCTGTCTTGTTGTTTGAAATTACTTCCATTGTTTTTTACCTCCGTAAAATGCATACTTTCGAAATTATAGCATATATTTGAAAATTTTTCAATAATTTCCGTTAATTTTTATCGGCATGAAGCCAAGCCAGTCGGCAGAGACCATTTTGTACACAGTTCCGTCGTACTCACCCTGAAACGCCTTCGCGTGGCTCTGTCTCCCGTGGATATGACCGTAGTAGCAGCGCTTAATGCCGTGCTCCTTTATCACCCGCAGGATATACTCGTTCTTCTCGCCGTTGTAGAGCGGCGGATAGTGTATGAACGCGGTCATCTCCCCGCCGAGCTTAAGCCCCTCGGCTACGGACATCCTGAGCCGCCCTTCCTCGCGCGCGAGCACCTTCGCGTCGAAGTCGTCGGTGCCGTCGTTTATCCAACCCCGGGTACCCACGACGCAGATATCCTCCGCGAGATACGCGTTGTTGCTCAGTATCCTTATCCTGCCGAAGCCCTTCGCGTCAAGGAACCTGTTCATTTTCCCCGCGGTCGCCCACCAGTAGTCGTGATTGCCCTTTAGCAGTATCTTGCTCCCGTGAAGCTCGTCGTTGATGAACTTAAAGTCGGTTTCCGTGTCTTCGAGTCTCATCGCCCACGAGATATCCCCCGGAACAACGACCGTGTCGCTGTCGGAGACCACGTTGTTCCAGTTTTCCTTCAGCCGGTCAAGATAGTTCTCCCAGCCCCGGAACACGTCCATAGGCTTGTCGGTGCCGAGCGAGAGATGAAGGTCGCCGATAGCCCATACACTCATCTGCTCTTTAAGAAATCGAGCACGACCTTTGACATTCCGCTCTTGTCCACCGAGCCCGTGAAGCGAACCGTCTTGGTCTTTGTAGCCGCGAGAGGTGCCGGCATTGCTGTACCGGTGTGCTCCTCCAGCTTCTCGATGATCGTGAACTCGTCGAGCCCGTCGGTGTTCCCGCCTACCGCCTCATATACCGCCTTGCCGAATTTGTACGGGTTCGCGGTGGAAGCGATGACTGTCTTGGTATTGTCGCCGGTAGCCGCCTTGTAGTCGTTGTAGACCTTGTAGGCAACGCCCGTGTGGGTGTCCATGAGGTAGGAATACTCGTCGAACGCCTGCTTTATCGCGCCCTTTGTAGCCGCGTCGTCGCAGAAGCCCGCGTAGAAGATATCCTTTACCTTCGCCTTTACCTCGTCCGTGACCTCGTACTTTCCTTCCTTCGCGAGCTTTCCGAACCACTCAGCGATCTGTGCGTCATTGCCGCCGGTGAGGTGGTAGAGAAGTCTTTCGAGGTTGCTGGAAATGAGGATGTCCATGGACGGGGAGATCGTGGTGTAGAAGTGTCTGTTGCGGTCATAGATACCGGTGTTGATGAAGTCTGTCAGCACGTTGTTCGCGTTGGACGCGCAGATAAGCTTGTTCACCGGAAGACCCATTTCCTTCGCGTAGTAAGCCGCTAAGATGTTGCCGAAGTTGCCCGTCGGCACCACTATATTGATCTTCTCGCCGTACTCTATGTCACCGCTCTGTACGAGTGACGCGTACACCGAGATGTAGTAAACTATCTGGGGGGAAAGTCTTCCCCAGTTGATCGAGTTCGCGCTGGAGAACGTGATGTTCATAGCGGCGAGCTGTTCTTTGAGCGCCTCGTCGGTGAATATCGCCTTTACGCCGTTCTGACAGTCGTCGAAGTTGCCCTTCACCGCGCATACGTTGACGTTGCCGCCCTCCTGGGTGGTCATCTGTCGCTTCTGCATATCGCTCACGCCGTCCTCGGGATAAAAGACCGTGATAGATGTTCCCGCAACGTCCTTGAAGCCTTCGAGCGCAGCCTTTCCCGTGTCGCCCGAGGTCGCAACGAGTATCGCGATGTCCTTGCCGTCGATGACCTTCTTCGCCGACACGCTGAGAAGATACGGAAGTATCTGGAGCGCCATGTCCTTGAACGCGCAGGTGGGACCGTGCCACAGCTCAAGAATGTATGTGCCGTCGTAAAGGTGAGAGATCTCGGAAATGCTCTCGCTGTCGAAGTTCTTGGTGGAGTACGCGCCGTTCACGCAGTACTTTATCTCGTCGTCCGTGAAGTCCGTCAGGAAACGTCTGAACACATCAAACGCCCTTTCGGGGTAGGACTTCTCGCAAAGCGCCATTATGTCCTCTTTTGTGAGCTTCGGGATGCTCTCCGGGACGAAAAGTCCGCCCTCCTCGGAAAGACCCTGCGCGATAGCCTTTGCGCTTGTTACACTTATCTTGTTGTCACGCGTGCTTCTGTAATTCATAATGTGACCTCCGTGCAGCGTAATGCCGCTGTTTCTGCTTTATATGCAGAACGCGTCGAATGCGTTCTCATAATATCTTATCTCCGGTTCGCGGGAAGAGGGCTCTCCGCCGAAATATGTTACCTCCGCCACGTCGAACCGCACCGAACCGCCGTCCTTCGGGTTCGCTTCAAGGTACCTGCCCGCCGCGCGCACAAGTGCCTTCCGCTTTGCCGCGTCCACCGCTTCAAGTCCGCCTGCGAGAGCCCCGGGCTTACGGGTCTTGACCTCCACGAACGCCGTTACATCGCCGCTCTCCGCGACTATGTCTATCTCTCCGCCGCGCACACGGTAGTTTCTCGCCGCTATGTGCCAGCCCAGCCCGGCAAGGTACCGGCATACGCACTCTTCACCCGCGCGTCCGCGGTCGTGCCGCTCGCTCATACGGTATGCCGCTTGAAGAAGCTTCGTCTGTGCTCCGGACAGAGCCCGTACTTTTCAAGCATCTGGTAGTGCAGCTTAGTGCCATAGCCCTTGTGCTTCGCGAACAGATACTCGGGATAGCGCGCGTCAAGCTCCGCCATGTAACGGTCTCTCGCCACCTTCGCGAGTATCGACGCCGCAGCTATGCTCGCCGAAAGGCTGTCGCCCTTCACCACCGTTTTCACCGGTATACCGAGTGCGGGAGCCTTGTTCCCGTCTACGAGCGCAAGCTCCGGCTTTACGCCGAGCCCGTCGAACGCCCGCTTCATGGCGAGCATCGCCGCGTTGAGTATGTTTATCTCATCTATCTCCGCCGCGGAAGCCGTCGCAATGCAGTACGCCTCCGCCTTCGCAATGATCTCGTCGTACAGCAGGTCGCGCTTCTTTTCGGAAAGCTTCTTGCTGTCGTCCAGACCGCTTATGACCACGCCCTCGGGGAGTATCACCGCCGCGGCGTAAACATCGCCCGCGAGGGGACCGCGTCCCGCCTCGTCGATGCCGCATATCAGCCCGTGCTCCGCGCGCTCGGCGCTGTCGAACGCGAACCGTTCACTCAGAAGTTGGTCTTTCGAGAGAGATACGTCCAATTTTTCCGCTCCTGTATTCGTCGAGAAGCGCCGCAGCAGCTCTCTCGGTGTCCGCGACACCGCCGGACTGCATCATTCCGCGCTTTCTCGCTATGAGTTCCAATATGTTCCCGTCGAGACTTTCGAGCTTGTAGCGCTCTTTCAGCCGTTCGGGGTAGTTTTCCGCAAGTATCCGCCCGAGCTCTGCCGCGAGCTCCTCGGCATCGGTCACGTCGTCCTTTATCGCGCCCGTGAACGCGAGTTTCAGCGCCGCTTCCTTGTCGTCGAACTTCGGCCAGAGTATGCCCGGCATATCCAGCAGCTCCACCTCTTTGTCGATCGTCACCCACTGCTTGCCGCGTGTCACGCCGGGTCTGTCCTCGACCTTTGTTTTGCGTGAGCCCGCCATGCGGTTGATGAACGACGACTTCCCGACATTCGGGATCCCGACTACCATTACTCTGAGAGCCTTGCCGACCATGCCCTTTGCGCGGCGGCGTTCGAGAAGCTCGGAAAGCTCGGATTTCAACGTCGGGAGAAAGCGGTTTATACCCTTTCCGCTGCGGCAGTCGCACACTATTGCGCGTATGCCCTCCGCCTCATAGAACCTGCGCCACTGTTCGGTAACGGTGTCGTCCGCGTAGTCGCATTTATTCAGCAGTATAACTCTCGGCTTGCCCGAAACTATCTCGTTTATCATGGGGTTTCTGCTCGACTCGGGGATACGGCAGTCAACGATCTCCGTCACCGCGTCCACGAGCTTTAAGTCCGCCTCGATCATGCGGCGGGTCTTGGTCATGTGACCGGGAAACCACTGTATATCGCCCTGATACGCCATTACATCACCATGTTCTTACTTGTCGCCCATGAAACCTATCTTATCCAGCGGCCAGACGCGAAGATACGCCTTTCCGACGATCTCGCGCATATCTACGAAACCGACCATTCTGCTGCGGCTGTCGGTGGAGTTGTTGCGGTTGTCGCCCATTACGAAGATGTGGTTCTCGGGAACGGTAAATTCGCCGCCCTGACCCTCCTCGTAATTGGTATAAGTGTTTATCATGTGGCCGTCCTCATAGAGGATGCCGTCGTTTACCTCTATCGGGAGGAGCTCGCCGTTGCGGGAGACTCTTCCGTTGATGTAGTCTATACTTATGGTATCGCCGGGAAGTCCGACAACACGCTTTACGATAGCCTTTCCGTTATCGTCCCCGTCAGTCGGAAGATCGGGAGCCCAGACCACAACTATGTCGTTATAGGCGGGGGTGTACAGAAAATCCGTGACCATGAGCCTCTGCTGATCTAAAAGCGTCGGCTCCATGGACTGACCGTCCACGGTGGACATCTTCGTTAAAAAAAGGAATATGACCACGACCGCAAGGAACGCGTGCATCAGGGTGTCGTACCAGCTGTACAGCGCGCCGGCAACACCGCCGGTCTTCACGTCCGCCGCGGGTACAAGCACAGACTTATTTAACTCTTTATCTTCCATACGCTCACTCATTCATTCTCATAAAACAGCGAATCAAGGCAACGGCGGGCGATTTATCCCGCTGTCACCTTATCGACTGCTCCAAAGGGGCAATTAATATTTTGCCTTTACCTTTGCTGCCTTACCTACTCTGTCTCTCAGGTAGTAAAGCTTTGCTCTGCGAACAACACCGGTCCTTACGACCTCGATCTTGTCAACGGAAGGCGAGTGGATCGGGAATACTCTCTCGATTCCGCAGCCGTGAGCCACACGTCTTACAGTGAAGCTCTCGCTGATGCCGCCGTGCTTCTTGGCGATAACGGTACCCTCAAAGATCTGGATACGGGACTTGTCGCCCTCGGTGATCTTTACGTGTACCTTTACGGTATCGCCCACGCCGAATGCGGGGATCTCGCTCTTCATGCTGTCCTGAGCAATTGTTTTCAGTGCATCCATATTTTTTCCTCCTGTTGGCGGCATTCGTGCGTCTAAACCCATAAGTGCGGTCAAAGACCCGCGCACCGGACTGCTCCTTAGCTGTCCCGACGCAGAGGAATACCCGTTCAATGCGGGCTTTATGCCCATACATCAAATCTCACGGCCGTTTGTAAGCTTTCGGCCGCGGTTACAAATGCTTTTATATTATAGCACTATTTTCCGCGAATTGCAAGAGTTTTTTGCAATTTTCACAAATTTTGACGAAAAAATTTTATACCGTCACCTGAAAATTTCTCCGTCCGCACATTTTATCGCCGTCCTCGTGATGTGAAGCGAGAACATTTCCGTTCCCGAAAGCTTCTCGAACGCGTCGAAAAGCAGTCCCGCGTTAATGTTGAAGGTCGCGCCGGAGGGGAATGTGAACCGCAGATACCCGGGGGCACGTTCGAGAATGTTCAGGTGCTCTTTGAGGTCGAGCTCCGAGATACCGCGCTTTGTCTTCTTCTCGGCGGGTATGTGCTCCGAGGCAAGGAACGCGTCAAACGCGCTCTCGTCGCACTCGAACCGCGCCTCGTACTCCGAAAGCGCTATCTCGGTGGGCTTTGTAACCGGCTCGGCGGCGCTTATGACCCGTATGTCCCGCGGGAGAGCGTCGTTGAACCGCCGCACCAGCTCCTCCGCGCTTATATCCTCGGTGAGCTTCGTGTCCATGCTCTCGCACACCCCCGCCGTCCCCAGCGCGAGCGGGAGCGCGAAGGTGATATAGACGTGCGGGTTGAAGCCCTCGGTCTCCCAGATCGGGAGTTTAGCGCGCTTTATCGCTCTCTGGAAAAGCCTGTACAGGTCGAGGTGGGATATGTACACCGCCCTTCCCGTCTTGCTGAAAAATACCCGTATATTCTTAGTCATTGTGTTCGCCATTTTCGTTTGTATCTCCGTTTTCGTTTTTATTCCTTCTGCGGTCAAGGAAGAGGTCGCAGAACAGCAGATATGGGATATAGACCACCGACGCGTCGGTAAGCCCGACAAGCGCCCACCAGCCTCCGCCGATCATCAGTATAGCCGCAGCAATCAGCAGACCGCCGAAAGGCAGCGACAAATGCATACCTTCTCCCTCCGGGCTTATCTTGAATATGAACTTCATCCAGTTTTTCACATACATTATAAGTCCCAGCAGTCCGATAATTATCACAAAAATCATATGACCGATATCATTGCCGTTAAACAGCCATTCAACAAAACCCGCCATTTATGCTCCTCCGCGTCTGTCCGAGACGCTCTTTTCATTCATCGTCCTTTTCGTCCGCTCCGCTTTTATCCGTCTTTTTCGGTTTCCCGAACCGCCCGGATAATATCGCCCAAATAAGCGCCCCTATAAACGGGTCAGTAAGCCCGACAAGCGCCCACCAGCCCCCGCCGACGAGCAGTATCCCTATCGCGATGAGAAGCCCTCCGAGCGGCGGCACCATTGACACGAACCTACCCTTGGGGTTGAGCTTCGGGATATTGTCATAAAGCAGGCACCACCAGTTCATACCGTACAGATAAAGCCCTATCCCGAAGATAAGCGTAAGTCCGACTATCGTGTCCAGCTCCTCCGAATTGAACAGCCAATCAAAAAAATCTCCCATAACGGTCACCTTTTCAGTTTACAGTGTACAGTTTTGGTGTCGCCTGCGGCGACGGTTTTAATACGGCTTTAAACTATTGACTTGAAATGTCCGCGAAGCGGACACAACAACTGTAAACTGTAACCTGTAAACTGTAAACTGATAAGTCCGCTTTGCGGACTTATCAGAAGCAGGCTTTTCCGGTACAGACGTTTACGCCGCAGCCCGCGCATTTTTCACGACAGTTCGGCGTTGTCTGCGCCTCATGCGCCCTTTTGTTCTCACGGACAAAGAAGTCCTTCGTGATGAGCAGATCCATGTGATCCCACGGGAGCACCTCGTCGTACTCACGGCGGCGGTTGACATAAAACTACGGGTCGATGCCGCAGTCCCTGAACGCCTCCATCCACTTGTCGTACTGGTAGTATTCCGTCCAGCCGTCGAGCTTGCAGCCCTTCTTCCACGCGG
>JAEEGL015356771.1_pt1 | contig 10076 bp, 8 predicted proteins | sample 9134231 | NCBI WGS metagenome assembly JAEEGL01 (sample SAMN16246548, study PRJNA631951) | gut metagenome | biome: gut microbiome; feature: rumen; material: fiber-attached | host: Bos | place: Iran: Karaj | collected 2018-10 | reverse complement strand
TAAACCTAATACCATGCATACAAGGCCAACTACAATCATGATTAATGAAAAGAAAATTGTAATAATTGGCATATCCATAGCGCCAAGAATAATTAAGAAAATATTCATAAAGAATGAGATAACACCAGCAACTAAACCTAATGCAAAAGAGCAAATAATAAATTTAATTCCTTGATTTGCATGGAATTTAGCAAATTTAGAATCTTTACAAGCTAAGATAGGGATTAAAATTAAAATACCTAAATAACTAAATAAAGATAATACTTTACTGTCTTCAATATCCTTTTCTTTAAATTTTTCAGTTAAGTCTTCCATTTTAAACATGTTTTTAAAATCCATAAATCACACTTCCCATCTACACATGATTATACCATAATAATATGTAGATGCAAACGAAAAATAACTATTTCTCGCCCTCTTTCAACATTGTGGTAATAAAAACCCCATAACCGGTACTAACATCATCAACTACAACATGCGTAACCGCACCAATAATTTTGCCATTTTGAATAATTGGTGAACCACTCATCCCTTGAACAATTCCACCGGTTTCTTTTAATAATTTATCATCACTTATTTCAAAATAAATATTTTTATTAATACTTTTCTTATTAATCTTTTTAATGTTAATTTTAAACTCACGAATTTTATTATCTTTTAAAGTAGTCAAAATATAAGCTTCATCTATTTTGATATCATCAATAGATCCAACTTCAATTAATTCTTTATTAGGAAGTTCATTATAAATACCATATATTCCAACGTTGGTATTTTTATTAATATTTCCATATTTAATATTTTGATTAAAGTTGGCATTCTTACCGCCAGGATTACCATCCGTACTTTTACGAATTGAAGTAACAGTACTTTTAAAGATATACCCTTCATCAACTTTAACCTTATCTTTCGTATTATTATTTAGTATTTCATGTCCTAATGACCCAAATATCCTAGTTTCTGGGTCAATATAAGTTAAAGTTCCAACTCCAGTAATATTATCTTTAACATATAAACCGGTTTTATAAACCCCATCAATATATTTTAAATTTAAATCAGTCTGATTTTCATTATCGCCACGTATATATGTGATACTAACCTTATTATCTACTACATTATTTTTAATCGCTGTAATTAAATCATCAATCGTGTTAATTGAACTATCATTAATCTTAATAATACGATCCCCAATTTTTAATTTATTGTTTTCGTTATTATAAAAGCCAATAACCGTAACGCCTTTTTCCTTAACCATAATGCCAATGTTTTCGCCACCTGGAATAATCTTGCTTGAATAAGCATTTAACGATATTGGTATTAAAAGCAATAGTAATAATAGTATCTTTTGCTTCATGATACCACCTCTAATAGTAGTATAAGCAATTAATTAAATATCATATAGGAAATAATTTCCTAAATAAAAAACAAGCTTATTCAGCTTGATTTTCATCAAAATCAGATAAAGTACCATCTTCATTAACTATTTTATTAACTTTGGCACTAGCATCTTTTAAAGTGGTATCACAAGATTTGGCTAATTCCATTGCTGCAGTATATTTTTTAATTGCATCTTCTAAAGGAACATTACCTTTTTCAAGTTCAGTAACGATTTCTTCAAGTTTCTTTAAATTATCTTCAAAACTATTTTTCATAATTAATCTCCTTTACACAAACCTTTATATCACCATCAGTTACTTTAATTTTCAAATTATCATCAACTTTAATATCTTTAACCGATTTAATAATTTTACTATCTTTTGTAGTTAAAGAATAACCTGACTCTAAAATATTCAATGGATTTAATATTTTTAATTCTTTAATTAAATGTCCTAATTTATTATTAGCAATCTCAATTTGATGTAACATCGTTTTATTTAATCGATCATATAAAGAATCAAGCTTTTGTTCTTTAATTTCATAAAGTGCTAAAGGATTTTTTAAAACATATGAATCCTTTAATTTTGTAAGTGCTAGTGATTTATTATTAATAATGTTTTTAATTACTTCATTTAAACGGATCTTATATTGATTAATGTAATTAATAACATCACTTAATACTGGTACTGCCATTTCTGCAGCCCCAGTTGGAGTTGGCGCTCTTAAATCGGCAACATAATCGGCAATTGTAAAATCAACTTCATGACCAACCGCGCTAATTATTGGAATCTTTGAATCATAAATAGCCTTAGCAACAATTTCTTCATTAAACGCCCATAAGTCTTCAATTGATCCCCCACCACGACCAACAATTAATAAATCTAAGTCAAAGTCTTGAGCTTTATTAATCTGGCTTGCAACACTTTCTTTAGCACCAGTACCTTGAACTAAAGCCGGAAATAAGATAACTTCACAAATTGGATAGCGACGTTTAATTGTACTCATAACATCACGAATTGCGGCGCCAGTAGGTGCTGTTACTACTCCAATACGTTTTGGAAACTTTGGAATTGGTAATTTATGAGTTTCTTCAAAATAACCAAGACCAGCTAATTTTTTCTTTAACTTTTCATATTCTAAATAAAGATTACCTAAACCATCTTTTTGCATATCATTAACATAGATTTGATAAGTACCACTAGCTTCATAACAACTAATGCGACCACTAACTAAGACTTGATCCCCATCAACTGGTTCAAAGTTTAATTTAATGGCATTATTATAAAACATTACGGCACTTATTTTACTATTATCATCTTTTAATGAAAAATATAAATGACCACGAGTATGATTTTTAAAGTTGGATATCTCCCCTTTTAAATAAACATTATTAAAGTAATAATTACTATCAATATGTTCTTTAATTAAATGGTTAATATCACTTATTGAAATATAATTTTTCTCTTCCATATTAATCCTTAATATAGTGATCTAATACTGCATTAATAATCTTACGGACATTATCATCACAATATTTTTTAGCTAGTTCAACCGCTTCATTAATAACAACAATATCAGGGGTTTCAGTAAATTTTAATTCATAAATACCAACACGAAGAATATTAGCACCCATTTTATCAATACGATCTATTGTCCAATCTTTCATATATTTGTTAGCAATTTCATCTAATTCTTTTAAATGGGTAATAACTCCAAAAACAATTTCTTCAACAAAATCAGATTTAGCTTCACAGTTATTTTTAATTAATTCTTCAATATCTGGTGCTTTAATAACATCAGCTTGATATAGAATAATTGCTGCTTTTTCTCTTAATTCACTTCTCTTTTTGATCATTATTAGCCTCCTACTTTTTACTAATTTCTTTTAATTCATATAATAAATTGATAGCTTCCATTGGTGTAACCTCTAATGGGTTAATTTCATCTAGACGCTCTTTAACTAAATTTGGTTTATCATTAGTTTCATCAAAATCCATGCGTAATTGGGTTACACTATCAATACTACCTTTATTCTTTTTATTATTATTTTCATAATTATATAATATTTCGTTAGCACGTTCAATAAGTTCATCAGGCATTCCTGCAAGTTTTGCAACATTTATACCATATGACTTATCAATTGAGCCATTTTTTACTTTATGTAAGAAGATTAACTTACCATTATCTTCTTCCGCACTAACATGAACATTTTTTAAATTAGATAATTTTCTTTCTAATTCAGTAATCTCATGATAATGAGTTGAAAATAATGTTTTAGCTTTAATATTCTTAGTAATATATTCAAGAATTGCTTGTGCTAAACTCATACCATCATATGTTGCGGTACCACGACCCAATTCGTCAAATAATATTAAACTATCTTTAGTAGCATTAACAATGGCATTACGTGCTTCAAGCATTTCAACCATAAACGTTGATTCACCACTAACTAAATCATCTGATGCTCCAATACGAGTAAAAATCTTATCAAAAATTGGTAGTTTAGCACTTTTAGCTGGTACAAAAGAACCAATTTGAGCCATAATAACCGAAATTGCTAATTGACGCATATAAGTACTTTTACCACTCATATTTGGACCAGTGATTAATAATGTTGAAACATCACTACCCATAATAATATCATTTTTAACATATTCATTATGATTAACCGCTTCCACAACTGGATGACGTCCCTCAATAATCTCAATTATATGGTCATCATTTAATTCTGGTTTAACTAAGTTATTAGTATCTGCCACAATCGCCAGTGACAACATAAAATCTAACTTACTAATAGTTGCTGCCATTTCTTTTAATTCGCGAGTTTGCTTTTTAATCTCAGCTTTAATATTATTGAATATTTCAGTTTCAAGTTCAATAATCTTTTCTTCAGCATTTAAGATTAAAGCTTCTTTTTCTTTTAATTCTGGTGAAATAAAGCGCTCACCAGTAGTTAAAGTTTGTCGACGTTCATAACCAAAGTCTGGTTTTAAATCTTTAATAGCACCTTTAGATATCTCAATATAATAACCAAAAACACGATTATAACCAACTTTTAAAGTTTTAATACCAGTACGTTCACGTTCATAATTTTCTAATTCAGCAATAAAGTTTTTACCACCAGAGCGAATCTTTTTAAGTTCATCTAATTCACTATTATAGCCATCTTTAATAATTCCACCATCTTTTAAAGTTAATGGGGTGTTATCTTCAACAATACTATTTTCAATTAAGGTTTCAATATCATCAAAGGTTTCAACTTGATAATCAAGTTTTAATTTTGAAATATTATCTTTAATTTGTGGTAATACTTTTAAACTATTTTTAATATTAATTAATTCACGCGGATTAATTGAATTAGCTGCTAATTTACCAACTAAGCGTTCAATATCATAAATTTCATACAATAAGGTTCTTAATTCATCACGAATAATAAATTCATTATTAAATACTTCAATTTGATGATAACGATTTTCAAGTTCGTTTTTATCTTTAATTGGACTAATAATATTTGTTTTAAGTAAACGTGCTCCCATAGCAGTTTTAGTTTTATCTAAGAACCATAATAAACTATACGTACGTTCTTTTAAACGCGTTGTTTCAATTAATTCAAGATTACGAATAGTATGTGTATCCATCTCTAAATAAGTATTTAAATTTAATAATTCAACCTTATTCATATGGCTTAAATCTTTTAAGCGTTTAACCACTAAGTAATATAATAATTGTTTAACATTATTAATTATCTTAACATCATTAAGATCTTCATAAATAAAACTATAATCATTTTCTAAAGTTTCATTGGAAATACTAACTTCAATATTATAATGATTACGTAATAAATTAATTAATTCCAAATCGCTATTATCGTTTAAGATAACTTCTTTTAATTGTAAATTTAAAATAGTATTTAATAATTTTTCTTTAATATGAGGAATAGTAACTGCATAAATATTTCCTGTTGAAATATCCGCATAAGTTAGGGCGTAATTATATTTATAATCATAAATAGCACCAATATAGTTAGCATCACTAGCATTTAATAATTCTAAATCACTAATGGTTCCTTTACTAATAACATTAACAACCCCACGTTCAACCATCCCTTTAGATGCTTTAGGATCCGTTAATTGTTCACAAATAGCAATTTTATATCCTAAATTAACTAATTTTTCAATGTAAGGTTTAACTGAATGATAAGGAACCCCACACATTGGAATACGTTCCTCTAAACCAGCATTTTTACCAGTTAAAGTTAATTCACATTCACGAGAAACAATTTCCCCATCTTCAAAAAATAATTCATAAAAATCCCCTAAACGATAAAACAATAATTCTTCTTGATAATTATTTTTAATATCCATATATTGTTTCATCATCGGACTTAATTTATTAATATCTACTTCCAATCGCTTCATATGAAAACACCAACTTTATTATACAATAAATCTAAAAATAACGGAATTAAAAAACCGTTATTTTTTAAAAATTTCCTTGAAAATTTCACTATAATTACTTACCTTAATTATTCTTAATTCTTTTAACATATCACTAGGTAATTCAACTAAGTCAAATTCGTTATCTTTAGGAATAAAAATTGTCTTAATACCAAGATTATATGCTCCGATAATTTTTTCTTTAATACCGCCTACTTTATAAATATTACCTTGTAAACTAATTTCACCAGTCATTGCGATATTCTTCGGTACTTCTTTATCTAAAATTAAACTTAATAATGAAGTAACAATACTAATGCCCGCACTAGGTCCATCTTTTTTAATAGCAGCATTTAAGAAATTTAAATGATAATCATATTTATCAAATTCATATTTGGTTAATTTAAATGCTTTTTGATTATTCTTAATATAAGCTAGTGCTACTTCAACACTTTCTTTTAAAATATCACCAAGCATGCCTGTAGTTGTTATTTTACCACTACCTTGATACTTAATTGTTTCTAGCAAATTAACATTACCACCGTAAGGGGTATAAGCTAATATATTAACCATACCAGGATGATATTCATCAACTAAATGATTTTCAAAGCGGAAATTACCTAAATAATTATTAATATCTTTTAACGTAATAGTCTTAGTATTTTTTTCTTTATCTTCAACTAATTCAGTCATTGCTTTTCGAATAATCGTTTCAACTAAGCGACTTAATTCACGTACTCCCGCTTCACGCGTATAATTTTTAATTAACGAATTAATAACATCATCTTTAATCTTAATAACTTTGTTATCAATGCCATAATTATCTAAGGTTTTAGGAATTAAATATTTCTTCGCAATATCTAATTTCTCGTATTCAGTATAACTATTTAATTCAATTATTTCTAAACGGTCACGAAGTGGTTCAGGAATTGAATAAATATCATTTGCAGTTAAAATGAAAGTTACATTAGAAATATCAAATGGCATATCAATATAGTTATCCATAAAATGATTATTTTGTTCATGATCTAAGATATCTAGTAAAACACTTGATGGATCACCTTTTTCTGTAATAACCATTTTATCAACTTCATCCAATAAGATAACTGGGTTATTAGTACAACAATATTTTAATGCTTTAATGATTTTACCAGGTTGACTTCCCAAGTATGTGCGACGATGTCCGTTAAGTTCAGCGGCATCACTCATACCACCTAAACTAATTTTAAAGAATTTCTTATTTAAACTCTTCGCAATTGATTTAGCAATTGAGGTTTTACCAACCCCAGGAGGCCCTACTAAGCAAATAATCGGACCAGCAATCTTGTTATTAAATTTCTTGACAGCTTGATATTCAACAATACGGTCTTTAATATCTTTTAACCCATAATGGGTTTTATCTAGTTCTTTACGAATCTTAGTTAAACTAGTTTCATCTTCACTTTCATTATTCCATGGTAAATTTAAAACCCAATCTAAGTAATTACGAATACTAACAGTTTCTGGTGAAGACTCTGTAGTAAATTCATATTTTTTGATTTCAGATACAATTTGATTATAGATTTTTGGTTTAGGATTTAAACTATCTAATTGTTCAAAATATTTTTGAATTTCTTTCGTTTTTTCGTCTTCTTCACCAAGTTCTTCTTTTAACTCATTTAATTTTTCTTTTAAAATATAATCACGTTGCGTATTAGCCATTTTTTCATTAAGGCTTTCATCTAAACGTTGATCAAGACGAATTAATTCTAATTCAATTTCTAAATCGGTAAGAATGTTAATAGCGCGTTTTAAACCATTAATTTCTTGCATGTAATCTAATTTTTTACTAGTTTTTAAGGGAATAAAGGTTGCAATAACATCAGTAAGAATATTAATACTATCTACCTTTTTTATAGTATTAATAATACTATTAGAAACCATTGGATTTTCTTCAATATATTCATTAATTAGTTTCTTTAATTTACGAACATAAGAAATCTCTTCAAGTTCATTATATTTTGGTAAATGAATATTAAAAGTATCGGCAAGTAATAAATTCTTATCTAATTCATAATTGTAATAGCTATTAATAGCAACACGTTTAACCCCTTTAATGGTAACTCTAATAGTACCATTAGGAAGCTCCATTAAACTATTGATTTCCCCGACAACACCAACATTAGGTAAATCCGTTTGATCTAAGTCTTCTTCCATCATATCTTTAGGACATACTACTAATACTCTACTACTATAATCAAGTGTTGCGAGATCAATTATTTTTTTACTATTATTATTATTTAAATCAATACGTACTTCTTGTTGCGGAAATAAAACAAGGTCTTTAAGAATGATTACTGGTAGTGTGTTATTCATTGTTTTACCTCCCAACCAACTTAATTAGTTATTATAAATAAAAAAGAAATTTTGTCTACATTTTTTACATAATTTTACACAAAAAAAGTGATTTATAAAAATCACTTTAAATATTAATTATTAACCTTTAATAATTTCGATAGCATTATACATTTTTAAGTCATATTTAACAACGTCTAAACCACCATACATTTTAGTAATTTCTTCTTCAGTTGTTCCATATTCCTTAGCTAATTTTGCTAAATGGTCTTTAACTTCTTTTTCAGTTGGTTCAATCTTTTCAGTTTCGGCAACTTTATCAATTAAGAAACGGTAACCAACACGTTTTTTAGCTTCAGGTTCCATTTGTTCATGCATCTTTTCATGAGTCATACCAGTAAATTGAGCATATTGTTCCATATTTAAACCTTGCATTCTTAATTGTTCTTCAAATTGATGAATCATACGATGAACTTCATCATCAATGATTTCTTCATTCAATTCCATTTTAGCATTTTTTAAAGCTTTTTCTAAACAAGCCTCAACATATTCATCTTCAATATGAGCTTCTTTATGTTTTTTGATATCTTCTTCAATTTTCTTTCTTAAATCAGCTTCAGATTTAACATCTTCCATACCTAAATCTAAGAAGAAATCTTCATTCATTTCTGGTAACACACGTTCTTTAATATCAAGAACTTTTACTTTAAATGTAACATCTTTATTTTTTAATTCTTCAGTGTAATTTTCTGGGAATTTTAAGTTTAATTCTTTTTCTTCATTAACCATCATATCAACTAGACCATCTTCAAATCCAGGAATGAAAGTATTTGAACCAATTTCAAGAGGATAGTTCTTACCAGTACCACCATCTAATAATTTACCATCAACAGTTCCTTCAAAATCAATTACTGCAGTATCACCAGCTTTAATCTTACCATCTTTTTTAGGAACAATTTCAGCATATTGATTGCGTAAATTTTTGATTTCTTCATCAATTTCAGCTTTAGTAACTTTAGCAGTTTCTTTCTTAACTCCTAAATTCTTGTATTCACCTAATTTAACTTCTGGTTTAGTAATAACCGTAATAGTAAATCCAAAATCAGTATCACTAATTTTTTTAATATCAACACGAGGTTCAATAATTGGAGTTAATTTACTATCAATGATAGCTTTTCCAAATTTTGAATTAATAGCTTCATCAACAGCATCGTTATATAAAGTTTCAATTCCAAATTTCTTAATAAACATATCTTTAGGTGCAGTACCTTTTCTAAAACCATCAATTTTAACATTCTTATTTTGTTTTTTGAAGGCTTTATCCAAACATTCTGCCCATTCTTCTTTAGTTAATTCAACATCTATTGTATGTACATTTTTCATATAATACCATCCTTCTCTATTTCAAAAAATTGCATATTATGCAATTTTAGTAATCTTAATATCGTAAGCACCATTTGGGCTTGCAACGCTAATAACATCGCCAACTTTTTTACCCATAATAGCAGCTCCTATTGGACTTTCATTAGAAATTTTATTTTCAAATGGATCAGCTTCTAAAGATCCAACGATTTGATATACTTCTTCATCGCCTTCACCAACATATAATACAGTAACAGTTGTTCCAATAGAAACAACATCTTTTTTAGCATTATCGTTAATGATAGCATGTTCTAATTGGTATTCAAGTTGTTTAATACGTCCTTCTACTTTAGCTTGTTCATCACGAGCAGCATCATAGTCGGCATTTTCAGATAAATCACCTAAAGCACGAGCTTCCTTTAAAGCCGTAATAACTTCTGGACGCTTTTCGTTCTTTAAATAATTTAATTCTTGTTCTAATTCTAAGTAACCTTCAGCGGTTAAAATTATATTATTATCCATGTTTTTCACCTCAATAAAATAACAAACAAAATGATACTATAAATAATC
>JAEEGL013444226.1_pt1 | contig 10076 bp, 8 predicted proteins | sample 9134231 | NCBI WGS metagenome assembly JAEEGL01 (sample SAMN16246548, study PRJNA631951) | gut metagenome | biome: gut microbiome; feature: rumen; material: fiber-attached | host: Bos | place: Iran: Karaj | collected 2018-10 | reverse complement strand
TTCCCATCAAAGTATGGCCTAACTTTATAATGAAGTATCTTGGCTATAATAAGTGATGGGAATTTTCTTATTAAATGATTTGATTCAGTAGTATTTTTATTATAGTAATCTTTACTAGAAACTAATCTTTCATCTTCAGATTTTATTTCATAAATTATATTATTTAAATCTTTATTATTACTAAGTTTTTCATGATCAGATATTAAATCATTAAGAGTACTTTGATATTCGATTAATGCTCTATCAAAATCAAAATTACTAATTTTTTTGTCTTTTAATTCTTTTAATCCTTTAAAGTATTCTTTTTTACTTTTAAGTTCTTTTTTTACTATTGTGTTTGCTTTAGCAATCAAGTCATACTTAGTTCTTAAGGAATCATCTATTATAGATTCTGCTTGTTCAATCTTAGTTTTTAAGTATTGTAAATCATTATAACTATTAATATAAATGATTGCTAATACTGATACAGCAATTACTATTAATAAAAAAACTACCATTATAATCACCTATATAAATATACCAAAAAGAAGTAATTTTATCAATAGTTGCAAATGGATATTTGCTTTGTTATAATATTTAATTAGAGGGAGTGAGAATATGAAAAAAGTATTCGGTTTATGTTTAGCTTTATTAGCTTCATTTATTTTAATTGGCAGCGCAAGTGCAATTGATAAGCCAAAGGTGACTGATCATGAAAAAATAAATGTTTATATTTTTAGGGGAAGCGGATGTTCACATTGTTATGACGCATTAACATTCTTATTTGGACTTGATGGTGAATATGATGATTATTTTAAAGTTGTTTCATATGAAGTATGGAATAACCAAAACAACTCTGCGCTAGCTAAAGATGTTGCTGCTAAATTAGGTGACCAAATGGGTGGAGTTCCATATATCGTAGTAGGTGAAAAATCATTTGCTGGTTTTGGAACTAGTACAGGTACTGAGATTGTTGAAACAGCTCTTGAATATTATCAAAGCAAAAAATATAAAGATGTTGTTGCATCAGTAATTAAAGCTGGAAGTTATGGAGAAGAATCTCAAACACTTGATGAGGCTGCTTATGCCGAAGGTATAACTCAAGATGTTCCTTCTCAAAAAGAAGAGGAAGATAAAGATGATACTTGGGTAATACTTGCCGTATTTGTGGTTATCATTGGTGGCTTTGGAGCATTAATTTATTCTTCAAGAAAGAAATAGGATTATTCCTATTTTTTTTATTTTGTAAATATTAAATATTGTGTTATAATCATGATAGAATAAGAGGGATTGTTATGACATTAGAAAAAGCATACAAAATCGGATTAAAATATGGCTTTACTTTCAACGGGGTTGGACCCTCTTTAAGCGTAGTTGATGGAAAAGTTGGTGTTTGTATTAATCTTCTTGATAATGACTTTGGATACATTAAGAGAAATTATTCTTTTGATGATGCAGATGATTTTGATGAGTTTTTAAAAAAATATAATTATTATTTGCATAATAGAAAAGAAAAAGACTTATATTTAACTCTAGAAAATTATGAAGATCAAGATCCTAAAATTATTTATAGTTATGAAACAGAGAATATTAAAAAGAAAAAGTTAGAAGAAGAAAATAAAGAAATATTGCTTAAAGATATGCAATCATTTTTAAATCACTTTATTGATAGTTTAGATCCACTAAGAAAAGCAATCGGAGAAAAGATATTAATAGAACAAGATTATTATAATAAATTACAATATTACAAAGACTTATTGTGTAAAGCGTATGAAATAGAAAACGAAGACGAAACTTTAAGTGCAAGTAAAGAAGAATTAGAAAGTTTTAATGAAAAAGTTAAAGACTTTGATTTAAGCCATAAAAGGGAATTATCATCTATTGAGTTATCAACAACTACCTTAGAAAGTTTAAATGAGACATATAAAAACTTGTATGAGGATTGTAAAAGATTCTTAGAAGATGAAGATATTATAAATACTTTATTTGATAGATTGAAATTTAAAGATAATATAGATGTTTTAGATATTATGATTTCTTACCTATTAAATCATCCTAAAGCTGAAGAAGATACTGAAGATGCTTTAAACGAACTAAAAGAAGAAGCAACATCTGATTTAAATATAGAAGATTATAAAGAAAAATATAAAGAAGATTATTTAAGTAAGTATGAAGATGTTACAGATTCATACAATGAAGTTATATTTGGAGAAGATAAACTAGAGTTTAAAGAATTTACAAGTAGTAATAATGCTGACGAAAAAAAGATAGCAGATTTAAAAGCCGCATTTGATAATCTTGGTGAAGAGGAGCAAACTGCTATAAAACTAATTCATTCTCCGTTAAAACAAATTATTTTATATGTTATTGAACAAGCATATTTTAAAAATAAGAAGTTTAATTTTGATAGAGAAGATTTTAGAAGAATATATGATTCTTTATCAAAAAGTTTAAAGAAAAGTAACAATTTAGCTTTTAAAATTAAATATTTTAAAAACATTAATTTCAGTACATATGATGATTTTATTAAATCAGTTGTTAAAACTGCTAAAACAATTTGTTCTTCCTATGATGAACTACCATTTGATTTAAGGCTTTATTCATTAAATTATGATGCATGTATGATATGCGCTAGTGATAGCCCTATTAAAAGTGGCTCTGATATAATAAATGTTATTAATGCTGAAAAGGGATGCCCATATTTATATAGTCCGATTAAGATATCTTATTCTAAAGAGGATGACTCACTACGTACATCTGATAATAATAATGTTTTATATTTCCCAAGATATTTAAACAGTTTAACTAAACAAAAAGAAGTAATTACTTTAAATATATTTGAAGAATCTTATAGTATTGATAAGGTAAAAAATAAAAACTTGTTAATAATAGATAAGTTCAATTTAGATAAATCAATTAAATATAAGTTCTCTGATATGAAGCCAAAAAATTAAAAAATTAAAATAAACCTTGAAAAAATACACCTTTTGGTGTATTCTTTTTTAAGTACGTCAAGGGATGTGATATTATGGAAAAAATTATAAATGTTGCAGTAGTTGCCCACGTTGATGCTGGTAAAAGTACTTTGGTTGATGCGCTACTAGAACAAAACGGAGTATTTGATGAACATCAAGAGTTGGTGGATTGTGTAATGGATAGTAACGATCTCGAAAGAGAAAGAGGAATTACTATTTATTCAAAAAACTGTGCTATTAGATATAAAGATTATAAGATTAATATTGTAGATACTCCAGGACATGCTGATTTTTCATCAGAAGTTGAAAGAGTTATCAAAACAGTTGATACAGTTGTTCTTTTAGTCGATTCAGCTGAAGGCCCTATGCCTCAAACTAGATTTGTGTTAAAAAAAGCATTAGAACAAAATCTAAGACCTATTTTATTTATTAATAAAATTGATAAAAAAGATGCTAGAGTTGAAGCTGTTGTAGATATGACATTTGATTTGTTCTTAGAACTTAATGCTACTGACGAACAATTAGATTTTCCAATTATATATGGTATAGCTCGTGATGGAATAGCAAGACTTTCTATGGATGATAATAATAATGATATATCTCCTTTACTTGAAACAATTATTAGTCACGTAAAACCATTTGAAGGAAGTGAATCAGATGATTTACAGCTTCAAATTAGTGCATTAGATTATGACGATTATATAGGTAGATTAGGAATAGGTAGAGTTAATAAGGGTGTTATTCATAGTGGCGAAACTGTATCTTTAATAAAAAATGATGGCAGTAAAAGTTCATTTAAGATAGCTAAGTTATTTGTTAACGAAGGAATTAATAGAATAGAAAAAAATGAAGCCTACTATGGTGATATTGTTACTATAGCAGGATGTTCTCATATTTCTATTGGAGATACTATTTGTAAGTATGGAACATTTAATGCTTTATCTCCAATTGTTATAGAGCAACCTACACTTGCTATGAATTTCTTGGTAAATAATAGTCCTTTTGCTGGACAATCTGGTAAGTTCTTAACTTCTAGACACATTAAAGAAAGACTTGATAAAGAGTTAGAGACTAACGTTGGATTAGTGGTAGAAGAACTTCCTAATAGTGAAGGATATAAAGTAAGTGGTAGAGGAGAACTTCATTTATCAATTCTTTTAGAAAACATGCGTAGAGAGGGATTTGAGCTTTCTGTATCTAAACCAGAAGTATTACTAAAAGAAGTTGATGGAGTTAAATGTGAACCATTTGAAAAAGTTATTATAAACGTTCCAACTGATTATTCTGGAACAATTATTAATGATTTACAAGAAAGAAAAGCTGTTTTAGAATTAGTAGAAAATACTGATGAATATGTTCATTTAATATTTAGTGCTCCTACAAGAGGTTTAATAGGTTATCGTAGTGCTTTTATTACTAACACAAAAGGTGAAGGTATTATGGTTAGAAGCTTTGATGATTATAAACCATATGTTGGACCAATAACTAGTAGAAAAAATGGCGTTTTAGTATCTATGGAAAATGGAAAAGCACTTGGATATTCACTATGGAACTTAGAAGATAGAGGAACACTTATTATTGAACCAGCTACTGAAGTATACTGTGGAATGATAGTAGGAATTCATAATAGAGATAACGACTTAGATGTTAACCCATGTAAGAATAAAAACTTAACTAATACAAGAGCAAGTGGAAGTGATGAAGCTATTAACTTAACTAAGCCAAAGACATTTACTTTAGAAGAAGCTTTAGAGTTTATAGATGATGATGAATTAGTTGAAATTACTCCAACAGATATTAGATTACGTAAAAAGATATTAGATCCTAAAGAAAGATTTAAAAGTAATAGATAAAAAAAGATTCAATTATTTGAATCTTTTTATTTTATCTAAATTTACATTTTGATAAAGTACAATCATATAATGTGTATGTTATAACATCTCTACTATTTTTACATGTAGTAGATTTTGATGGGTGTTGAATACAAGATTTTACTGTAACTAATACACCAGATAATCCACCTTTACTATTACGTATTTGAGCTGTACTGATTGAGTGGAATATCAATTCACCTTCTCCAAACATTTTTTGAGCATCCATGTCGATTTCTCCTTCGCTTCTTTTGGTCATGCTATAAGCAATATCAGTTGCATAAGTACGAAGTAGACCATAATCCTCAGAATTATTCTTTTCTGCACAATCTGTTATTTTCTTACCAAACAATAGATTTGCATACATTGATACTTCTCCAGAGTAATCGTTAAACTTGCCATATTTACATTTATCAGAAGAACCTCCTCCGCCACCACCGGAGTAACCACCGCCGCCAGAGTAGCCACCGCCACCGCCACCGCCGGAACTTTGTTTTTTCCATTTAGCGGTTAGGGTAACATCTCTGTCAATCGGGCTATCAAAATTAAATTTAGATTTACCGCTATACCATCCTTCAAATGTATATCCTTCTCTACTAGGATATGGAGAATATACCTTTTCTCCTTCTCTTACAGTTTGAGGTTCTAGTTTATTTCCTCCATTTGAGTTATAAGTTATAGTGTAGTAATTTACTTTCTTTATAGTTAAAGTTACAGTTTGAGGCTCTGACACATTACCAGATTTATCTTTAGTGACGATTTTAATTTCGTAAACACCAGGTTCTTTGTATTTAGAATAGTCAGTTCTTTCTCCTCTTAGAGGTATATAAAAATCTGCATAACAATCATCTTTACTATTATCATCACATGACACTATAAAGTTATCTGCGGTATACGATTCTTCGTTTGTAATAGTAACATCTTGAGCTACAAATGTAGGAGGTTTATTATCAAAGATATTTAAAGTCATTACATTTTCTTCTTTATTAACAGTAATTTTTACTGGAAAGGATCCAACTTTGTTTGGTACAAAGTTTAAACAAGCAAACGGATCAGTTTTATCATCAGCTTTTGCTTCTCCCAATCTTATTTTTCTAATAAGCTCTAGTTCTTCATCGGTACATTTGTCACCATTTTCATCATATGTAAAGTCTTTATCATACTCAATTGCTATTGAATTAAGTGGAACATTTTCTAATTCTTCAAAAAAGTTTAAAAATGATGGCATCACACTAAAAACTTCAACATTGTATTCCTGCTTAACTTTGTATTTAACTTTTCCTTTTTCGGCGCTATTATCATGGAAGTAACTAGTAACACTAAAAGTTACAATGATTGCTACTATAACTCCGATAATAGTAAGTATTGAAACCCTTCTTTGTTTTTTTTGAAAGGTTTGATTGAAAAAGAATCTTCTACCAACTTTTACCATGTTACTAATTCCTCTCTACTATACTATATAATAACATATAATTGGCAAATAAAAAACCAGAAAGTTTAACTTTCTGGCAAATTGATTATATTGAGGCTGAAGACACGTTTTCCTTTTTCATTTAGATAGTATCTTGCAACTTCTTTACCGTTGTTAGTACATTCTCCATTAACGATTTCATAATCACCAATTGAGAATTCCATAGTATATCCTACGTAACCTTTTCCACTAGTATTTGGAACACCTTTTGGTTTATCTCCAACAATACTTACGCAGTAATCTTTTCCAATTTTATTTTGCCACTCTCTTAGCTTTTTAAGTTCGTTAGCTTTAATAACTACTAGTTTTCCACCTGTAGTTAAATATGTTAAATCGCTCTTAGATATTGCACATTTACCATCAGAAACAAATAATGCTACAGTTTTATACTTAGATGCGTTATATTTTAAGTCACCATTTTTGCAAGTTGTTGTTTTTTTCTTAGGACTTGAGTTCTTAGTCCATTTTGCTTTTAATGTAATATCGGATGTTACTGCACTATTAAAGTCATATTTATTACCATTTAGGTACCATCCGTTAAATGTGTATCCGCTCTTAGTTGGATTATCTGGACTTGTAACTTTATCATTTTCTATTACAAATTGTTTTTCTACTGAACTTCCACCATCAGAATTGAATGTTACAGTAAATGTTTGAATTTGTTTTTCCTTAATTACTAATGTTGTATCAACTGGTACAGATGCATTACCACTACCATCTAAACCAACTAGTGATATTTCATATTGGCCAACTTCAGTATATTTGCTAAAGTCTTTATCTGAGTTGTAATCCTTATAATAATACTCGTAAGTACAATCTTTTTTACTATTATCAGCACAAGATTCTACAAAGTCTTCTATCTTGTATGTTTGTCCTTGTGTAATTTCTACTACTTTTGATATTAACACAGGAGCTTTTGTATCAACTACGTTTAATACAACGGTATAATCTTTATCATTAAAGTTAACAGTTACATCATATGATCCAACACCTGTAGGTGCATATTTAACACAAGCATATGGATCTTTATAATCATCAGGATTTTTACCATTTTTTATTTCTTCTAGTATACCAAGTTGTTCATCAGTACAATCATCAAAAACTTCTTCTTTTGGCAAGTATTCCGGATAACTAACAGTTATTTTATTTATGTCGAAGTTTTCTAATACTTCAAAATAAGTCGTTTTATCTGGTAAAGCTTCATATAATTGAGCTTCAACCTCATTTCTTATTACAACTTTAGGATCTTTTTTCTTTGGTGTTTTAGGTTTCTTATTAATTGCTTTTATTATTAGAGCTATAATAATTATTAATAAAATTAGTACTACTCCCGCAACTATATAAGTAATTATTCTCCTTTTTTTTGAATGCTTTGTATCAAAGAAAAATTTTCTTCCAAATTTAACCATATGTATCACTCCCGATATTTACATTAACATAATATCATTAAATTTTTTTAATAGCAATTAAATAAAGGAAATATGTCAAAAATTTTACACAAAAAATATGTAAATTTACTTGAATAATATTAGGGTTTGTGATATTATTAAACACGCAGTTATATATTTTTAATATAACATGTTTAGTGGAAGGGAATGCGGATGCCCATACCACTACGCGAATAATATTTATAGGAGGTGTTATCGTGGCTAAAGAAGTCGTAAAGAGAATTAAGTTACAAATTGAAGCAGGAAAAGCTACTCCAGCTCCACCAGTAGGTACAGTTCTTGGACCAGCTGGAATTAACCTTGGAGAATTTTGTACTAAGTTTAATGAAGCAACTAGAGACAAAATGGGAGATGTAGTTCCTTGTGAAATTTCTGTATATGATGATCGTTCTTTTGATTTTGTTTTAAAAACTCCACCAGCTGCTTTCTTAATTAAGAAAGTTGCAAAGATTAAAAAAGGTAGTGCTAAAGGTGCTAACCAAGTAGTTGCAACTATTTCTAAAGAAGATTTAAAAAGCATTGCTGAGACTAAATTACCTGATTTAAATGCTTATGATGTAGAAGAAGCTATGAATATCATAGAAGGAACTGCTCGTAACATGGGTGTTGCAATCAAGGGAGTTAACGATGCTGAGTTAGCTGAACAAGCTAAAGAAGCTGCTGAAGAAGAAAGAGAACAAGCTAAACGTGAAGCTGAACTTGAAGCTATGGAAGAAAGCTTACACGATGATAATGTTGAAGTACCAGTTGCTGGTGACGAAGACAAAGAAGAAGAAACTACTGAAGAATAATTTATATTTTTTAGATAATTATCCGCTAATAAACCACAGTTAGGAGGAAAAATAATGAGAGGTCATGGAAAAAAATATGTGGAAGCATCAAATAAAGTTGATAGAAATAAACTTTATAGTGTAAAAGATGCAGTTAAATTAGTAAAAGAAACTAGTACTACTAAATTTGATAGTACAGTAGAAATTGCTATTAAACTAAACATAGATTCAAAGAAAGCTGATCAACAATTAAGAGGATCTTTTGTATTACCTAATGGAACTGGTAAAACTAAAAAAATCTTAGTTATAGCTAAAGGTGATGCTGCAACTGCTGCTAAAGCTGCAGGAGCTGACTATGTTGGAGATACTGACATGATTGAAAAAATCGAAAAGGAAAATTGGTTCGATTATGATGTTATCGTTGCTACTCCAGATATGATGCCTTTACTTGGTAAGATTGGTAAAGTTTTAGGACCTAAAGGTTTAATGCCAAACCCTAAAACTGGAACAGTTACTCCAAATGTTGAAAAAGCTATTAACGATATCAAAGGTGGTATGGTTGAATACAAAAATGATCAATTTGGAAACATTCATTCAATCGTTGGAAAAACATCTTTTGATAACAAAAAACTTGAAGAAAATTTAACATATGTAATCAACACTATTGCTAAAGCTAAACCAGCTTCAGTAAAAGGTGCATTCATTGATAATATTTCAATTTCAAGTACAATGGGTCCTGGTATCAAATTAGATAAAAATTCTTTTGACATTTAAGGATTTGTTGGTATAATAATGAATTAGAAAAAGCGATTCGCCGAAGACAGTAGGGACCTTAGTGTTTAATAATCCTACCGAGGGAAGATATTTATAGATTAACTATGCTTCCCTAACCGGAAGCTTTTCTAATATATAAAGGAGGATGCTAATGGCAAGTCAAAAAATCATTGATATGAAAAAAGACATTGTTTCAGAGATTGTTGATAAGATCAAGAATAGTGAATCAGTTATCATTTTTCAATATCAAGGCTTAACAGTATCAGACTTAAGTGATTTACGTGTTAAATTACGTGAAGCTGGAGCTGAAGTTAAGATTTACAAAAACACATTGCTAAAAAGAGCATTAGATGAAGTTAAAGTTGATTTAACTGACTTCTTAGAAGGACCTAATGCAATACTATTTGGCAAAAACCTACTTGAACCTATTAAGGTTATATCTGATTATGCTAAAGAAAATGATAAGTTAGATATTAGAGTAGGAATTATAAGTGGATCTAGAGCTGATTTAGATGTTATTAAAGAATATGCATCTATCCCATCAAGAGAAGGATTACTTACAATGCTTGCTGGTGGAATGATCCAATATGTTAAAGATTTATCAATCAGTTTAAATCTTTATGCAGAACAATTAGAAAAATAAGAAAGGAAGAGTAAAAAATGGCAAAATTAAAAAAAGAAGATTTTATAAGTGCATTAAAAGAAATGACTATTCTTGAAGTAAAAGAATTAGTTGATGCAATGAAAGAAGAATTTGGTGTTGATCCAAGTGCTGTAGCAGTAGCTGC
>JAEEGL013378890.1_pt1 | contig 10076 bp, 6 predicted proteins | sample 9134231 | NCBI WGS metagenome assembly JAEEGL01 (sample SAMN16246548, study PRJNA631951) | gut metagenome | biome: gut microbiome; feature: rumen; material: fiber-attached | host: Bos | place: Iran: Karaj | collected 2018-10 | reverse complement strand
TTAATCCCTTAAGGATACGGAGTATGCTTCGGTCTGCGTCAAGGTTCAGCGAGGCGTCATCGCAGGTCCCTCCCTCTGACTCGGGAAAGCATCCGCATATGTCTGCTCCGATTATTTCCCTTTCCGCTGAATATGCTTTCAGAAGGGCTTCCAGGCTTTCCAGAGTCATTGTTCCCTGGTCCCAGTCTGTACTGGCATAATCCCTGGAGAGCACATCTTTGTCAATGGAAATATACAAAGGCCCCCTGGACGTTTGGCCCTCATTGTCGCCGTTTCCCGGAAAAATGCCGGATCTAATGACATCGTCCACTTCGTCGTCGCATATGACAGTGACCCTTCCGGGGAAATCCATTGCCAGGGAACTGAGATTCCGGTCGATTCCCGCTATTACCACTTTATTAAGGAAACGATTGGATTCCAGCATATTCCTGAGCCACCCCCCGCAGCTGAGAAGCTGGGCGAAAGCAGGCTCCTGCATATCCGGATGATGGTCCAGGAGCAGGAGGTCGAACGGGTACGGGATTGGATCCGTGAAAAGCTTGGTCAGGTAGTGATAATTCCCGCTGTCTATGAAATGGATCCCGGAATAGCGTCCTGCAATCAGTTCGGAGAGAACCTTCTCCGCGTCCGGATCGCAGTACCGGCTTGTCCCCGGGATGAGTGTACAATCAATCACCTCCATGCCTTTGACAGGAGGTGGAACGTGACTGAAATCCAGCTGGATCAATACTTGGACATCAGATCGGCGATACGTCCGCGCACTTCTTCGATAGTGCCGGTGCCGTCGATCTCATTGTACTTGCCTGCTCCTTTGTAGAATGCGACAAGAGGTTCGGTCTTGTCGTGATAAGTGCGGATCCTGTTGGCGATGACCTCTTCATTGGCATCGTCGGCACGGCCCTCGATGGCGGCCCTGTGGGCGATGCGCTCCTTGATCATTTCGTCAGGGATCATCAGGGAGACTACGGAAGTTACTTCTTCACCCTTCTTTGCAAGGATGGCGTTAAGGGCTTCAGCCTGGGCTATCGTGCGCGGGAAACCGTCAAGCAGGAAGCCTTCGACTCCCTTTACAGTGTCGAACTGTTTCTCGATCATGCCTTCAACAATCTCGTCGGGGACCAGTTCACCGGCATTGATGAGGGCCTTGGCTTTAAGTCCGAGTTCGCTGCCTGCAGCCATTTCCTTGCGGAGGAGGTCACCGGTAGAGAGGTGGCAGAGATGGAAATTCTCCACCATTGCCGTAGCCTGGGTGCCTTTTCCTGCACCCGGAGGACCGAATAGGATGAAATATTTCATATGTTTCTCAGGAATGTTGATAATCGTGTCGGGAGTGCCGTCAGAATCTGTATCGAGCACGTAAATGTCTTTGTACGAGCGGCCAAGGTTGTCGTAGTCGAGGCCGAATCCTACGATGAAATCGTTGGGGATCTCCATGGCCACGTAGTCGAGCTTGACATCGCCTTTGTAAGAGGCGGGTTTGAGGAGCATCGTGCAGATCCTGATGTCACTTGCGCCCTGCTCCTGGAGGAATTTCTTGAGGGCGACTATAGTGGTTCCGGTATCCACTATGTCTTCGACTACGATGACTTTGCGGCCTTTAACATCGGTGGTCAGTCCCATGACCTGGGAGACTTCACCCGAGGACTGGGTTCCGATGTAGGATGACAGCTTGATGGTGACCAGCTCACTGATGAAGTTCAGACGCTTCATCAACTCTGATGTGAACATTATGGCGCCGTTAAGAGTACAGAGCAGGATGGGTACTTCATTGGAGTTTTCGAAATCCTTGTTGATCCTTTCAGCTACCTGCCCGATCGCCTTTTCTATCTCAGCATATGGGATGAAAGGCTTGAATGTTTTGTCAAACAGAGTGATTTTGCCCATGGTTAAGAAGCTATTCTGAAAATACTACGAACAAATTTACATAAAAAACGTAAATCTTCATACACTTCCCTCAGGCATATACTTTTCTTTGCCTTTTTTACGTTTGCCGCTTCTATTTTCGACGTTGCCATAACTTAGCACCCATGAAGCGGAAATACTTGTACATATGTCTGATATGCCTTTTGTGCCTCGTCAGCCGGGCCTCCGCCCAGGATTCATCCCTGTTGTCCGCCATAGCTGAACTGTGCGGGGTGGGCGATCCAGAGGATATCCCTCCGGAGGAGCTGGAAAGGTACATGCACTATGCTTCCCATCCACTCAGGATAAACCAGGCCGGTGAGGCTCGTCTCCTTTCTTCCGGTATCCTTTCGCAGTACCAGGCAGCTTCAATCACCGATTACCGGAGGAATGAAGGAGATGTACTTTCCCTCAGCGAACTGGCAGCCCTGGACGGTTTCGGGGAAGCTTTCGTCAAGGCTATAGCTTCTTTCATATCCCTTTCCTCCGGCTCTGTGCCTGGCACTCCGGCAGACTCTGTGCGGAATATCAGAAGTACATTGCAGGCCAAGGGAGGGATACGTGAGGATTTCGGGAAAGGCGGGAAGCCTGAAACGACATATGGTTTCAAATACGTCCTGGAAGCGGACAGGGGATGGGAGATCGGAATCGCTGCCCGCTCGGGTTTTAGCGAGCCTGCTTTTCCGCCGGCTTCATATGGTTTCAGCACAGCCATTTATCCCGGGCACGGGGCGTGGAAAATCATAGCCGGCGACTTCAACGCCCGTTTCGGGCAGGGTCTGGCGCTCTGGAGCGGCATGGTCATAGATTCATATTCCAGTATTGCCTCTTTCTACAGGCGCCCCGGAGGCTTGTCTCCTTCCTATTCCTGGTCTTCCACGGCTACCCACAGGGGGCTTGCGGCAGACTTTACTGCCGGCCATTTTACAGTGTCTTCATTTGTCTCGGCTGAGGGGTTGAGAGAGAAGATGCAGGGTAAGCGCAATGCAAGGATCCAATATATGCCAGGGTTGAATCTAGGCTGGAGGTGGAGTCATTCAACTGTTTCATGTACAGGAGTATGGAAAAAAGACAGCGGATTGACCGGGAGTATGGAGGGAAGGGCTTCATTGTGGGGATGTGACCTTTTTGCCGAAGGGGTGTATGTCTGCGGCCAGCCCCGGATTCCACCGGAAATCAAGGCGGCTGGCGGATTGGTTTTTCCGCTCGGAAAAGGCCGGTCGGCTGTCCGGGCCGAGTGGAAAAGCGGTTCCCTTTGGAGGGGTGCAGCAGGATATGAAAACGGTTCTTTTGTTTTTTCGGCCGAATACCGTTACCAGATGGAAAAGGAGAGGCACCAGACCAAACTCTTTGTGCGAAAGAAACTGGAAATCAGCGAATCCCTCTCTTTGACCCTGAGGGGGACATGCAGGTGGAGGCCATATGAGGGAGATCCGGTCAGAGCCTCATTTCGCGGGGACCTGGCATGGAAGGGAGACGCCTGGCAGGCTCTTGGCCGGGTGGAATATGTTCATTGCCGGAAGAACGGAGTTTTGACATATGCTGAATTCGGGAGGCAAGGGGAGAAATTCTTTTTCTGGGTCAGGGGAACATGGTATTCTACTGACGGATGGACTGACAGGATATACTGTTATGAGCGTGATGCTCCGGGAAACTTCAACGTCCCGGCCTATTACGGGAATGGTACCGGAGCGTCTTTGTACGGAGGCTATGCTCCAGGACGCGGCAGGGGAGGAATGCTTATAAAAACATATGCCAGGCTCTGGTTCAGGAGTCCTGGCATGAGTTTATTGAATATGACCCTGCGGGCTGAATTCTAGCGGTGGATGTAGAGTCTCTGGCCTACCCTGATGTTGTCGCTGCGGAGGTTGTTCCATCTCTTCAGTTGTGCCACGGAGACTCGGTACCTGGAGGCGATCCGGCCGAGATAGTCTCCCTTCTTGACAACATATGTAATTGTGGATGAGGTATTTGCCTGCTCTTTGACGGTGCTGACCATTACTGGGTTGAACAGCGAGTCGGCCATGAAGGTATAGACTGAATCCTCCTGCTGGACGAAGTCGCTGGTGAAGTTGTAAGGGAGCCTCAGGGTGTAGCTGTGTTTCTCGCTTCCCGGGATGATGTCATGAAGGTACTGGGGATTCAGGTTGCGGAGATAATCCTCCGGGATTCCCAGCAGGCCGCTGAGCTGCTTGAAATGAAGCATCTTGTGGATGTCGAGGGTGTCAATATGGGACGGCAGCTGCATCTTCTCAGGCTTCAGGCCGTGTTCCTTGTAGTAGGTGACGGCATACATAGCTCCGACGAACGCCGGCATATAGCCTCGGGTCTCCCTGGGAAGGAAATCATATATCCTCCAGAAATCCTTTGTCCCTCCGGCTCTCCTGATGGCTTTGATGACATTGCCTGCGCCGCAGTTGTAAGAAGATATGGCCAGGCACCAGTCCCCGAAGACATTGTAGGAGTCTTTCAGGTAGCGTGCCGCTGCGTCGGCGGACTTGTACGGATCCAGGCGCTCATCTACGTATGAATCTATCTCCAGCCCATAGCTCTTTGCGGTGCGGAACATGAACTGCCACATGCCTTTGGCTCCTGCGCGTGAAACAGCCCGGGGATTGAGGGCGGACTCGATTATCGCCATGTATTTCAGTTCGTCAGGGAGGCCGTACTTATTGAAGGTCTCCTCGAATATGGGCATATAATAGTCGCACAGGGCGAGGATGTGTCCCATCTTTGTGGGCATCTTCTCGGCGTAGAGGATGATATAGTTCTTGACTGTCTCGTTGAACGGCAGGGTGATGTAGGAATTCATCTTGGCCAGCCTGTCGATGAAGACTTTGTCCGGGACGTCCGAGGTCAGATGGATCGAGTCCATGTCGTAACTGTCTCCCTCGCGGTTGCGGTCTATCTGTGTCTGATGATACCATATGCTCAGGAGTGAGTCCTGTACATCAGGTGTGTATTCAATGGCACCGAATGAACCGGCTGCAACCTTGTTCTCATTTTCCTCGAAAAGGATGGCGTTCTTCAGGCTGTCCTCTATGCGGATGTGCTCCTGGTACTCGTGTATGGCCTTTTCCAGGGAGTCAATCTGCTTGCGGTATTCCAGGTTCTCGCGGAGGATAACCCTCCTGCTGCGGAATTTTGCCGGCCCCTGACCCGTCTGCGCCTTCATGGCGAGGGGGATGAGGGTGAATATCAAAATCAATGACAGTCGTGTAAAGCTTTTCATCTAGAATCTCAATCCGATTTTCAGGCCATACCCGTAGGTGTCCGGGCGCAAGGCATATGTCTGGTCTGTGGTGACGACAGCAGGACTGACCTTAAGTGCTATGTCGTCATCCATGTTGAAGTCGTACATGTAGGCAAAGACGTTGGCGTCAATTACCTGCAGAAGGTAGAAACCGGCCAGGGCCAGGTAGGAATAGTCCCTCATCCTCCTGAAATAGTTCCTGAAATAGAGGGCAGTCTCTGCAGAGACCGGCCCGTCATAGCTTTCGGAACCCTCTCCGCTAGCCTGGTTGTAAATGTTCCGGTAACGCTTGTAGTTCTTGGAGTTGGTCATCATGAAATGGACGGAACCGATGATTCCGGTCCAGTAAATCGGGACCTTCCAATACTCCTTGTTGTAGATCTGTCCAAGACCGGGGACCAGGATCGAATAGATCGTGGCCTTTCCCGGCTGGGGATATGTCCCCGGATTGTAGCGTGCGGCACCGTCCAGGAGCGAACCCCACCATATGGCTCCCGCACCTATGAACATCGCTGTACTCAGGTCGGGTTTACTGTCTTTCCAATGGATTCCGAGGCCTATCGCGGTTCCGATACCGCCATATATGACAGGGATTTTCCAGTAGTCCTTGTTGTAGGCCTGATAGCCTCCGATGAACAGGGTGGAACCGGCGAATAGGGTACCTATGCGGGCGTCCCTTTTGTGGAAAACGCCTCCGAAATACTCCTTGAGGGAAAACATTGTGTCCGTAGAATCCTTCCCGGCAACAGTAGTGTCGGCGTAGCTCTGGGTGAAAGCCTCTTCCTTGAACTGGGCCCTTACATATGGCTGTGACGCCATGAAGAGACTCAGTACAAGAATGATGAAGGACAGGACTTTACGCATTGGCAGAATCAGATCTTGGCCTCTTCCAGGGCTTTAAGGAAACGGCTGATCTCCTCGTCGGAGTCAAACCTTATGGTCATGGTACCTTTCCCGGACGGGGAACGCTTCAGTGAGATGTTGTTCTCGAAGTATTTCCCAATGTGCCCGAGTACTTTGTAATAATCTTCCGGAAGGTCCTGGGGAACCTTTACAACAGGTTTCCTCGCGGCGGAAAGCCTGTTGATCCGGTCTTCGAGCTGCCTTACGGACAGTCCGTCGCGGACAACGCTTTCGCACAGGCTCTCCTGAAGGGCTTCGTCTTCCACTCCGAGGAGGACTTTTGCATGGCCTACGCTGACAAGCCCGACTTTCAGGTCATGCTGGACCTTTGCGGGAAGTTTGAGAAGGCGGAGGTAGTTGGCCACCGAGGCTCTTTTGCGCCCTACCCTTGAGGAAAGCTGCTCCTGGGTGAGGTCACATTCTTCAATGAGCCTCTGGTAACTCATAGCCACCTCGATCGGGTCAAGGTTTTCCCTCTGGATGTTTTCGACGATAGCCATTTCCAGCATACCCTGGTCAGTAGCGTCGCGGATATAGGCGGGAATCATGTCCATGCCTATCTGGCGGCAAGCCCTGAAGCGGCGTTCTCCGCTGATTATCTGGTACTTCCTTTCAGCTATCTTTCTTACGGTGACCGGCTGGACAAGCCCGAAAGTCTGTATTGAGGAAGCCAGTTCGTCCAAGGCTTCCTGGTCGAAATACTGCCTTGGCTGGAAGGGATTAGGTTCAATCATGTCAACCGGGATCCGGAGTACGTCCGACGTGTCCGGCTGGGCTTTGGTGCCCACTACTTCCTTATTGACGTATCCGACCGGCCTTCGCAGGTCGCTTATGTCTCCGGCCTCCCTCAGGAGGGCGCTGAGCCCCTTTCCGAGCCCTTTGGTTTCGCGGTTGCTCATTTGGCTGGTGTGTTTCTGTCGAGGATTTCCTTGGCCAGGTTGAGGTAATTGGCCGTGCCGTTGCTCATCACGTCATAAAGGACGATCGGTTTCCCGTGCGATGGGGCTTCGGAAAGGCGGATGTTCCTCTGGATTATGGTGTTGAAGACCATGTCGCCGAAGTGCTCCCTCAATTCGTTCACAACCTGGGTGTGAACCTTGGTGCGTCCGTCGAACATGGTGACTACAAAGCCTTCTATTGTGAGAGTGGGGTTGATTCCGTTCTGGACCAGGCGTATGGTCTGGAGCAGCTTCCCGAGGCCTTCCAGAGCAAAGAACTCTGGCTGTACCGGGATGATAACGGAGTCGGCGGCAGTCAGGGAGTTGATGGTTATCAGTCCCAGGGAAGGGGAGCAGTCGATAATGATGAAGTCATAGTTGTCGCGTATCGGACTTATGGCATTCTTCAAGATTGATTCCCTCTCATCTGCATCCAGAAGCTCGATCTCGGCACCTACGAGATTGATGTGTGAGGGAATAAGGTGAAGTCCGCTCATCTCCGTCTGTACAAGGGCGTCCGATGCGGCGATCTTTCCGATCATCACTTCGTACAGGGTGCGTTTCTCATCATTGTCCGGAGAGAAATTCAATCCGGAAGTAGTGTTGGCCTGAGGATCGGCATCGATAATGAGGACCTTCTTCTCGAGGACAGCCAGGGATGCCGCGAGGTTTATCGCCGTGGTGGTTTTGCCCACGCCTCCCTTCTGGTTTGCTATTGCTAAGACTTTTCCCATTTGCTCCTTGCAACCGTGAATAATGTTCCACACGGTATGCAATTTACAAAGTTACAAAAATATTTGCATTTATACCGGGTCAACATCGATTGCAATGTGGTCTTTGTAATTCTTTTCCTTCTCAAAGGCTTCCAGGATATCCTTCAGTTGTTTTTTGTTCCACGCCTGTGACTTGTCTTTCGGGACCAGGACACGGATGTGCCGGATGTGCTGGTTGGATATCCTGTCAACAGCGGGGGCGAAGGGCCCGGTGACCGGGAGCTTTACCTCGGAGGATATGCTGCGTGCCAGTGCAGAAGACATGGCATCCAGTCTCGGCTCGTTATAGTCTTTTATGACGAAGTTGACGATCCGGGTGTAAGGGGGATAACCGAAAGTTTCCCTTTCGGCCATCATTTTCTCGATGCTGTCCCCGTCCAGCCCCTGCAGCATCCTGTAAACCGGGTGGGAAGCCTGACTGGTCTGTATGACGAAGAGTCCTTTCAGCCCTCTCCTCCCGCTTCTGCCCCTGAACTGTTCCAGAAGTTGCAGGGCCCTTTCGTCTGCCCTGAAATCATCCTGGGCCGACAGGGAGTCGGCCTGGATGGCTGCAACCAGGGCAAGTCCCTTGAAGTCAAATCCTTTAGTTACTATCTGTGTACCGACCAGGATCTTTATCTTTCCCGATGCGAATCCTTCCAAGGTTTCTTTTTCATATGCTGTACTTCTGGCGGAATCGCTGTCCAGGCGGGCGATGGAGATTCCGGGGAAGGCCGCGGTGAGTTCCTCTTCGATCTTCTGCGTACCCGCTCCTATGGTCTGGAGGCTGCCTCCGCATTTTGGGCATATGCCTGTAAATTCGCGGCTCCGGCCGCAGTAGTGGCAGACAAGCCGTCCGGTGTCGCGGTGGTAGCTGAGAGTCACGTTGCAGCGCGGACATTTCGGAATGTCGCCGCATTTTTCGCACTGGACATATGGCGAGTAAGCCCTCCGTGCGCGCAGGATGGCTACCTGTCCGCCGTTTTCGAGAGTCTGGGATATCCTCTCCAGAAGCTTGCGGGAGAGGCTTCCTACCATTCCGTTCTTGCGTTTCTCGGCTATGGTGTCTATTATTTCAATGTCGGCTCCGGATCCTTCGTAGTACCTCTTGTCGAGTTTCGCAAGGGCATATTTCCCCGTCCTGCAGTTGTATAGCGACTCCAGGGAAGGGGTTGCGCTCCCGAGAATGATGTTTGCCTTGAATATCCCGGCCATTACCACGGCACTCTCCCTGGCATTGTACCGTGGGGCAGGGTCGCTTTGCTTGAATGAAGAGTCGTGCTCTTCATCGACAATGATCAGTCCCAGGTCGTGGTGGGGCAGGAAGATAGCTGACCTGGTCCCGAGGACGACGTATGGAGTCCTTTCAGAATGGCTGCGGAGGGCATCGGCGATTTTCAGCTTGCCGGACTGGGTGCGGGCTGAGTGGAATGTCATCAGCAGGGGGCCGAAAAAAGCCTCGAGCCTGTCTTCCAGCTGTCTGCTGAGTGCGATTTCCGGTACGAGGTAAAGCACGTTCCGGCCTTCGCTTAGGACCTTTGCCGCGAGCTTCAGGTAGAGTTCTGTCTTTCCCGAACCGGTTATCCCGTGGAGGAGCACGGGTTTCCCTTCATGGAATGCAGCGCATATGTCTGCATAAGCGGTTGCCTGTGCGTCATTCAGGGTGATTTCCTTGAAAGAGGGAAGCTGCTGAATGTCCTGTGCGGCATGATGGACAGGCTTGTCCATGCCATGGGGCTCCAGACGGCTTTCCAGCTGATCCAGTTCCGATTCCAGATCCGTTATTTCAGCCTCAAGACGTTCTTTTACGGTTTCTTTCCTTGCGCGGGCCAGGGCCTCTTTCCTCTTTTCCAGCCGGAGGGTAAGTGTCTCTTTCTTTTTCTGGATGGCTGCAACTTCGGCAGCCAGTCTGCGCGCCTCCAATCCGGCCTGCCTTTCTTTCCTGCGTGCTGCCGTCTCCTCCCCGTCCGTCCTGGCTGAAGGATAGGCCGCTTTGTAAACTTCTCCGACAGAGCACATGTAGTATTCCGCCACGAATCTCCAAAGTCTTATCTCCTCCGGAGTAACACGAGGCAGATTATCTTCTACTGCACTGATATCCAGTATTCTGGATGGATCTATCTCAGTTTTTACATTAAGTTCGGAAACGACTCCTGTGTACGCGCCCCTGCCAAAGCAAACCCTGACCCTGGTACCTATGGAGACGGGATCCGTTTCATGAGGGACGCGGTAAACCGGTTCCCATCCGAGGCGGAGAGGAAGGATGACATTTATGTAGTTCCCGTTAGACATGGCGAATGCTAATTTACGAAGAAAAAGCATATATTT
>JAEEGL013095471.1_pt1 | contig 10076 bp, 10 predicted proteins | sample 9134231 | NCBI WGS metagenome assembly JAEEGL01 (sample SAMN16246548, study PRJNA631951) | gut metagenome | biome: gut microbiome; feature: rumen; material: fiber-attached | host: Bos | place: Iran: Karaj | collected 2018-10 | reverse complement strand
CTGCTGAGGATGAGGATCAGCAGGACCACGATGACGATGACCAGGGCGATGAGCCCGCCGCGCCGTTTCTTTGCGTTTGCCGCCATATCAGTCCGCCCCCTTTCCGGTAAAGTCGTCCAGCGGGAGCACGGTCTGCATGCTGCCGTCCGCCCCCTGGATGATGACCTTGACGTCCGGGAAGATCTCGGTGATCATTTCATAGTACAGCCGTTTCCGGGTGATCTCCGGATACTTGGCGTATTCCTCATACAGCTCCCGGAAACGGGAGGCCTGGCCCTCCGCCTCGGCGATGCGGGCCTGCTTGTAGGCCTCCGCCTGCTGCAGGATCTCGTCCGCGTCCGCGTCCGCCGCGGGAAGCACCTCGTTTGCGTACTTGTTGGCATTGTTGATGGCGGTCTCCGCCTCCTGCTTGGCGGTCTCCACCGCCTTGAAGGCCTGCTGGACCTCCACCGTGGGGGGCTCCGCGTCCTGCATGGCGATATTCACCAGGGCGATGCCCAGGTCCTCCTGCTCCAGCCGCTGGGAGATCTTCTCCTTGATGATCGCCTGGATCTCGCTCTTGCCGGTGGTGATCACGTCGTCCACCTTGTACAGGCCGATGGTGTCCCGGATATAGCTCTGGCAGAGCATTTTCAGGATGCCCACCGGGTCCTGGCTGTTGTACAGATACTTCACCGGGTCCACCACCCGGTATTCCACGTAGAAGTCCACGTTCACGAAGTTGAAGTCCACGGAGATCATCACGGACTCCTCCTCCACGCTGGCGTTGGTGCGCAGGTCATAGCCGATGGCCAGGCCCTGCACCGCCTTGGAGACGATGGTTTTCTTCTGGATCAGGGGGAGCTTGAATTTCAGCCCCGGGGTGGTGACCACGCTGGGCCTGCCGAAGGTGGTGAGCACCGCGTACTGATCCTCCTGCAGCTGGTATACGCTGCTGAACACCAGCGCGGCGATGATCAGCACCAGCACGAGGATGACGATCCACCGGATGCTCCCCTTGTTCACGCTCTTCGCCGGCTTCACGGGAATGGGCCCATCCGCCGTTTGCTGCTGCTCCTTCTGCTGCTTCATCTTCCCCGCCACGCCGTAAGCGATGAAGGCGGCGACGATGATCGCCAGGGTGATGATGATTTGCATAAGCTGTTCCCTCCTTATGGGATCTCCACGGACTCCGACATGGGCCCGCGATATTCTGTGCCGTTTTGGGAGACGTATGCGCAAACCAGGTACTTTCTGCCGGAAACGCCCCGGCTGTCCGTCCAGGTCAGGGTGCCCGCGCCGGAGACCCGGGCCGCCTCGGCGAAGCCGCCGCCCTCCCCGTCGCTGCGGTAAATGATGTAGCCCCGGACTCCCGGGACCTTGTCCCAGGTGAGCACCGCGCCGGAGCTTGTCTTTTCCCCGGTGAGGCCCGTCACCTGCTCCGGGGTGCGTATGTAGCGAATGTCCTGGTCCACCGCCCCGGTGATGCCCGCCGCCGAGCCGCTGCCGGTGTACTGCCAGTAGGTGAAGTCCCCGTTGTACCGGGTCTGCACCGTCCAGTTGGCGAGCCAGATGGGGAAGCCTCCCGCCTCCGCCAGGGCGGCCTCCACCCCTTCCTCCAGCATGCCCTTGCCGGCGTAGACCCCGGCGGTGTAGCCCTTTTCCTCAATGGCCCTGCAGAAGGCGGCGCAGATGCGGCCGTGTTCCTCCCCGGGAAGGTCCGCCTCGTGCAGGCGGCCCACCCTGGTCCCGTCCTGGTTGGTGGCGATCTCATAGTCCATGATCACGGGGAGGGTGAGGGTGTAGGGCTCCAGGACCTTGAGGACGTACTCCGCCTCAGCCCGGGCCTCCTCCACGCTGATGGCCTGGGAGAAGAAGTAGACCCCCACGTCCAGGCCCGCCCGCTGGGCGCCCCGGATATTCACGGCAAAGTTATCGTCCGTGTTCAGGGTGCTGTCCTCCCCGTAGGTCCGGTAGCCCAGGCGGATGAACACGAAGTTCTGGTTCTCCGCCACCGTATTCCAGTCGATGGTCCCCTGATACCGGGCCACGTCCAGACCCACCCCCACTGCCTCCGCCTGGCGCTGCCATTTGGCGTAGACGGTAATGTCCCGGGTGACGGCCTGGTCGAAGTCATATTCCGTTTCCAAATCCTTGGCGGCATACCAGCCCACGAAGTCCCAATACTCCCGGGTGCCGGCCGCCGGCCGGGGGCAGGGGTCTCCCCAGGCCACCTGGATATCCGGTACCGGCGTGCCGCCCCAGGTATCGAAGGAGACGGTGACGATCTGGATCCACCGGATATACAGGGTGACGTCCTCCCGCAGGGGCTGGGCGAAGTCATAGGGCCGCCGCATCTCCTGGTCCGCGTACCAGCCGCCGAACCAGTACCCCTCCCGCTCCGGCTCCTCCGGCTGGGGAATGGTGCTGCCCATGGGCAGCAGCAGGGTGGGATACACCGCCCCGTCCTCCGACAGGGGATGCTCGGCGGCGTCCCGCAGACCGTCCTTGATGGTGACCCAGCAGGGGGGCAGGGCCTTCAGCACCCCCTTCTCCCGAACCAGCACCACGTTGGGGCCGGTGTGGAGCTTGCCCCACAGCAGGGGGGTGTTCCGGTCCGACACCAGGGTGAGCATGGGCCGCTCAAAGAGGGTGACGCAGCCCCGCACCGCGGCGCCGCTGCGCCTGCCGGTGAAGGTGACGCTTCCCTCCCCCGCGATGGTCAAATCCCCCAGGACCATGGCGCCGCAGCGTCCGCCCTCCACCAGGTTCTCCCCCTCCAGCACCAGGAGGATATCCCCCTCGGCATAGAGGCCGGAGCCCCGGAAGGTGTCCTCCACCGTCACGGAGCGCAGGGTGAGAGTATTCGTCTCGGGGTCGAATTCCGCTGTGCCATCCCCATAGGAAAAGACTCCGCCCAAGGTGAGCTCCCGCCCGCCCAGCCAAAGCCGGGGGCGGTATTCCAGCGGAGCGGAGGCCCGAAGGGCCAGCAGACAGATGAGGCCCAGGAGAATCAGGGCAAAGGTATTTCTGATCTTATTCATGCCTCTGATTATACAGATATGCCCCCGCTTCTGCAAGGGGCGGGAAAAATTTCACCCCGGAGGAAAAGAGGCGTGGTATTTTTCCCTTGGGTATGCTATGATAATGCAGTAAAGCTGTTTTTTGCAAAACCATTGCATAAAGGAGGTAATTGCCTTGCCCTCCCAAGTGACAAACTATCAGTGTCCGGCCTGTACGGGCCCCCTGAAATTCGATCCCCAGACCGGGAAGCTCGTTTGCGAATACTGCGAATCCGTTTTCGACCCCAAGGAGATCGAGGCCCAGTACGCCCAAAAGGAGGCGGAGGCCCAGGCGGCGAAGCAGAAGGCGGACGCCCAGTATGCCCAGGCGGTGGCCCAGATGCCCGAGGGCTCCCCCTGGACCGAGGCGGAGGCCAACGGTCTCAAAGTGTACAACTGCCCCTCCTGCGGGGCGGAGATCATCTGCGAGGAGACCACCGCCGCCACCAGCTGCGTATACTGCGGCAACCCCTCCGTGGTGCCCGGCCAGCTGGGGGGCAGTTTGAAGCCGGACTTCGTCATTCCCTTCCAGAAGACCAGGGAGGACGCCCTGAGCGCCCTGAAGAAGTTCTATAAGGGCAAGCCCCTGCTTCCCAAGGCCTTCAGCTCCGCCGCCCACCTGGAGGAGATCAAGGGCCTTTACGTCCCCTTCTGGCTCTTCGACGGCAAGGCGGAGGGGCAGGCCGCCTACAACTGCTCCAACTCCCGGAGCTGGACCCAGGGGAATTACCGGATCACGGAAACGGAATACTTCCTGGCGAACCGGGGCGGCACCCTGGAGTTCCGGCACATCCCCGTGGACGCCTCCAAGAACATGAAGGACGATTACATGGACTCCATCGAGCCCTATGACTACGGCGGCCTGAAGCCCTTCTCCACCGCCTATCTTCCGGGCTTCCTGGCGGATAAGTACGACGTGGACGCCAAGGGCTGCGCCCCCCGGGCCACGGATCGGGCCAAGGCCAGCCTGATGGACGCTTTCGCCTCCACGGTGACGGGGTACATGTCCGTGGGCCTGCGGGAGGGCCGGGCGGATTTCTACCCCCGGAAGGCCTCCTATGCCCTGCTGCCGGTGTGGATGCTCCATACCAAGTGGCAGAATAAGGATTACTACTTCGCCATGAACGGCCAGACCGGGAAGCTGGTGGGGGACCTGCCCTATTCCAAGGGCAAGTTCTGGGGCATCCTGGCGGGCATCTGGGCGGCGGTCTTCGCCGTCATCGAGCTCATCAGCAGGCTCGCTTAAGGGGAGGATGGGAAAATGAAAAAGCTCTGTCTGTTTCTTGCGGCCCTTCTGCTGCTCACCCTCTTCCTGGGCATCCCCGCGCTGGCGGATGATGAGGAATCGGAAGAGGTATCCTCCCTGGATTACGTCACGGACGTGGCGGACGTTCTCTCCTACCAGGAGTGGGACGATCTCATGCTCCGGTGCGAGCAGATGACCAAGGATTACGGCTGCCAGGTGCTCATCGTCACCTGGGATGACCTGGAGGGGGATTTTACCGATTCGGAATTCTGCGAAGCCCTCTTTGACTGGTACGACGTGGGGGAGGGTGCGGACCGGAGCTGCGTCATGCTCATGGTCAGCCTGAAGGAGGATTACTGCTATATCTTCACCCACGGCTTCGGCAGCGCCGCTGTGAACGACTCCGCCAAGGCCGCTCTGGTGAGCGCCGTCCGGGGCGAGCTGGACTGGGCGGACGGCTTCAACGTCTATCTGGACAAGTGCGGCGAGTACCTGGCGGCGGCCAAGGCCGGCGGGGTCCGGGAGCCCGAAGGGACGGCGGCTCCCGCAGGCACGGGCACCCTGGATTACGTCACGGACGCCGCCGGACTTCTGACGGAGGAGCAGCGCACCGGGCTGAACGACCGGGCGGCGGCCCTCACGGAGAAGTACGGCATCGCCGTGCGCATCATCACCGTGGACTCCATCGGTTCCTACAATGTGGAGGACTTCGCCGAGGCGGTGTTCGACCAGTACGGCCTGGGCTACGGCCCCCAGAACAGCTGCATCATGCTCCTGCTGAGCATGGAGTACCGGGATTACGACATCATGGCCCACGGCTACGGCAACGAGGCCTTCACGGACTACGGCAAGGATAAGCTGGCGAACAAATTCCTGCCCAAGCTGGGGAACAACGACTGGTACGGCGGCTTCTCCGCCTTCCTGGACGGCTGCGACGAGTTCCTGGCCCTGGCCGCCCAGGGCGAGCCGGTGGACGTGGGCAGCGGCTACAGCGGACCCAGCCGGGGTGCCAAGACCGTCATCCATCTGGTGATCGCCTTCATCCCCGCCCTCATCGTGGCCCTGATCCTCAAGGGCAAGATGAAGACCGTGGCAAAGCAGCGTTCCGCCGCGGCCTACACCGGCATGGATCAGCTGGATCTGCGGTTCAAGGAGGACCGGTTTCTCCGTCGGAGCCAGACCCGCACCCGGATCGAGACCAACAGCGGCAGCAGGAGCGGCGGGGGCACCTCCGTGAACTCCCACGGCAGCTCCCACCACAGCGGCAAGTTTTGAAGCGGTTTTTCTGGTATCTGCTCCAGTTCACCTGGGGCCTGCCCCAGAACCTGGGGGGCCTCCTGTGGTTCCTGTTCTACCTTCGCAGGCCCCATAGCCTGTGGAACGGGTCCGTGGTGACCCGCATCCATCGGAAGCGGTTCTCCGGGGGCTTTACCCTGGGCATCTTCATCTTCCTCACGGAGCCCATCAGCGAGGAGAGCGAGCACGACCTGCGCATCCATGAGTACGGCCATACGGTGCAGTCCCTGTACCTGGGCCCACTGTGGAGCCTCTGCATCGGCCTCCCCTCCATGCTCTGGTGCAACCTGCCCCCCTTCCAGCGGCTCCGGCGGAAGCGGCACATCCCCTACAGCGCCCTGTACTGCGAGGGCTGGGCGGACCGGCTGGGGCAGCGGGTCCTGGGTGAGCGGTTCCGAAAAGGGCTTGATTGACAATGACAAGAGGCTGTTGCAAATTGCAGCAGCCTCTTGTATTTTACCCCGGCGGCAGGAGCAGGGGCTGGAGCTGCCGTCCGGCCAGGGCGGCCTCCAGGGTCTCCGGCAGGAGGGCGTAGTCCGCCACCAAGCTGGTGGGCTTTCCCTGGGGATCGTCCTGCCGGAAGGGGACGAAGTAGTAGTGCTTCCGGTTCAGCAGGAGCCCCAGGTTCGCCGCCCCCGCCGCCAGGCCGTCGTTGGTGCTCACCGCCAGAACGATGGGGCGGGCGTTGCGCAGGTGGGCCTTGCAGGCGAAGGTCACGCTGGTATCCGCGATCCCGGCGGCCAGCTTCGCCAGGGTATTTCCCGTGCAGGGAGCCACCGCCAGCACGTCCAGCAGCCCCTTGGGGCCTATGGGCTCCGCCTCCTCCAGGCGCAGGATGGGCTCTCTGCCGCAGATGCGCCGCACCTCCCCCAGGAAGCGGGAGGCCAGACCGAAGCGGGTGTCCGTTTCCGCCGCCGCCGGGGAGAGGATGGGCCAGACCTCGTAGGTATCCGTCAGCTCCTCCAGCATGGGGAGGAGGTCGTCAAAGGTGCAAAAGGAACCGCATATGGCAAAGCCCAGGCGGATCATGGCATGGATTCCTCCTTGAATATCCGGTCTATGGAGGCCTTCAGCACCGCTGCCGCCGTTTCCGGGGCAGTCTTCCCCGGCAGTCCGGGCAGGGGCAGCACCCCCTTCCGACTGCGAAAGCCCCCGGGCTTGGAGGCCAGCTCCAGGCAGACCGCTCCCGCCGGGGCTTCCTCCAGAAGGGGCTCCGGCACCGTGTTGAAGAGGAAATGGAAGCCCGCCGCCTCCGGCGTCTCCTGCACCCGGCAGCCCTCCCCCCGGGCCCAGGCCCGGCTCCCGGGGCTGCGGGCGTACACCGTCACCTCCGCCCCCAGGGCCCGGAGGCGGGAGGCCAGGGCCCGGCCCACGCGGCCGTAACCCAGCACCAGGGCCCGGGAGCCCCACAGGGTCCGGTCGGACACCCGGATAGCCTCCCCCACGGCTCCCTCCGCCGTGATGACCGCGTTTGACACCTGCACCGCCTCATCGGCGTAGTAATCCCGCAGACGCAGCTGGGGCCACTGGCCCTGCACCGCCCCCGCCAGCACCCGGCTCCCGGGGGCCAGGGTCCCCAGCAGGGGATGCACCCCCGTGGGCAGAGGAAAGACATACCAGTCCGGGGCGAGGCCGGGGCGGTAGGGTATCGTTTCATGCCCGTCCTCCCGGAGCAGCCGGGCCAGGGCCTCCTGCCGGGCGTCCCCGGGGATCATGGCAAGGATCATGCTGTTCACCTCCAGGCCAGTATACGCCGGAGCTTCCCCGGAAGTGAAAACCGGGCTGCTGCAAACGCAACAGCCCGATGCTTATCCGCAAATATCCGCTGTCTGGTATTCCAGCACCTTTTTCAGCTCCCCGGGGGAAATCTCCACGTGACAGCCGATCTTCCCGGCGCTGAATACCAGGGTGTCCAGCGCCGCCGCGGTCTCGTGGAGCACCGTGGGAAAGGCCTTCTTCATCCCCAGGGGGCTGCAGCCCCCGTGGACGTAGCCCGTGAGGGGCAGAAGCTCCTTCTGGGGGAGCATGTCCACCTTCTTCTCCCCCACGCAGGCGGCGGCCTTCCGCAAATCCAGCTCCCGCCCCGCGGGCACCAGGAAAACGTAATGGGCGCCGGTTTTTCCCACCGTCACCAGGGTCTTGAACACCTTCTCCGGGGGAAGCCCCAGGAGCTCCGCCGCCCGGTCCGCGCTCACCGCTTCCTTGGTGGGGATGCCGTGGGGGATGTAGGCCGCCTTTTTCTGGTCCAGGAGCCGGGTGACGTTGGTCTTTATCCGCTCTTCCCTGCTCACAGGCCCAGGTTCAGCCCGCCGGTGAGCTTGCTCATGTTCTCCGCCTTGGCGGTCTCCGCCTTCCGCAGGGCCTCGTTCACCGCCGCGACGATCATATCCTGGAGCATTTCCACGTCCTCCGGGTCCACGGCCTCCGGGTCGATGGTCAGGGCGATGAGCTCGTTCTTCCCGCTCACCTCCGCCTTCACCACGCCGCCCCCGGCGGTGGCCTCGTAGGTCTGCTTCTCCAGCTCCTCCTGCATTTTCAGCATTTCCTGCTGCATCTTCTGGGCCTGGCGGACCATGTTCATGTTCATGCCGCCGGAAAACCCGCCGCCGCCCCCGTAGGAGCCGCCGCGAAACGCGCCTTTTGCCATCTGTTTATCCTCCAAAACTGATTTTTCTGAATTTGTTGATCAGGTTGTCCACCTCTGCGAACCGGTCTCCCCCGTCGCCGCCCTGGATCTTCACCGCCACGGGCCTGCCCGCAAGCTGCTCCGCTGTTTTGCGGATATCCTCCTGATTCCTCTGGATGATCTGCCGGGCGGATTCGTTCTTCGGGGTGAGGATGAGGGTGTCCCCCTCCGTCTCCCCGGTGATGTTTGCCGGGTCGGAGAGCATCACATAGTCCCCCATGAAGATCACGTCCTCCAGCTTCCGGAGAAGGGCATCCCAGGTGAAGGCAGGCTGCTCCGGGGCCGGAGGGGCGGATTCCTCCGCCTTTTCCTCCTCCGGGGGAGCCGGGGGCTCCTCATCCGCGATGGAAAACTTGATTTCCTCGGGAGCGGACTGCTCCGGGGCCTGGACGGCCTGGAGCATGACGAAGGCCGTGGGCTTTATGCCGCAGAGGCGCACCAGGCAGAGCTCCGCGCTGAGACGGCGGTCACTTGCCCTATCCAGGGAAGCACTGCTTTCCTCCAGGGCGTCCAGGGCGGCCAGGAGCCTGCCCACATCCGTATTCCGGCTCAGCCTGTCCAGAAGGGCATCGGAATAGCCGCCGGACATGAGGCCGCTGCCGGAGCCGGGGGCCACAAAGCGCAGCAGCAGGTCCCGATGCAGGGCGCTGAGCTGCTCCAGCACGGAGGCCACGTCCTTCCCCGCCTGATACAGGCTGTTCAGGATGCTGAGAGCGGTGTCGCTGTCCCCCCGCTGGATGGCCTCCATCAGGCGGCAGATCTCCTCGTTCTCCGCAAGACCGATGGCGGAAAGCACCCGCTCCCGGTCGATCTTCGCCCCGGAGCACTGGTCCAGCAGGCTCAGGGCATCCCGCAGGGCCCCATCCGCCAGGCGGCTCAGCAGGTCCGCCGCCTCATCCGTGAGCTCCAGCCCCTCCGCCTGGGAAACCTGCAGCAGTCTGCCACGGATGAGCTGCGGGGGCACACGGCGGAAGGAATACCGCTGGCACCGGGAGAGGATGGTGGCCGGGACCTTGTACAGCTCTGTGGTGGCCAGGATGAAAATGAGGTGCTCCGGGGGCTCCTCGATGGTCTTCAGCAGGGCGTTGAAGGCGGGCTTGGAGAGCATGTGGACCTCGTCCACGATGTACACCCGGCGTCTTGCCGCCACGGGGGCGTAAACCGCCTCGTCCCGGATGGCCCGGACGTCGTCCACGCCGTTGTTGGAGGCGGCGTCCATCTCCGTCACGTCCAGGATGGCGCCGCTGTCGATCCCCCGGCAGATCTCGCACTCGTTGCAGGGATTGCCCCCCACCGGGTTCAGGCAGTTCACCGCCTTGGCCAGAATCTTTGCGCAGGTGGTCTTGCCCGTGCCCCGGGTGCCGGTGAAGAGATAGGCGTGGCTGGGCCGATCCGTCAGCACCTGCTTTTTCAGGATTTCGGTGATATGGTCCTGGCCCACCACCTCGTCAAAGGTCTTGGGCCGCCATTTCCGGTAAAGTGCCTGATACATGTTTTTCTCCTCCGCAAAAAAGCCTCGGCCCGGGGCAGAACCGCACACCCGCCTTTGACCGCTTCGGTCCGTTCGGTATCCCTGCAGCCGGCTCGGAACCGGCGGACTCACGGCACACGCGGCGCACCGCTTAATGCTGCTCGGTCTCCCGCCTGACATGGTTCACGGGGCCGCGTTGCGCAAGACCGGCTCGTCATCGCTGCTTACAGGGAGCAGACAACACACCAAAGGGCCGGGGGCGGGAATTCATCCCTGCTATAGCGGATTGCAGGTACAGGGCACCGCTGTCTCCCCGACTAGTGCGGCTCTGCCCCG
>JAEEGL012429269.1_pt1 | contig 10076 bp, 5 predicted proteins | sample 9134231 | NCBI WGS metagenome assembly JAEEGL01 (sample SAMN16246548, study PRJNA631951) | gut metagenome | biome: gut microbiome; feature: rumen; material: fiber-attached | host: Bos | place: Iran: Karaj | collected 2018-10 | reverse complement strand
TTTGCGGCTTTATTTCAGCAGCGCGGAGACGATCGCGTCGCCCGCCGCCATAATGGCGTTCATCCTTTCGGTCGCCGCCGCTTCGTCCCCCGCCTTTGCGCCGACATAGAGCTTCAGCTTCGGCTCCGTGCCGCTCGGGCGTACGACGACCCATGCGTCATCCGGCAGGAAATAGCGCAGCACGTTCGATTTCGGAAGGCCGATCACGCCCGCTTCGCCGCTCACGCAGTCGATTTTTTCGTTTTTCGAAAAATCCTCACGCACGAGGATGGGCTCTGCTTCGCCGAAAGCGGTCGGCGGTTCCGCGCGGAGGGCCGCCATCGCGCTTGCGATCTTTTCGATGCCCTCCTTGCCCGTGAGGGTATAGGACTTCGTTTTTTCAATGAAATAGCCGAATTTTTCGTAGATCTCTTCAAGAACGTCGATCAGGCCCTTGCCGCGGGAGGCATAGACGATCGCCGCTTCAACAACAAGCATCGCGGCGAGCACGGCGTCCTTGTCGTGCGCGAAGCCGCCCGAAAGGAAACCGTAGCTTTCCTCGAAGCCGAAGAGGAATCTGCCCTTCCCCGTCGTTTCCGCAAGGTCGATCTGCTCCGCGATGAAGCGGAAGCCGGTCAGCACGTGGCGGATCTCGATATTGAAGCTGCGGCAGATGACGTCCGCAAGGCTGGTGCTGACGAGGGATTTGACGACGAAGCCGTCCTCCGGCAGCCTGCCCTGCGCCTTGAGTTCGGAAAGGATGTAATAAATGAGGATGCTGCCGATCTGGTTGCCGGTAAGAACGCGGTATTCGCCGTTCTTTTTACGCACGGCGACGCCGAGGCGGTCGCTGTCGGGGTCGGTCGCGAAAAGCAGGCCGGCGTTGACCTTTTTGCCGAGCTCCATCGCGAGCTTGAAGGCGTTCGGGTCCTCCGGATTCGGCGCTTTGACGGTCGGGAAATCGCCGTCGGGCTCCTCCTGCTCGGGAACGACATAAAGGTTTTTGATGCCGATGCGGTCGAGGATAGCCGTTACGGGCACGCGGCCGCTGCCGTGGAGGGGCGAATAGACGATGCCCTCGCTCATTTTCGCCGCTTCCGCGCGCACGAGCTCCGGGTTGAGCATGACGCTCATCGTCTTTTTATAGTAGATCTCGTCGACGTCCTCGCCGATCATCGTGATGAGGCCCTTTGCCTTCGCTTCTTCGAAGTCCATTATCTTCGTATCGAAATAGCCGAAGTTCCGGATGCTCGCAAGGATCTCATCCGCCTGCGCGGGGCCGCACTGCCCGCCGTGGGACCAATAGACCTTGTAGCCGTTGTATTCCGGCGGGTTATGGCTGGCGGTGATTACGATGCCGGCGATGCAGCCGAGCTCGCGCACCGTAAAGGAAAGCTGCGGAACGCTGTGGAGGGTCGAATAAAGGAAGCTCTTGATGCCGTACGCGGCGAGCGTACGGGCGGAGACCTCCGCGAAGAGGGCGGAGCAGCGGCGGGAGTCATAGGCGATCGCAACGCCGTGCGCGGCCGCGCCTTCCTCCTCGCCGGTAAGATTCAAAAGATAATCGGCAAGTCCCGCCGTCGCCCTGCGGACAACGTAGGTGTTCATGCGGTTAGTGCCCATTCCGAGCACGCCGCGGAGGCCGGCGGTGCCGAATTCGAGCTCCGTATAAAAGCGGTCCTCCTGCTGTTTTTCATCGTTTTCGATCGCTGCGAGCTCCGTCCTTTCCTCTTCCGAAAGGCACGGGGCTTCCAGCCAGTTTTTGTATTCCTCGCGATAATCCGGCATAATTCTGCTCCTTTCCGATTTAGCTCTTTTTATTATCCCATTATCGAAGCGGGCATATCCCGCACGGTCCGATCCTCTCTTCCCCGCGAAATATGCCCCCGTTTTTATTCTTTCCGGCTTTCCGTATCGTCTCGGCCGTATTTGCCGTATTTGCCGTACTTGCCGTATTTGCCGTAGCCGCCGTAGCGGCCGTATTTGCCGTAGCCGCCATAGCGCCCGTACTTGCCGTAGCCGCCGTAGCGACCGTACTTGCCGTAGCTGCTGTACTTGCCGTACTTGGCGTACTTGGAATGCTTGCTGTAGCTGTGGCCGGTCTCCGAAACGCCTGCGTTATTGATGACATAGCCCATGAAGCGGACGCCGGTGTTCGTGAGGTTGTTGACGCCGTTGATGAGGCTCGAGCGCATCGTGTAATCCGCGCAAACGACGTAAACGACGGTATCGACATATTCCGCGATGATCTGCGCGTCGGCAAGGATCGCGCTCGGCGGAGTATCGATGAGCACGAAGTCCGCGCTCTGCCGCATCTCGGCGACGAGGTCGCGCATCCTGTCGGAGCGCAGCAGCTCCGGAGCGTTGAAGTTCTTCGTCGAGCCGCGGATAACGTAGATATTGTCGCCGAGCTTCGAAACGATCTCATCGGCCTCCGCGTTGCCCGTCAGATATTCGACAAGGCCGTTGTCGCGGACGCCGTCAAAGGAGCTGATGGTGGAGGGCTTGCGGATATCGCAGTCGATGAACACGACCCTCTTCCCCGCGTTCGCAAGCGCGAATGCCGTATTGAGCGCGATGGTCGATTTGCCTTCGCCCGGAACGGAACCGGCGAAGAGGATGACCTTTTCGTCGTGTTCCTCCGCCGTCTTCTGCAGGCGCTTGCGGATCAGGTTGATGGATTCGCTGAAATCCGACGAAGCCTTGTTGTCGAGGATATTGACGATCCTTTCGCTCTTTTCGTCCTTGCCGCTCTTGTCGAAGGGCACCGTGCCGATGCAGCGGAGGTTCAGGATCTTGCGGAGCTCTTCGGTGCCGCTGACGGTCTTGCGGGTCATGTTGAGGACGACCGCGACGGCGAGACCGACGATCAGCGCAATGCCGGAGCCGAGCATGATCTGCTTTTTATAGTTGGGCGAATTGATCGGCTTTGTCGGTGCGACCGGGTCGCGCAGCAGTTCCATGTTCGTGTTGCCGAGAACGAAGCTGCTGACCTTCGGGCAGTTCTTGATCGCGGAATTGAGCACCGCGATCGCCGATTCCCTCTTACTCGAAACGGTCTGGAGGGTGAAGAGCGTCGTTTCGCCTTCGACATGGGCGGAGAGCGTTGCGGGAAGGCTCTTGACTTTCAGATCCTCGCAGATCATGTTGCTGAGGATGCCGCTCGTCAGGATATGCGGGAAAACCTTGGAATATTTCTGCGCGATCTTCTTGGAATAATCCTGAACGGTGTCGCCCGATGCGCCGACGGCGCTGATCGTGAATGTTGCGGTCGCCTTGTATTTCGGCCTGTAGCTTCTCTTTTCCTTCAGGCAGAAAGCGAGCGACAGCGCGATCGCGAGGATGATCGGCAGCCAGATGATCCGCAGGAATGCCTTGGCCGTGCCGATGAAGAGCTGACCGAGGTCGATCTCCTTTTCTTCATCCGCTTTCCCGACGCGCAGATACGCGGGCTCTTCCTGATCCCTCGCCGCGCCTTCGCGGACAGTCGGGGCTTCGGAGGGAGCCTGCGCTTCGTCCGGGCGGAGCTCCGCCGCATAGCCGCCGTAGCTGCCGTACTTGCCGTATTTGCCGTATTTACCGTAGGAATTTCGCTGATTCTTGCCGTAGCTGCCATAGGGCGAAACGCCGGAATCGTTGTTGGAATCGAAGAAGGAGATATAGCACATATCGTTCAGCACGTAACCGAGAACATCGGTGTTCTCGTTCAGCGTGCTGAGAGCGGTGCTGATGCGCTGCGCCGTTGCGAAGCCCTGGCGGACGACCATGATCGCCGCGTCGCAGAGCTCGGCAAGGTATTCCGCCGCGTTCGAGGAAGCGACGGGCGGGGTGTCGACGATAATGAAGTCGAAATACCTGCGCGCTTCGGACATGAACCGCTGCATCTCGTGCGAGCCGAGTATGCTCATCGGGTCCTTGACCTTGTCGCGGCAGATAAGAAGGCTCAGGTTGCGCGCGCCGTCGGGCGTCGGCAGCTCCTCGCCGCTCATTCCGCCGAAGATGTATTCATCGATCGAAATATTGAGCTTATCCCTGCAGCCGAGGATCTTCGCAAGGGAGGGCTCGCCCATATCGGCCTCGATCAAAAGCACACTGCGGTTCTCGCGCGCAAAGGAGAGCGCGAGGTTCGCTGCAACGGTCGAGCGGCCTTCGTCCGCGTCGACGCTCGAGACCATCAGCGTCTGGTAATCACTGTTCTTCATCAGGTGCTGCACCCTTGTCTGCAGCAGCCTGCAGGTTTCCGTGAAACCGAAGCTCGTTGTCGGGTTGCTGATGAGCAGGCTTTCGGAATGGCCGATCTTTCTTCCGTGCAGGATCGCTTTGAGGCTCCTGCGGCGCTTCTTTTCGCGTTCGATGGAAGCGAGCCTTTCGAGCTCGCCGACCTTGTTTTCGAAATCCTTTTCGTTATAGATCTTTTTCGAGAAGATCGTCTTTACGACGATCGCTGCGGCAAGCAGCAGGAACGCGGCTGCGGAATAGACAAAAACGCGGTTGCGCCTGTTGATCGGAGAAACGGGCGATTTCGGCACCGTCGGCTGCATGAGAACATACATCGTTGCGTTCTGCATCATTTTATCGGTCACGAAATGATGGCTTTCGATGATCGCGTTGATGACGGAGAACGAAAGTTCAGGCGAATCGGAGGTCACCGTGAGAGTGATGATGTTCGTTTCCTTGACCTGGGCCGTTTTAACGGTTCCGTTGAAGGTCTTGATGCCGACCCTGTCCTTGACCTCCTGCATCAGGATGTCGCTGTCGAGAACATAAGCGAACGCCTGCGCCATGTTCTTCGCGGTGTCGATATCGGAAAGCTTCGTTCCGGAAACGGAGCCTTTTCCCGTAACGACGAAGGTCGCCGTCGAAGCGTATTTCTCCTTATAATTCTCCGTCACGAAAACGTAGATGAACATAGCGGCGATAAGAGTGCCGATAAGCAGCACCCACCAGTTCTTCAGCAGCTGAAGCAGTATCGTTTCAACGCTGGTCCGAGCCTTCCTTTCGGTTTGCGTATTATCGTTAGGTTTAAACTCTGGCATGAAGCTTATTCCTTTCGTTCGGTTATTGGGATCAGGCTTCGACGATAACGTAAAGCGTCGTGCTGCCGATATGTCCTTCGTGCTCGCAGTAGAACACGATCGCGTTGGTGCCGACCTTCAGGCTGTCCTTTTCGGGATCGAAGCTGCAGGACAGGTTCTCCGCGCCGAATTGCGCCGTGAATTCCTCCGCGGTGTAATCGCTGTTCATCAGGCGGATCAGCTTGACATACTCCATCGGGTCGAACTCTTCGCCCTCGCGGATGTAAACGAGATATTGATAATCGTTCGGGCCGTCCTCGGGAAGGCCGAGTTTGATCTCCGGAGTGTTCGGCGAGGTCCTCTCCTGAACGACGATGTTCGCGCGGAAAACGGCAACGTCGCCGCGGCTGTTGATAACGCGGAATTCGACCTCCTTGGAATCCATCGAGCTCATCTCGCCTTCATCGACAACGGTCATCGAGATCCTGTTCGTGAGACTGCCGTCGATGCAGTCCTCCGCCTCGATCGAAGCGAGGGGCTTGACCGTCGTGCCGACAGGATAGGTCAGGTCGGTCCTGAGCTTGAACCTCGGCGAATGGTAGTCGGTATAGTAGAGCGTTCTCGAGACAGTGGAGACCTTGTTGCCGGAATCGAAAACGGCGTAGGTGATGGTGCATTTGCCCGGTTCCGTGAACTGGGAAATGCTCTCGATAACGATCTTTGAAGTCAGGTCGCCGTCCTCCGCGTCCATTGCCGTCACGCCGATGAGGAGATCCTCCTTCGGCGCGGTGACGCTGATCCGCAGCTCATCGGAGGCGCACATAATGACCGGCGCCGAATTGCGTTTCACATGCCTGCGGTGGATGATGTAGCCGAAAAAGAATGCGGACACCAGCACCAGCGCGATGATCGACAGTATCAGAAACCTTTGCCGTGGTTTGCTCATAATCCCTTCCCGATCTTTTCATTATTATCCGTATGCCTTCGTTCGCCCGCATGTATGGGTATTGCTGCCGCCCGCATGGGTAAAGCTGCCGCCCGCATGGGTAAAGCTGCCGCCCGCATGGGTAAAGCTGCCGCCCGCATGGGTAAAGTTGCCGATTTTAAAGCATACATAGTTATTATAGCAGGCTTTTTATTATATGTCTACAAATAAATAATGGAAAGCAGACAAATCCCCGCACTGTTTCGGGGGATTCGGCTGCTTTCGGAACAGCAAAAAGGAAGGGACCCCGCGCGGGATCCCTTCCGGAATCGTTTAAATCGGCCGGAACTCAGTCCATTGCCTTGGTTTTGATCTCCTCGTTCACCTTCGCGATGAATTCATCGAGCGGCATGGTGCCGAGATCGCCGCCCTTACGGGAACGGACCGCGACGACGCCGTTTTCGACCTCTTTATCGCCGATGATCAGCATATAGGGGATCTTCTGGAGCTGCGCTTCGCGGATCTTGAAGCCGATCTTCTCGTTCCTGAGGTCGGTCTCGACGCGCATGCCGGCGGCGTCGAGCTTCGCGGCGATCTCGTTCACGGCGTCATGGGTGCGGTCGGTCATGGCGAGGACCTTCACCTGCACGGGCGCAAGCCAGGTCGGGAACGCGCCGGCGAAATGCTCGGTGATCACGCCGATGAAGCGCTCGATGGAGCCGAAAACGACGCGGTGGATCATGACGGGGCGGTGCTTTTCGCCGTCCGCGCCGGTGTATTCAAGCTCGAACCTTTCGGGGAGCTGCATATCGAGCTGGATCGTGCCGCACTGCCAGGTACGGCCGAGGCAGTCCGCGATATGGAAATCGAGCTTCGGGCCGTAGAACGCGCCGTCGCCTTCGTTGATGACGAACTCCTTGCCGAGCTCCTCGATGGCTTCCTTCAGCGTTTCGGTCGCGAAATCCCAATCTTTGACGTCGCCGATATGATCCTCCGGCATGGTGGAAAGCTCGATATTGTACTTGAGGCCGAAGGTCGAATAGACCTCGTCGAACAGCCTTGCAACGCCCTTGATCTCGTCCTTCATCTGCTCCCAGGTCATGAAGATATGCGCATCGTCCTGGGTGAAGCAGCGGACGCGGAAGAGGCCGTGCAGCGCGCCGGAAAGCTCATGGCGGTGGACAAGGCCGAGCTCGCCCATGCGGAGCGGCAGATCGCGGTAGCTGCGCGGCTCGGTCTGGTAAACGAGCATGCCGCCGGGGCAGTTCATCGGCTTGATCGCGAAATCGGTCTCGTCGATGACGGTGGTATACATATTGTTCTTATAATGTCCCCAGTGGCCGCTGCGCTCCCAGAGGCCGCGGTTGAGCATCATCGGAGTGGAGATCTCGACATAGCCGTAGCGCTTATGCACCTCGCGCCAATAGTCGATCAGCGTGTTCCTGAGAACCATGCCCTTCGGGAGGAAGAACGGGAAACCGGGGCCCTCCTCCATGATGGTGAACAGGCCGAGCTCCTTGCCGAGCTTGCGGTGGTCGCGCTTCTTCGCTTCCTCGAGCATATGGATATAGTCGTCGAGGTCCTGCTTCTTTTCGAAGGCGGTGGCGTAGATGCGCTTGAGCATCTTGTTCTTTTCGCTGCCGCGCCAGTATGCGCCGGCGACGCTCATGAGCTTGATGTTTTTGCACTTGCCGGTGCTTTCAAGATGGGGACCGGCGCAGAGATCGACGAATTCGCCCTGCTTATAGAAGCTGATAACGGCGTCCTCGGGCAGATCCTCGATAAGCTCCACCTTATAGGGCTCTTCCTTCTCCGCCATGAACTTGATCGCTTCCTCGCGGGGGAGTTCGAACCTTTCAAGTGGCAGATTTTCCTTCACGATCTTGTTCATTTCCGCTTCGATCTTCGGAAAATCCTCGGGGGTGAAGGGGATCTCGGTATCGAAATCGTAATAGAAGCCGTTGTCGATCGCGGGACCGATGGCAAGCTTCACCTCGGGCCAGAGGCGCTTCACGGCCTGAGCGAGGATATGGGAACCGGTGTGGCGGTAGGTCCAGCGGCCGCCCTCGTCGGCAAAGGTCAGAAGCTTCAGCTCATGGTCGCCCTCGATGGGCAGTGCGGCGTCGTAAAGATGGCCGTCCAGCTCCGCGGAGACCGTCGCCTTGCGCAGGCGCGGGCTGATGGATTCGGCGATCGCGTAAGCGTTCACGCCGTCGTCGTATTGGCGGATTGAACCGTCGGGGAAAGTGATGTTTATCATAGTATTAACTCCTTTTGGAAAGTATTATTTATTTAAGCCTTCCCCTTGAGGGGAAGGGGGACCGCTTGCGGTGGATGAGGTGTGGAACTCTGGTTAGCCTTTTCCACCTCATCCGTCAGTTCACTTCGGTGAACTGACACCTTCCCCTCGAGGGGAAGGCTTTTCAGGCTTCTTCATTAGCGAAGCGTCTTCACCATACAAAAAGCCGTCCCTGAATTTCTTCAAGGACGGCAAGTTACCGCGGTTCCACCTTGATTGCGGCGCCCAAATAGGACCCCGCCTCTCAATATGAGCTGTATGGCACTCCTGCCCGGGCTTTGTTCAAAGAACCGTTGAGGCGGTATCCCTCCGCGCCTCCAAGGCGGCTTTCAGCCCGGCTCGCGCCGTTCCGCCCTCTCTGTTTGGAAAGCTTACGAAGCTCATTTCTCAACAAGCCCGATCCATATTTCGGGAGTTTAGCACAAAGCCTTCGCATTGTCAAGAGCGAAAAACGGTCATTTTCGTCGTTTTCCGTATCAGCTCGGCCAGTGATCGACCAGGATCAGCTTTTCCCGAAGCTCTCCGTCGACGACCTCATAGCGCACAAGGATCTGCAGCTCGGTCATCACGTCTTCGTAATCCTCCGTTTGGACGTCCAGGTCGGCTAAGTACGGCATAATGAAGCCGTCGCCGTCCCAGATGGGCATATTGTAACTGACGGAGCTGTGGTCGATCTTCTCATCGACGTTGAAAACGATATCGAGCGGTACTTCCCCTCTGAACAGCGCGTTCCCTTCGTAATCCCATACGCCGATATCGATCGGGCAGTCCGGGTCCGCCTTGACTTTGTAGTAACTCCGGCAGCAGGTGACGAAATAATCCGGGAAGAGCATGATCCAGCCGTCGGCCTCGACCGAAACGACCTCCTCAAGCTCTCCGTTTGCGAGGTTATAAACCGCGACCGTGCCGTTCTCATCGTTCATGCCTCCGATATAGACCTTGTCCTCCGCGGCGACATAGAATGTGCGCTGCTGGATCCCATAGTCCGCGGTTCCGAGCGTCTGATCGAATATAGTCTCGACCGTTCCTGTCTCCGTATCATAGCGCCAGCACTTCACCGTTTCGTCGGTATAGTTTAGATTCCAACCGTCCTCCGCCTCCGCGTATTCCCATTTCGTGTTTACGAAATAAACGTATTTTCCGAAGAAAAACGGGCACGGATAGCCGGCGTCATCTTCTGCCTCGTAAATAACGCTGAATTCGTGCGTTTCAAGGTCCCAGCAGACGATGCTCCACATAAACTTCGGCTCGCCGACCTCAACGATGTTCTGATTGCTCCAACCGTAAAGCTTGCCGCGGTGGACCGCTATATACTCCGGGCAATACCGGTAGCGTTGGTCCGGATCGTCGCCGTATTCGAGCATGAACAGGTTCTCGCGGCCGCTCGTATCAAAGTTCATCCTGCAGAGCTGCTCTCCGCCGTAATACCGGACGTAATAGATCTGACTCATATAGGAGCAGAAGGAGTAGCAGTTTTGGGCGTTCATAAAGCCTGCGCAGGTCTTGTTCTGCCGGATATAGTCGTGCATGCACTCCGGCTTCGGGCAGAGCACGTCGCTGTCGCCCGTCGCCTTGTCGGAATAGTAAAGATACAGGCCGGTGCTGAAGATGTACGCGTCCTCGGTCTCCATCATCCGCAGCGAAAACGTCCTTCCGCGAAGGCTGTCGAAATCCGTATACGGATCATAGACCTCCTCATAGGTGAGCGGCGCTCCCAGCGGCTTCGCCGTTTCGGTCCCGGTCGGTTCCGCCGTTTCTGCCCCTGCGGGCTCCGCCGTTCCGGTTCCGGCAGGTTCCGCAGTTCCGGCGTTTTGCGGCGCGTTGGCGTCCTGCGGCTTGCCGCCGCAGCAGAGGAGCG
>JAEEGL012190902.1_pt1 | contig 10076 bp, 8 predicted proteins | sample 9134231 | NCBI WGS metagenome assembly JAEEGL01 (sample SAMN16246548, study PRJNA631951) | gut metagenome | biome: gut microbiome; feature: rumen; material: fiber-attached | host: Bos | place: Iran: Karaj | collected 2018-10 | reverse complement strand
ATTGGTTCCGTTGTAGATGCATATGCTGATCCCTTTTTCTCTCTCGCAGGTCCAGTATACACTGACGTGCAAAGGATAACAAGTTGAAATGTGTGATTCAAGGCGCTCTCCTCCGGAAAAGTGTTGCATTCCGGCCTGTTTTGCGTAAAAATAAAAATACTGATAAGTCGCGGAAATAGTTTACATAATATGGTGATGCTCTATGGTCAATTATCTCATCCGCCCGGCCGAAGAAAAAGACCTGCCCGCGCTGACGGAGATCTACAACTACGAGGTGGTCCACGGCGTGGCGACCCTGGACCTGCACCCCCGCACCGAGGAGGACCGGGCCGCCTGGCTCCGGTCCCATAACCGGCTGAACCATCCTCTGCTGGCGGCGGAGGCAGACGGGATCGTGGTGGGCTACGCTTCCCTCTCCCCTTTCCGGGAGAAGGAGGCCTATGCCTCCACGGTGGAGCTCTCGGTGTATATCGCGCCGGAGGCCAGAGGCAAGGGCGCCGCCGACGCGTTGGTGGAAGCTGTCCTGACCCTTGCCCAGACGGACGAGCGGACGCATCTGGTGGTATCGGTGATCACCGGCGGCAACGAGGCCAGCGCCCGACTCCACCGGAAATACGGCTTCACTTACTGCGGTACGCTCCACCGGGTGGGCGTCAAGCACGGTGCCTGGCAGGACGTGGATTACTACGAGCTGCCGGTTTAAGGCTCACGTAGGAGGAAAAATATGGAAAATAAGCCTCTGGAAATAGCGCTTTACGGTAAGGGCGGCATCGGCAAATCCACCATCTGCGCCAACCTGTCCGCAGCCCTGGCCGAGGGCGGGAGCCGGGTGCTGCAGATCGGCTGCGATCCCAAGCACGACTCCACCCGCCTGCTGATGGGCGGGAAAGTCCTGCCCACTGTGCTGGATTATCTGCGTGACACGCCGGCCGAGCGGCAGGAGCTCTCCGCCGTACTGGGTACGGGCTGCCGGGGCATCGGCTGCATCGAGGCCGGCGGCCCTCAGCCCGGGGTGGGCTGCGCCGGGCGGGGCATCATCTCCGCCTTTGAGTTTCTGGCTAAGAACCGCAGCAAGGAAAACTACGACATCGTCCTCTACGACGTGCTGGGCGACGTGGTGTGCGGCGGCTTTGCCGTGCCCATCCGCCGGGAGTACGCGCAGGCCATTTTCCTTGTGACCAGCGGGGAATTCATGGCGCTGTATGCGGCCAACAACATCCTCCGGGGCATCCGGAATTATGACGGAGATCGGCACCGCCGGGTGGCGGGAATCATCTTCAACCGCCGGAATATTGCCGGAGAGACCGAGCGTGTGGAGCGCTTTGCCCGGGCCGTGGGCCTGCCGATCTGCGCTGAGGTCCCCCGAAGCGACGTCTTTGCCCGATCGGAGGAACGAAAATGCACCGTCCTGGACCTGCCGGAGGAAGTGCCGGAAAAGCAGATCTTTCGCCGGCTTGCGGAAGAGATCTCCTCGGGGCTTACTCTCCGGGAGGCGCTGCCGCTGACGGACGGGGAGCTGGAGCGCTGTGTGCTGGAGGGGGCGCCGCCGGAAAGGGCCGCCGCCCCCTCCCCTGCCCGGCCTGCCGACGAAGAGCCGTCCCGGCCGAAAACGGACCGGGCTCCCCGTCCCGCTCCCGACGCAAAGCGTCCGCCGCTGTACGGCTGCGCCTTCAACGGCGCGGCTACCGCGGCCATCCATCTGACGGGCGCCGTGGTCATCGCCCACTCTCCCAGGTCCTGCGCGTTCTACACCTGGCAGAACATCTCTTCTCCAGGCCGGAAAAACCTGTTCAACCGGGGGATCCTCATGCCCTCGGCCATCAGTCCCAACTTCGTCTCCACGGAAATGGACCGGCACGACGCGGTGTTCGGCGGCATGGACAAGCTCCGCGGGCGGGTGGCGGAGGCCGTAGCCCGGAAGCCCGGGGCGGTGGTGGTCGTCAGCTCCTGCGTCAGCGGGATCATCGGGGACGACGTGCTCACCGTGGAAGAGCTCTCCACCCCCGAGACGCCGGTGATCGTCATCCCCGCGGACGGAGACGTCAACGGAGACTACATGAAGGGCATCGAAATGTGCCTGCATACCGTAGCGGAGCGTCTCGTGGATCCCCGGACCCCGCCCCGGTCCCGAAGCGTCAATCTCATCGGGGAGGCCGGGGTTAGCAACAACATCGACGTCAACTATCGCATCATCCGGGACCTGCTGCAGGATATGGGGATCGCCGTCAACTGCCGCTTCCTCGGGGACGCCACGGCGGAGGAGGTCCGCCGTCTTACGGCGGCGCCGCTGAACATCCTCTCCCACGACAGCCCGGACAACCGGAAGCTGCGCCGATGGCTGGAAGAACGCTACGGCTGCCGCTTCCTGCCGGAGTGTCTGCCGGTGGGCTTCCGGGCCACCAGAGACTTTCTCGAAAAGCTGGGAGACTTCTTCGACTGCCGGGAGGCTCTCTTGCCCATGCTGCGCCGGGAGGAGGCGGCCTTTCTCCGGGAAGCCGAAGAACTGAAAGCCGTGCTCCGGGGCAAGCGGGTGGTGATGACCACCATCAACGCCAACGTGGACTGGCTGCTGGACGCCGCCGAGGCCGCGGGCGTGGAATTCGTGTGGATCGGCGTTCTGAACTATCTCCGTCAGGAGCTCCGGGTCACCGACGATCCCCGCCGCCTGGCGCTGGTGGAGGAGATCTCCGACTGGCCCGCCGCGGCGGAAAAGATCGCCGCGCTGGAGCCGGATATCGTGGTTTCCAACTACACCTCCGCGATGCCGGAGGGAGACTATATCACGGACAGCTTGTCCATGACCCAGCTGGCAGGCTTCCGTTCCGGGCTGGACGTGCTGGAGCGGTGGGCGAAGCTGCTGGAAAACCGACGGGAGGGGGAATGGAGCCGTGACAGAGCGCTCTTTGAAAAGTATTACGCCTGACAGCATCACGGGCATGATCTTCGCCCTGGAGGGAATGGGCGGCGCGATCGTGCTGCTCAACGGGCCCATGGGCTGCCGCTTTTACCACAGCACCACCTCCCAGTTCCTGTCCATCCATCCCCTGCTGTACCTGCCCACGGAGAGCGGCGAGAAGGTCCCGGTGGACTACAATTATCTGAACGACTGGTTCTTTCGTCAGGAACGGGTGCCCTGCACCTATCTGGACGGCTACGACTACGTGTACAGCACCCGGGACAAGGTCAGCGACGCCCTGGAATTCATCCGAGACAACGTGGATCATTCCGTCCTCGGCATCGTCAACTCCCCCGGCGCTACGCTCATCGGGGACAACCTGCAGGATCTGGCCCGGGAAAAGCTGGGCGGCTCCCGGGTGGTGATGCTGGAATCCTCCGGTTACTCCGCCTCCTTTGAGGAGGGATACGCTCTGGCGTCTCTGGAGCTGCTGCGGCAGGTGGGCGCGCCGCTTTGGAGCGGCCGCTCCTCCCGGAGCCGGACGGGACGCAAGGTCAATCTGCTGGGGCTGAGCATCTGGCACCGGTACATGGAAGGGGACAAGAAAGAGCTGTCCCGGCTGCTCTCCCTGTGCGGGCTGGAGCTCAACGCCGCCCTTTGCGCGGACTGTTCCCCGGCGGAATTCGCACGGCTGCCCGACGCGGATCTCAACGTGGTGCTCTCCCCCGAAATGGGGCTGGAGCCCGCCCGGTACATGGCGGAAGCCTGGGATCAGCCCTATTACGTTTGCCCCTCCCTGCCCATCGGCTTTTCCGCGGTGGAAAAGATTTTCCGGGAGATCGCCTCCATTCTGGGCACGGACGACGCCCCGCTCCTGGCGGAGAGCGAGAAAGCCCGGGCGCTTGCCTGGTACAAGATCCATCAGATCCACCAGGCCTTCGGGAAACCCCGGGGAACGCCCTTTTTCGTCAGCGGCAGCCCCGCCCAGGAAAAAGCATACACCGCCTTCCTCCGGGACTATCTGGGCATGGAACCCTCCGGGCCGGAGGAAGCGGAGCTGGTGTACGCCGACGCCAACTGCATCGCGGAGCTGATGCTGAAAAACCGTCTGTTCTGCGGCATCGAGATCAACCAGCCGGGCATGGGGTACGTGGATCTCATCCCCAAGACCCACATGGGGATCCGGGGGGCTCTGTTCCTTATCGAACAGACGCTGAACGGCCTGATGTCCAAGCTGTAAAAATCCATAAAATACCGGGCGCCGCGTTCAAACGCGGCGCCCGGTCCCTTTATCCGACGGCCCTTCGCAGGTAGTCGTGCAGATTGTTGTAAAAGATATCCCGCACCAGGTCCTCGGACCAGTTTTTGCGCAGCATGGCCTCGTAGACCTCCCCCATGCTCTCCACCCCCCGGATGCCCGCGGGGGTCTCGGGGATGCCGTCGAAGTCCGTGCCCAGGCCAAGGTTTTTCTCCATGCCCAGGGAAAGGAAATGCTCGGCGTGGGCCGTGACTGCGTCGATATCTCTGCCCCGGCCCAGGAAATCCGTGCACAGATTCAGCCCGCAAAAGCCGTCGTTCTCCGCCAGCAGGCGGATCTGCGGGTCCCAAAGGTTCCGGGAATGATCGCACAGGGCTCTTGCGTCCGAGTGGCTGCAGCACACCGGCCGCTCCGCCGTCTCCAGCACGTCGTAAAAGGTCTTTTCCGAGGCGTGGGACAGATCCACCGCCACGCCCAGGGCGAAGCACTCCCTGACGAACTCCCTCCCCCGCTCCTTCAGCCCGGCGCCGGTGTCCCGGGCCGAGCCGCACAGGGCGTTGTCCTCGTTCCAGCAGAGGGTGACCATGCGCACGCCCTTCTCGTATCCCCGGCGCAGACCGTTCACGCTGCAGCCCAGCAGATTGGCCCCCTCCACCGAGAGGAGCAGCCCCGGCACGCCCCGCTCTGCCGCCGCGTCCAGCTCGTCTGTGCTCGTGATCCACGCGGCTATATCGCCGTTGGCGTTCAGCTCCCGCGCCGCCGCGGCGTACAGCCGCTCGAAGGCGTCCTCCCCGTCCCGGCCGGGCGGAGCGAAAATGGCCATGATCTGCCCCGCCGGGCCGTAGGCGCGCAGCCGCTCCAGATCCAGATGCAGCTCGCCGCAGCGCCGGATGGGCCGGCCGCGGGTAACGGTGTCGCAGTGGGCGTCAAGATAGGGTATAGGCATGGGACGTCTCCTTTCTGTGCATGAAGAGCCGCCCCGGCGGAAAACGCCGGGGCAGCGGATTCAGACCTCCATGATCACCGGAAGGATCATGGGGCTGCGTCTTGTGGTCTTGTAGAGGTATCCGGCCAGGCTGGATTTCACCTTGACCTTGATGCTGGCCCAGTCGGTGATGCCGCGCTGCTCGCAGTATACGAGGCTTTCCACCGCCACCCGGCGGAGCTCCTCCATGAGCCGGTCGGACTCGTTTTCATACACGAAGCCCCGGCTGATCAGGTCCGGCCCGGACACCAGAGAGGCATCCTCTCCGGAGAGGGTCATGACCACCACCAGCATGCCTTCCTCGGCCAGGTGCTTCCGGTCCCGGAACACCACGCTGCCCACGTCGCCGGCAGTCATGCCGTCCACCAGCACCTTGCCGGAGGGCACCGTGCCACCCAGCTTGACGGTTTTGGGCGTCAGCTCCATGACGCGGCCGTTTTCCCCGATGAGGATGTGCTTGGGATCGTGGCCCATGCCGGTGATCATCTCCGCGCTCTTGTAGAGCATGCGGCGCTCACCGTGGACCGGGAGGAAATACCGGGGCTTTACCAGGGCGTACATCATTTTCAGTTCTTCCTGGCAGGCGTGGCCGGACACGTGCAGGTCCGTGCCCCGCTCGTAGACCACCTCGGCGCCCTTGGCGAACAGCTCGTCGATGACGCGGGTGACGGTGCGCTCGTTGCCGGGGATGGCGGAGGCGGAGATGATGACCCGGTCCCCCGGGCCCACGTCCACCTGCTTGTGCTCGGAGAAGGCCATGCGGTACAGGGCCGACATGCTCTCTCCCTGGCTGCCAGTGGAGATGATGACCAGCTTGTTCCGGGGCACGGAGGCGATGCGCTTCATGTCGATGAGCACGCCCTCCGGCACCTTCATGTAGCCCAGCTCCACGCAGAGCTTCACTACGTTTTCCATGCTGCGCCCGGTGATGCCCACCTTGCGCCTGTACCGGGCCGCCAGGTCGATGATCTGGCGGATCCGGTCCACGTTGGAGGCGAAGGTGGTGACGATGATCCGCTTGTCGCAGTCCTTGAAGAGCTTGTCGAAGCGGTCATATACCCGGGTCTCCGAGGGGCACCAGCCCGGGCGTTCCACGTTGGTGGAGTCCATCAGCAGGGCCAGGACCCCTTCCCTGCCCAGCTCGCCGAAGCGGGTCAGATCGGTCATCTCCCCCTGGAGGGGGGTCACGTCGATCTTGAAATCCCCGGTCTGCACCACGGTGCCGACGGGGGTGCGGACGGCGAAGGCCACGGAATCGGCGATGGAGTGGTTCACGTGGATGAATTCCACCTTGAAGCAGCCGGCCTGCACCGTCTCCCCTGCCTCCACGGTGACTATCTTCGTCTTTTCCAGCAGTCCCCGCTCCTGGAGCTTCAGCTCCACCAGTCCCGCGGTTAGGCGGGTGGCGTAGATGGGGGCGGCCAGCCGGTCGATCACGTAGGGCAGCGCCCCGATGTGGTCCTCGTGGCCGTGGGTGAGGAAAATGCCGCGGATGCGGTCCTTGTTCTGGACCAGCCAGGTCACGTCGGGAATGACCACGTCGATGCCGTACATGTCGTCGTCCGGGAAGCCCATGCCGCAGTCCACGACGATGACGTCCCTGCCGTATTCGTAGGCCGTGAGATTCTTGCCGATCTCGTTGAGACCGCCAAGAGGAATGATCTTCAGTTTTTGTGCCATAGTGTCTTGTTGTTTTTGCTCCTTTGAAAAAATAGATATGTAGTGTAATCATTATGTTCCCGGAGCGGGTAAAATATTCCATTCTCCGGGGGAAGAGAAGCGCTTTACATCTCTCTGCGGCCCTCCAGGGCCTTGAGCATGGTGGCGTCGTCCGCATATTCCAGATTGCCGCCCACGGGCACGCCGAAGCCCAGCCGGGTGATCTTCACGCCGAAGGGCCGGAGCAGCCGGGAGACGTACATGGCGGTGGCGTCCCCCTCGGTGTCCGGGTTGGTGGCCATGATGACCTCCTGGATCTCACCCTGGGCCACCCGCTCCAGCAGCTCCCGGATCCGCAGGTCGTCCGGCCCCACGTGGTTCATGGGGGAAAGGGCCCCGTGGAGCACGTGGTAAAGCCCCCGGTACTCCCGGCTGCGCTCGATGCTCAGCACGTCCCGGGGCTCGGAGACCACGCACACCGTGGTCCTGTCCCGGCTGTCGGAGGCGCACACCGGGCAGAGTTCTCCGTCCGTGAGATTCTGGCACACCGGGCAGGTATGGACGTTTCTCTTCGCCTCCAGCACCGCGTTGGCAAAGCTCTCCGCCTCCTCCGCCGGGAGGGACAGGACGTGAAAGGCCAGCCGCTGGGCGCTCTTCCGGCCGATGCCGGGGAGCGACGCGAAGCCGTCGATAAGGTTTTCCAGCGCCGCGGGGAAAAAGGATGCCATGTCGCTTTCCTCCCAGTCTTTTATCTCTCGCCGCGGATGCCGCGGATGGCCGCCGCCCGGTCCGCCCTGCCGAATACGGCGCTGCCCGCCACCAGCACGTCACAGCCCGCCTCTGTCAGCTGTGGGGCGGTGGAGACGTCCACGCCCCCGTCCGCCTCCAGATGGCAGCCGGGATTGACTTCATCCAGCCGATGGCGCAGTTCGACGATCTTGGGCAGCATGTCCGCCATGAACTTCTGGCCGCCGAAGCCGGGCTCCACCGTCATCACCAGCACCATGTCGGCCGTCGGAAGCCAGGGCTCCGCCGCCGCCGCGGGGGTGGCGGGCTTGAGGACGATCCCCGCCTTCTTCCCGCAGGCATGGATGGTCTCCAGCGCGGCGGTGATGTTCTCCGGCGTGTCCGCCTCCACGTGGACGGTGACCATGTCCGCCCCCGCGGCGCAGAAGCGCTCTGCGTACCGGTGGGGTTCCACGATCATGAGATGCACGTCCAGGAACATGTCCGTGGCATTCCGGATGCTCTGCACCACCGGGATGCCGATGGAGATATTGGGCACGAACAGCCCGTCCATCACGTCCACGTGGAGCCAGTCGGCCCCTCCCCGCTCCACGTCAAGGATCTCCTCCCCCAGCCGGGCGAAGTCCGCCGAGAGGATGGACGGCGCGATCACAGCCATGTCGTTTCTCCTTTTTAGACAATGAGTATCACCGCCCGGATCGGCGGCATAGGATGGGAGCGCGGCGCGATCGCCCCGCACTTTCTGATACGGGAGGCGCCGGAGGGTCCGGCGTCTCCCGAAGCGCATTCCACATCAGTATGTATTATACACGCGCAATTCTCCCTTTTCAAGTCGAAACCGGATATTATCATACACATCTCCCTTGACGGCGGGGAGGATTGGGGATAAAATAACATAGATTGAAGTTACAAAGGAGGGGTCTGCATTGCGCAACCGCAGACACCGCAGCAGAAGTCCGATCTTTACTTTTCTGGGGGTCTGGCTGTTAGTCATGATCATGGGGGGCGCTCTTGACAGTGCCTCGCGGTTTATCCCTGCGTTGCTGATCGCCCTGGGCGCCGGCATCGTCGCCGGGGTGGGCGTTTCCGCGCTGCTGAGACGGCGGGACAAGAAGGCCGCCGAGAAGGGCGCCAAGGAGGCCGAGGCCGCCGCAAAGGCGTGGGAAGAGGAACAGGCGAAGGCCGCCAGGGAGGAGGAAAAAAGCCCCTACTCTCCCGAGGTCCAGGCCATCATCAACGAGGGCCGGACGGCCCTCAAGGAGATGGGCCGGCTCTACAAGTCCATCCCCGATCCAACCATCCGGGAGAAGATCAACGAGCTCATGGCGGTCTCCGACAAGATCGTCCGGGACGCCATCGACGATCCCACCGACGTGCCCCAGATCCGGAAATTTCTGGATTACTACCTCCCCACCACCATCAAGCTGCTCAACGCCTACGATCGCATGAGCGCCCAGGATATCCAGGGCGACAACATCTCCGGCTCCATGGAGCGCATCGAGGACATGCTGGACACCACCATCGACGCCTACAAGAAGCAGCTGGACGCCCTGTTCGCCAACCAGGCCGCGGATATCCAGATGGATATCGACATCATGAACGGCATGCTGGCCCGGGAGGGTCTGGGCGGCAAGAGCTACCTGGACTGGAACGACTTTATGAAGCAGTACGAAAAACAACAGAAGGAACAAAAAAACGAAAAGATAAACGAACAGAAAGGAAGTACTTCCAATGGCTGAAAGCGAATATGTCCCCTCCCTCACGCTGAACCCCACCCAGGCCGCCGTGCAGGAGGCTCCCGCCGCCCCCGAGGCTCCCACTCTTACCTGGAAGCCCGCCGAGGAGGAAAAGAAGCCCGAGGTCGAGCCCGAGAAGCTGGACATCGAGCGCCTCTCCCCCGCCGAGCAGGCCGCCGTCCGCGAGTTCGCCAAGCAGATCGACGTCACCGACACCAACCTGGTGCTGTCCTACGGCGCCGCCGCCCAGAAGAATATCTCCGAGTTCTCCGGCCAGGCCCTGGGCAAGGTCCGGACCAAGGATATGGGCGAGGTGGGCAACATGCTGGCCGACCTGGTGGTGGAGCTGAAGGGCCTCAACGAAGAGGAGAAGGCCAAGGGCATCATGGGCCTGTTCAAGAAGGCGGAGAAGAACATCGCCGCCACCAAGGCCAAGTTCGACAAGGCCGAGGTGAACGTGGACAAGATCACCACCCAGCTGCAGAACCACCAGGTGACCCTGGCCCAGGACATCACCGCCATGGACAAGATGTTCGAGCTCAACCAGGCCTATTTCAAAGAGCTCACCATGTATATCATCGCCGGCAAGCTTCGGGCCAAGGAGCTGCGGGAGAACGATCTGGTGGCCATGCAGAAGAAGGCCGAGGAGTCCGGTCTGCCTGAGGACGCCCAGGCCGCCAACGATTTCGCCAACCTCATCGGCCGCTTTGAGAAGAAGCTCCACGATCTGGAGCTGACCCGGACCATCTCCCTGCAGATGGGCCCCCAGATCCGCATGATCCAGAACAACGACCT
>JAEEGL011927696.1_pt1 | contig 10076 bp, 9 predicted proteins | sample 9134231 | NCBI WGS metagenome assembly JAEEGL01 (sample SAMN16246548, study PRJNA631951) | gut metagenome | biome: gut microbiome; feature: rumen; material: fiber-attached | host: Bos | place: Iran: Karaj | collected 2018-10 | reverse complement strand
TAGGAGAAGGTCGCAAAGCCGTCGGCGGCCACTTTTTCGGGCTCGCGACTGCGATACATCTTCGTGTAAACCGTCAAAGTGCTGCGTCCCACATGGATGACCTTGCTCTCAAAGGTGACGATGTCGCCCGCAAAGATCGGGAACTTGAAGTCGATGCCATGGAGAACGAGAAGTACAGTATCTTTTGTATCAACATACTGAGCCACAGCAAAATAAGAACTCTCTAAAAACCACTCCGAACAACGACCTGCGAAGAAGGTCTGGTGGTGGTTGAGGTCGGCGAGTTTGATCAATCTTTGGGAATAGGTTGCTTTCATATTTAGTTGTTCAGTTATTCAGTTGTTTAGTTATTCAGTTTGCTTCTGGCTATTGGCTTTTGGCTTCTGGCAGCTAATCTATTAATTTGTAAAGCTGCCAGAGGCCAGTAGCCAGAGGCCAAAAGCCTATATCTTTATTTTTAGTCCATCATAGGCGAGCATCATGCCATCGGGCAGCTCACGGTTGACCTCTGCGGCAAGACCCATGCTGTGGCTGCAATGCGTGAACCAAGTCTTTTTTGCACCAACTTTTCTGGATATTTCAATCGCCTCATCCAAGGTAAGATGAGAATAATGCTTTTTCTTTTGAAGCGCTTCAATAACCAGATATTCAACACCTTGCAGTTTTTCTATCGCTTCTTCCGAAATCTCGCTCAGGTCGGTAACATACGCGAAATTTCCGATACGAAAAGCATAGCATGTCAATGTGTAATGCTTCAACTTGATGGGGATGAAATGCAAGTCACCGATATCAAAAGGCGTTTCGCCGAGATGGTGAATATCGTATGTCGGCGCGCCTGGATAGGGATGCTCATCGAAAGCGTACGAATACTCGCGCTTGATCTCGGGCAGTGCGGTGTCGTCGACATACAATGTCATGGGCTTTTGCTGCCTGAAGATATAAGGGCGAAGGTCATCAAGGCCACCAATATGGTCCTTATGTTCATGGGTGATAAGCACTGCATCTAGCTTGGTGACATTCTCACGCAACATCTGTTGACGAAAGTCGGGGCCTGCATCCACAGCCACCGTCACTTCATCGGTCTGGATCAAAATGGAGGTGCGCAACCGCTTGTCGCGCGGGTCTTTGGATTGGCACACGGGACAAGTGCATCCGATGACCGGCACCCCTTGCGACGTTCCGCTACCTAATATAGTGACAATCATATAATTATCCTTATCTTTCATCCACCATAATTCTTAGTGGATTTCAAGTGCAAAATTAGCGTTTTTTATACAAAAAGACATCCTATTTCATAGAATTTCCCTACATTTGCGGCATGAATTTTTCATCCTACCTCAGAAATAGAGCTTTAAGACGCTCATTGGAGCAATACCTCGCTGAAAAACAGACAGCAAAACTACCTAATCTTCAGCGGATTAACTCCATGTTGATTATTCTTGACGAAAGCGACAAGAGCATAGTCAAGAACATCGAGAGCAGTGCGAAAAGTCTGTTTGGCGTCAGTCGTTGCGGATTCATCATCCTATGCAACCAAATGTCGGACACCATCCTGCAAAGTGACCTTTACACCGAGATCACACCCAAGGACTTCGGCTTTATGAGCGTACTGAAGCCTGACCAGCATGAATTCATCAAAAAGCTGCCTTTTAGCGCCATGCTCATCAACATGGCAGCGAAAAATGCAGAAATCAGCGACTATCTCTGTACCTTGCCCAAGTCGGACTTTAGGATTTGTTTCCACGAAAGCAAGAACCAACAGATTTATGACCTGCTCATTGAGAACCCACGTGCCACCGACCCTGTTTCCAACATTCACGTGTTGCACAATTATCTAAAGGCTTTGTCTGGGACACAGGGGTAAAAACAGTCCATCGACCCATCGACACTTCGACCCTTCGACAGGCTCAGGGATCGGAAATTAAGATTAAAACTTGAATAGAAAAACGAAACAAATGAAATACAATCCATTTAAAGGTACGGGCATTGCCCTCATCACCCCTTTCAAACAAGACCAATCCGTCGACACAGAATCTCTCATAAGAATCGTCAACCACGTCGTTGACAACGGTGCCGATTTCTTGGTTGTTTTGGGAACCACTTCCGAAGCGCCTACCCTTTCAAAAGAAGAAAAGAATCTGGTAATCAACACGATATTAAAGACCAACAACGGTCGTTTGCCCGTCATTCTTGGCATGGGCGGCAACAATACGGAAGCCGTCATCGAAGCCATTAAGGCCCAAGACTTCACTGGTATTCAAGGCATTCTGAGCGTTGTACCTTATTACAACAAGCCCAATCAGCGCGGCATGAGAGCCCACTTCGAAGCCATTGCTGATGCCAGTCCAGTGCCCGTTGTGGTTTATAATGTGCCTGGCCGCGTGGGCGTCAACCTGCAAGCCGCCACATGCGTGGAGTTGGCCCAACATCCCAATATCATCGCCGTCAAGGAGGCTTCCGGCAACTTGCAGCAAATCATGGAGATCTTGCGCGACAAGCCTGCCGATTTCGACGTGCTCTCGGGCGATGACGGCATCACCCAACCCTTGATGGCCCTTGGCGCACAAGGCGTCATCTCAGTGGCGGCCAATGCCTATACCGCTTCTTTTAGTCGCATGATGCATGCCATGAAGGAAGGTCGCACCCAAGAAGCACTAAGCCTGCATTATGCCATGCTCCGCATGAACCAACTCATCTTCGCCGACGGCAGCCCCGCGGGTATCAAATGCTTGATGAGCCATTTAGGATTGTGCGAAAACGTCCTTCGCCTGCCCCTGGTGACCGTTAACAACAAGGTGGAAGCCGACATCTTTGAAGAATGGAAAGAATTAAAAGACAAACAATAAAATGAAAACCTTTCGTTATTTTATGCTCATTTTGGCCACTGTAATCAGTGGCTCCATTTTTGCTCAAAAGAGCCAACAAGAGCTGAAACAACTCATGCACGAACGCAATGAGTACTATTTCACTTTCAATTTGAACGGCAACGACGACCTCAACACTATTGCCCACACCATTTCCGTGGATCGCATCGACGGTGACGTGGTGACTGCCTATGCCAACAGCAAAGAATTTGCTGCCTTTCAAAAGCTCGGATATGCAATCACGCTTCAAACACCGCCCTCACTGTTGGAGAAAGTCGCCATGTGGGACGGAAACAACCGCGCCGAATACGACTGGGACAGCTATCCGACTTACGAAGCCTACGAAGCCATGATGTTCCAATTCGCCACCGACCATCCCGACAAATGCGAAATCATCACCTTGGGAACGTTGCCCAGCAACCGTAAGATTTTGATTGCCCACCTCAACAATGGTTCAGGCGAAGGCAAGCCCAAGTTCCTCTATACTTCTACCATCCACGGCGATGAAACCACGGGCTGGATCCTTATGCTCCGCCTCATCGACTACCTCTTGGAAAACCCCGACGAGCCTGAAGTACAGACGGTCATGAACAACATCGACCTTTACATTGGACCCAACACCAACCCCGACGGCACCTATCACGGCGGCAACAACAACGTCAATGGTGCCACTCGCGCCAACGCCAACGGTGTTGACATGAACCGAAACTATCCAGATCCCCATGGCAATGCTCATCCTGATGGTTATCCCTATCAAACAGAAACCGAATGGTTTATGCAACTTGCAGAAGACATACCGTTTGTGATGGGTGCGAATTATCACGGTGGTGCCGAAGTCATGAATTATCCTTGGGACAACACCTATACCCTTCACGCCGATGATGCCTGGTGGCAATTTGTCTGCCATGAATACGCCGACGAATGCCATAAGGTCAACCCGAACTACATGAACGACTACACTAACGGCATCACCAATGGCGCTTCATGGTATATGATTGGAGGAGGACGTCAAGACTATATGAACGGGTATTCCCAATGCCGAGAGGTGACCATCGAGTGCTCGAATCTGAAGACACCTAATGGCTCCCAACTCCCCAACTTCTGGAATTACAACAAAGCATCCCTCTTCCTCTACATGAACCAATGCCTTTATGGCATTCATGGCATCGTGACTGATTCGATTACTGGCGAGCCAATCGAGGCCACCATCACCGTCGCCGACCATGACGACCAATACTCGTTTGTGGAGAGCCACCTGCCCGTTGGCGATTTCCACCGTCCCATCAAAGGAGGCAGCTACACCATCATCGTCAGCAAGGACGGCTATTGCCCGAAGATGATTGACGTCACCGTAGGCGACCACGAAACTGTTAACCTCGACGTACAGCTCGTCCCTGGCAGTTGCTTGCTTCCCTACTTCAGTGCCTCAACCACACAAGTCGCCCTTGGAGGAAGCGTCAATTTCACAGACCAATCTTACGGAGAGATTGTTTCATGGGATTGGACCTTTGAAGGCGGCACTCCAAGCACATCCACACAGCAAAACCCAACTGGAATTGTTTACAACGAAGCTGGCTCATTCGACGTCAGCCTCACCATTACCGATGCCGATGGCAACAGTGAGACGTTGACCAGAAGTGAATTGATCCTTGCCGCTGAATCATACAACATCCACAATGGTTCCGTGCAGACCTGCGATGCCTTATTCTACGACAATGGCGGACCAAATGGCAACTATGGCAACGACAAAGACTACACAATGACCATATTGCCTGCTATTGAAGGCAATATGATCCGTGTCTACTTCATCGAATTCAGCACCGAAGCAAATTACGACTACCTGTATATTTACGACGGCACCACAACAGAGTATGCCACACTCATCGGCCGCTATGACGGTGCCATTGGACCTGGCGTGGTAACCGCCACCAACGAAACCGGAGCCCTCACCTTCCGCTTCACCTCCGACCGAGGCGTGAACAGCTTTGGTTGGGTAGCTTCTGTGAATTGTGTCAGCGGCGACCCGCTTAGCATCGAAGTCACTGCCAACCCCGAAGTTATCAACGAAGGCGAAAGCAGCCAACTCAACGTAATCGCTACTGGAGGCTCAGGCGAATACACCTACATGTGGGAACCGGCAGAAACGCTCAGCAGCCCCAACATTGCCAACCCTGTAGCCACCCCTGCAGCACCTGAAACTGTCTATAAAGTCGTTGTGACCGACAGCGAAGGCAACAGTGCGACGGGCGAAGTCACCGTCACCATCAGAGACTGGTCAGTGTCCGAGGACAGCAGCGCTCCAGTCATCTATCCCAACCCCAGCAACGGCCATTTCACCATCGACGTCAAAGGAAAATACAGCTACAGGCTCTTCAACAGCGTCGGCCAACAAGTCATGTCGGGCGAAGGCGAAGGTAAAACCTTCATTGATGGAACAGCACTGAGCCAAGGTGTGTATTTCCTCCAACTGACCGTTGATGGCACCTGGTTCGAAAAAGTGGTCATAGAAAAATAAAAACAGAAAGCCCTCGTTTATAACGCAAAAATGAGTAATTTTGCAGCCCGATGAAAAAGCGACTTTTGATATTGGCAGTTATGGGTCTTGTGGCCTTCTCTTCGTGCAACGATTTCACCCGTCTAGTGAGAAGCACTGACAACGAAATGAAGTACGAGGTGGCGGTGGACTACTTCGAGCGTGGCGACTACAACCACGCCCTTCAGCTGTTCGACCTGCTTCAAGCCTCGTTCCGCAATACCCCAAAAGGAGAATCAATCACTTACAAGACCGCCTATTGTTACTACAATCAAGACGACTACGACATCGCAGGCTACTACTTCAACCGTTTTGTACAGACCTACCCCTTCTCAAAAGACGCCGAGAAAGCCGCCTACATGAGTGCCTATTGCAGCTATCGGGTCTCTCCCGAATCGGGTTTGGACCAAACCAATACCCATAGTGCCATCAAGCAGTTGAAGAGCTTCATCGAGCAATACCCGCAAAGCGACAGCCTAACTCGCGCCGAGAAGCTACTGAACGATCTCAACAACAAGTTGGAGGAAAAAGACTACAACATCTGTAGGCTTTTCTATCGCATGGAAAACTACAGTGCAGCCATCACCTCGTTTGAGAACATGCTGAAGAAATACCCCAACACGCAACACCGCGAGGAGATCCTCTACGACATGGCCAAGACTTATTACGACTATGCCGAAAACAGCGTCACCGAAAAACAGCGCGAGCGCTACGAATCATGCGTCGAGCAGTGCAACGCGTTAGTCTATCTCTACCCGAGTAGCAAGTACTTGCAAGACGTGAACGGCATTGCAGCCAAAGCAAGACAGAAATTAGAAAACATCCAATAACCATGGCTTTCAAGAAGATTAAGACCGAAACGACGGCGGTCACCCGTCAGAAAGACCAATTCTACAAAGGCACAGGCAACATTTATGAAACTGTAGCCATTCTGTCCATCAGAGCTAATCAAATTGCCTCTGAGATGAAGGCCGAACTCAACGAGAAGATCGAGTCGTTTGCTGCCGCCACCAACGACAGTTTGGAAGAAGTGTTTGAGAACAAGGAACAGATTGAAATCGCCAAGTTCTATGAGCGTTTGCCCAAGCCCACACTGATCGCCATCCACGAATTCCTGCACGACCAGATCTACTTCCGCAATCCCGCCAAGGATAGCCAGGACGCCTTCTGATTTGAGAACACCATAAAGGGAGAAGCCATGAAAAGAGTCTTTGCCACACTATTCGTCATCCTTGGATGCCTGCTGAGTTTCAGCACCTCACAGGCACAAGAGCTACAATGCGACGTGCGTGTCAATTCCAACAAGGTGCAAGGTAGCGACAAGACCATCTACCAAAACCTGCAGACCGCCCTTTATGAGTTCATCAACAACACAAAATTCACGGACATCAACTTCCGTCAGGGAGAAAAGATTGAGTGCTCCATGCTTGTTGACGTCACCAGCCGCGAAGGCAACTACTTCACGGCTGAAATCAACTTGGCCTTGCGTCGTCCAGTCTATAAGTCGAGCTACAACACCCCAATGTTCAATTACATCGACCGCAAGTTCTATTTCGAATACACCGATGGTCAGACGCTCGACTTCAACCCGAACACTTATATCTCCAACATCACGAGTACTATCGGTTTTTACGTCTATCTTTTCCTCGGCCTCGATTTTGACTCTTTCTCCCTGAATGGTGGTGACCCCTTCTTTGCTATTGCAGAAACCATCGCACACACTGCACCGCAAGACCCAGGCTCAGAGAATGGATGGAGCTCAACCGGACGCCAAAACCGTTATGCCATCATCAGTGACATCAACAACACAACCAATCAACCGTTACGCCAATTCATCTACGACTATCATCGCCAAGGTTTGGACTTGATGGCCGAGCAACCCGACAAAGCCCGCGATGCCATATTGAATAGCATCTCACAGCTACAAGTCATCTATGACCGCAACCCCATGTGCTATTTCCTCCAATTGCTCATCGAGAGCAAGCGCGACGAAATCATCCAAGTCTTCTCGCAAGGCGACACGAAGATCAGGACTGAAGCTGCCAACATCATGAAGGCCATCGATCCTTCTCAGACTTCGCGCTATGAAGAAATGTTGCAAAACAAAGGCTTTTAACCCTTCTTCTTTCTTATGCTCCAGCAACTGCACATCAGCAATTACGCCTTGATTGACGAACTGAGTGTTAGCTTTGAATCTGGTTTTAACGTCATCACGGGCGAAACTGGCGCAGGCAAATCCATCTTACTCGGTGCCTTGGGCTTTGCCTTGGGCGACCGTGCCGACACCAATGTGCTTTACGACAAAGACAAGAAATGTGTGGTAGAAGCCACTTTTTCGTTGACCGATGATGCGCTAAGACCCCTTTTTGAGGAAAACGACCTCGACTTTGAAACCGAGTGCATCTTCCGTCGCGAACTCAACCCACAGAAGAAGAGCAGGGCTTTCATCAACGACACGCCTGTGGCCTTACAGACCATGAAAGAAATCGGTTGTCAGCTCGTCGACATCCACTCGCAACACGACTCCCTCCTACTCACTGATGCAGATTTTCAGTTAAGGTTGCTTGACGAAATCGCAAAAAACGGAGAGGCTTTGGCCCTTTACCAAAAGGAATACATCCATTACAACTCCTTGAAACGAAAGTTGAACGAACTGAAGGAGATGGCAAGCAAAAACACAGCCGAAAACGACTACCTGAAGTTTCAATTGGATGAGCTTGACAAAGCCCAACTCAAAGAAGGCGAATATGCCGAGATTGAGCAAACCCTCAGTGTGATGGAAAACGCAGAGGAAATCAAGACTTTGCTTGTCACTGCCAATGGGTTGATGGAAGATTCTGAAACTGCTATTTTGGGACAAGTCAACGAATTGGCCTCAACCCTTTCCCGTTTAAAGCACCTCTTACCCGACCTAGATAATCTTACAGAGCGTATTGAGAATCTGAAAGTTGAGCTAAAAGACATTGCCTACGACCTACGCCGCAAGGAAGACGGCACCCAATTTGATGAGGAGCAGCTACAAAGCCTGCAAGAGCGTTACGACCGGCTCAGCCGACTGATGATGAAGCATCGCATCAACGACTTTGGGGAGCTCATCGCCTTGCGCGACAGCCTGAAAGAAAGGGTGAATGCCTTTGAAAACATTGACGAAGCCATTGTTAAGGCTGAAAAAGAGTTGAAAGAAAGTGAAAAACAGCTTTCACAACAGGCCAAAATTCTTCATGACAAACGCTGTCAAGCCGCTAAAGTTTTCAGCGAGAAGGTCACAACACTGGTACAGCAGTTGGCCATGCCATTTGCCCAGTTCCAAGCTAGTGTGGAAAGCCAAGCCAACTTTGGCGGTAAGGGCAGTGACGAAATCCGGTTCCTTTTCTCCGCCAACAAAGGCATCGGCGTTGACGACCTTCGCCGCGTGGCCTCGGGTGGCGAACTCTCGCGCTTGATGCTCTCCATCAAGAGTGCCGTTTCGGACTACAACTACATCCCCACCCTCATCTTCGACGAAATCGACACGGGTGTTTCGGGCGAAGTGGCGGCAAAAATCGGGGGTATCATGCGGCAGATGGGACGTTCGCTGCAACTCATCTCCATCACCCACCTACCCCAAGTGGCCAGCCAAGCCGAGCATCATTATTTCATTTACAAGGACAACGCAGGTGAGCGCACGCAATCCCATATCCGTGTCTTGCCACACGAAGAGCGCATCACAGAAATCGCCAAGATGCTGAGCAACGACCAAGTGACGCCCGAAGCTTTACGAGCGGCAGAAGTGTTATTGAAATAATGAGGAAATCAATCTTCGTTTCCAACGGCATTCTTCATGATGCCGATCTTGGAACTCTCCACAAAATTGAGGATGAAATCGCGGTCTTCCGAAACAGGAAGGTTCTCGCGGATGTATTGCACTGACTGGGTGACGTTCATTCCAACGCTATAAATCACGCGATACACATCTTGAATGGCGTTGATACGCTCACGCGAGAAACCGCGGCGCATCAGGCCAATGGAATTGACACCAGCATAACACACAGGATAGTTGGGACCCGTCTTCACGAATGGAGGAATATCCTTATTGACCAAGGCACCGCCACAAATCATCACATGGGAGCCTATGCGACAGAACTGGCTCACAGCTGCCAAACCGCCAAAGATAGCCCAATCGTCGACAGTGATATGACCCGCCAAAGTGGCCGCATTGGCCATGATGACATGGTCGCCAAGATAACAGTCGTGCGCCACATGGGTGAAAGCCATCAACAGGCAGTCCTTACCAACCACCGTCTTGCCCGAGGCCGCTGTGCCTTTGTTAACTGTCGCCGACTCACGCACCGTGGTACCATCACCGATAAAGCAATAGGTAGTCTCGCCTTTGTATTTCAAGTCTTGTGGAATGGCAGAAATCACTGCACCCGGGAAGATCTTGCAGTTTTTTCCGATGCGGGCACCATCCATGATGACAGCATTGGGGCCAATCCAAGTGCCGCTGCCAATCTCCACGTCTTCGCCAATCCATGCGAAAGCCTCTATCTTCACATCTTCAGCAATGCGGGCATTCGGGTGAATATAGGCTAAGGGCTGATTCATGATTAATATAATAAGGTGTGTTTAATCTTTCTTGCAAAAGAAGTGTTGGAGAAGTGGCCCGGTTTCACTGCGGTCACCTTGCCCTTGATGGGACG
>JAEEGL011604947.1_pt1 | contig 10076 bp, 3 predicted proteins | sample 9134231 | NCBI WGS metagenome assembly JAEEGL01 (sample SAMN16246548, study PRJNA631951) | gut metagenome | biome: gut microbiome; feature: rumen; material: fiber-attached | host: Bos | place: Iran: Karaj | collected 2018-10 | reverse complement strand
TTTACACCGCCATGGTGACGGTCGATAAGACCGGCTTCTTCGAGATGAGCGAGCTCCTTTCCGAGCTCGAGCAGGAGCAGTACGTGCTTTCCGTGCCGGTAAGGCAGCAGCAGCTCCTCTATATCACAGAGAAGGGGTCGAGGCTTTTGGCCGCCTTCGAGAGGGAGATCGCCCGCTCCGTGCGCGACGAGGTAACGGGTTACGCGGACGAACACAGGGAGGAGGCGAAGCGCTCGAACTGCGTTGTGTTCGACGCGGTCCCGCAGCCGGACGGCTCTTACAGGCTGGAGCTTTCGATACTCGAAAAGGACAGGGTGCTCTTCGAGATAGACCTTTACGCCCCGGATCCCGCCTCCGCGAACCGCGTGCGGGAGAATTGGCTCAAGGACGCCGACGGGGTATATATCGATACGCTCAAACGCTTGAATCAATAATAAAGGAAAATAAAAGAAGGAGTTTTGCGATGCGCGAAACTCCTTCTTTTTTTATTTATCGGTTATTTCCACAGTCCCTCGGGATACAGACCTTCCTCCGTGAACTTTTTGAGCGCGTTCACGACGACGGGCTTATCCTCGCGGTTGGTGACGCCGTACCACTTGTCGGGGGTGGCGAGCACCTTTACCCTGTATTTGCCGGTCGCGATCGAGCGGCGTACCGCGTCGGGCAGCAGGTCTTCGCACTTTAAGGGATTAACGGGGATATTCTCCTTAAGGAAGGTGGGGAAGTACTCCCTTATCTCGTCGAAGAGACCCGGCTTGAAGCCGAAGAAGTTCATGCTCACGCAGGTGCCCGCCTTCATGGGGATGAAGGTCTCGTCGTCAAGGGTATACTCGGCGTTCTCGCCGTTCCTCCTTAACTTCTTCCTCTCGACGATATCGGTAAGGAAGCCCTCTTCGTTTACGGCGCACTCGCCGCGGGCGACGAATCCCTCGGGCGGAAGGGTGTTCATAACGTCGTAGCCGATCATGCCCCATTCGCTCTCCTCGGGGTGCTCCACAAGGTAATCGTAGATGATCTTAAAGCCGTTCGGTCCGAAATAATCGTCCGCGCCTATTACGGCGAACGGACCGTCGACGACCTCCGCCGCGCAGAGTATGGCGTGGCTGGTCCCCCAGGGCTTGACGCGCCCCTCTGGGATCTCGAACCCCTCGGGGATCTTATCGAGCTCCTGCAGCACGTAATCGACCTTCGCGTACTTCGATACGCGCGCGCCGATGGTGGACACGAAATCCTCGTAGATAGCGCTCTTGATGATGAATACTATGTGATCGAAGCCGGCGCGGATCGCGTCGAAGCAGGAATAGTCGATAATGAAATTGCCGTAGTCGTCAAAGGGGTCGAGCTGCTTTAAGCCGCCGTAGCGGGAGCCCATACCGGCTGCCATAATAACAAGGGCGGGTTTCTTTTCGCAATTGGGCATTGTGCATTCCTCCGTATACTTAATATATTTTTGAGCAGTTGAGCTCCGCCGCGCGTCCGGCGGCGCCTTGAAAGCGCGCCGGAGCAGCGCATACACAAGCTAATTATAGCAGGTTTTATATAAAGAATATAGCAACGGAGCAAATATATTTTCAAAAGACGGAATACACCCCCTTGACAATCCCGGGCGGGGAACATATAATGCTAAATTGTTATAATATGGGTAAAATGCGGCTTATGTCCCCCGCCGCGTTTTACAAAAAGCTGTTTTGCCTTGCGGCGCCTTGAAAAATCGCCGGAGTCAGCGGCAAAAAACACATTTCGTGGGGGCGCAATTCGATTTGATTTTTCAGGCGGCTGAAAACCGTCGGGAAGGAGTTTAACAGATGGTTCATCAGGTGGAGATGGGGAAGACCAAGCGCATGAGCTTCTCCCGCATCAACGAGATCCTTTCGATGCCCGATCTTATCGAGGTGCAGAAGGATTCTTACAGGCAGTTCGTTGATCACGGGTTCGGCGAGGTCCTTGAGGATATTTCCCCTATCAAGGACTTTACCGAGAAGCTTGTGCTCGAATTCACCGATTACAAGATCGACAAGGAGCATCCCAAGTATGACATCGCGGAGTGCAAAGAGCGCGACGTCAACTATTCCGCGCCTCTTCGCGTGGGCGTTCGCCTTATCAATACCGAAACGGGCGAGGTCAAGCAGCAGGAGGTCTACATGGGCGATTTCCCGCTCATGACGGAACAGGGCACCTTCATAATCAACGGCGCGGAGCGCGTCATCGTCAGCCAGCTCGTCAGGAGCCCCGGCGCTTACTATACCGATACCATCGACAAGCTGGGCCGTCATCTGTTCAGCTCCCAGGTCATCCCCAACCGCGGCGCGTGGCTGGAGTACGAGACCGATTCGTCGGAGCTCCTCTACGTCAAGATCGACCGCCAGAGGAAGCTCTACATCACCACGTTTTTAAGGGCGCTGGGCTACGGCTCCGACGCTTCGATCATCGAGCTCATGGGCGAGGAAGAGCGCCTCATGGAGACCCTTAAAAAGGATACCGGCACTCACGATACCGCCGAGGGTCTTATCGAGATCTACAAGAGGCTCCGTCCCGGCGAGCCCCCCACGGAGGAGAGCGCAAGGACGCTCCTCAACTCCCTCTTCTTTGACAAGAGGTACGATCTTGCCCGCGTCGGCAGGTATAAGTACAACAAGAAGCTCGCCATCTCCGCCCGTATCGAGGACAAGTACGCGGCAGAGACCGTCGTCGATCCCAACACCGGCGAGATACTCGTTGAGGAAGGCAATCTCATCGACCGCGAAACTGCCCTCGCGATCGAGAACTCCGGCATACTCGGCGTATGGATCTACACCAACGACAAGCTCGAGAAGAAGATCAAGGTCCTCGGCAACCAGTTCGTCGATCCCAACCTCTATCTGAGGTTCGCCGACGATTACGCCGAGAACGATAAGATACTCCGCTCCCTCGGCGTGAACGAGCACGTCTATTATCCCACCCTGAAGGGCATCCTCGCGGAGCGCGCCAACATGGCGGATGATGAGGATTTCCGCAATTACGTCAAGGAGAACGCGCTTGAGCTTTCTCCCCGTCACATACTGCCCGCCGATATGATCGCGTCCGTCAGCTACCTGATCGGTCTGCCCTACGGCATCGGCAAGACCGACGATATCGACCATCTCGGCAACCGCCGCATCAGGAGCGTCGGCGAGCTTCTGCAGAACCAGATCCGCGTCGGTCTGACCCGCCTCGAGCGCGTCGTACGCGAGCGCATGAGCCTGCAGGATATGGAGGTCGTAATGCCCTCCAACCTTATCAACACCCGTCCCGTGATCGCCGCGATCAAGGAGTTCTTCGGTTCCTCCCAGCTGTCGCAGTTCATGGATCAGGTCAACCCCCTCGCGGAGCTTACGCATAAGCGCCGTCTCTCGGCGCTCGGTCCCGGCGGTCTGAACCGCGACCGCGCAACGTTCGAAGTCCGCGACGTTCACTATTCCCATTACGGACGTATGTGCCCGATCGAGACTCCCGAAGGTCCGAACATCGGTCTTATCAACTCCCTCGCGACCTACGCCCGCATCAACGAGTACGGCTTTATCGAGGCTCCCTACCGCAGGATCGACAGGGAGAACCGCCGTATACTCGACGATATCGTTTATCTTACCGCCGATGAAGAGGACGGCATGATCGTCGCCCAGGCGAACGAGCCCACCGTTACCGATGCGAAGGGCAACGTCTGGTTCAAGAAGGAAAGGATCGTCGCCCGTCAGCTCGATCAGATCATCGAAGTCCGTCCCACCGAGATCGACTATATGGACGTTTCGCCCAAGCAGCTCGTCTCCGTCGCGACCGCGATGATCCCCTTCCTCGAGAACGACGACGCGAACCGCGCTCTGATGGGCTCCAACATGCAGCGTCAGGCGGTCCCGCTCCTTATCACCGAGGCGCCCGTCGTCGGCACCGGTATGGAGTATAAGGCGGCTTACGATTCCGGCGTGCTCGTGCTTGCGGAGGAGGACTGCACCGTTAAGTCCGTTTCCGCGGACAAGGTCGTTACCGAGTCCGACGCGACGCACGAACTGAAGACCTATAAGATGATCAAGTTCAAGCGTTCCAACCAGGGCACCTGCATCAACCAGCGCCCGGTCGTTTCGAAGGGCGATCATCTCAAGAAGGGCGATCAGATAGCGGACGGCGTATCCACCGCAGGCGGCGAGATAGCCCTCGGCAAGAACATACTGATCGGCTTCATGACCTGGGAAGGTTATAACTACGAGGACGCGGTCCTTATCAGCGAAAAGCTCGTCAAGGAGGACGTTTACACCTCCATCCACATCGAGGAGCATGAGACCGAAGCTCGCGACACCAAGCTCGGCGCCGAGGAGATCACAAGGGATATCCCCAACGTCGGCGACGACGCGCTCAAGGATCTCGATGACGAGGGTATCGTCAGGATCGGCGCGGAAGTCCGCTCCGGCGACATTCTCGTCGGCAAGGTCACCCCGAAGGGCGAGACCGAGCTCACCGCAGAGGAGCGCCTGCTCCGCGCAATATTCGGCGAGAAAGCGCGCGAGGTCAGGGATACCTCCCTCCGCGTGCCCCACGGCGAGGACGGCATAGTAGTCGACGTCCGCGTATTCACCAGAGAAAACAAGGATGAGCTCTCCCCCGGAGTACATAAGCTCGTCCGCGTATACATCGCTCAGAAGAGAAAGATCTCCGTGGGCGACAAGATGGCGGGCCGCCACGGCAACAAGGGCGTTATCTCGAGGATACTCCCCGAGGAGGATATGCCCTTCCTGCCCGACGGAACTCCCCTTCAGATAGTGCTTAACCCGCTCGGCGTTCCCTCCCGAATGAACATCGGTCAGATACTCGAGCTGCATCTCGGCAAAGCCGCGAAGGCGCTGGGCTGGAACATCGCCACCCCCGTTCTCGACGGCGCGACCGAGGAGGATATCAAAGCGCTGCTTGCCCTTTCCAATAAGGACAACAAGCCCGCGCAGGAGCTCTTGAGCGAGTATGACGGCAACGCCGAAAAGCTCATGCAGGCAGCCGCGCAGGACGAAGCCGTTAAGGCGCGCCTCTACGAATGCTCCAAGTACGAGGACGGCAAGACCGTGCTCTACGACGGCAGGAGCGGCGAGCCCTTCGAGAACAGGATCTCGGTCGGCTATATGTATTACCTCAAGCTGTTCCACCTTGTCGACGACAAGATCCACGCAAGGAGCACCGGTCCGTACTCCCTCGTCACGCAGCAGCCTCTCGGCGGTAAAGCCCAGTTCGGCGGTCAGCGCTTCGGCGAGATGGAGGTTTGGGCGCTCGAAGCCTACGGCGCCGCAAACACCCTGCAGGAGATACTTACCGTCAAGTCCGATGACGTCGTCGGCCGCGTAAAGACCTACGAAGCCATCGTCAAGGGCGAGAACGTACCCGAGCCCGGCGTGCCCGAGAGCTTCAAGGTGCTTATCAAGGAACTGCAGTCCCTCGGTCTTGACATCAAGGTCCTTGCCGAGAACAAGGAGGAGATCAAGATCTCCGAAGTCTATGACGACGATGAGGATACCGCTCCTCTCGAGGTGCGCATAGACGGCCGCGAGGATGACCGCAAGGAAGAGAACTTCGGCATGTTCGACGATGCCGAGGACGAGCTCGAAGGCGATGACGACTTTGAGGACGACTTCGGTGATGAGTTCGATGACGATTTCGGCGACGAAGAGGAAGAGGACGATGAGTTCGACGACTTCGGCGATGAGGACGACCTCGATATAGAGCCCACTGATGAGGAGCTCATGAACGAGGAACAGTCCGAGGACTGAAACGGAACGAACTTGCCCACTTAAAGTCAGAAGGGAGAATTCAAATTGTTTGAGCTTACCAATTTCGATGCTATTCAGATAGGGCTCGCATCGCCCGAGAAGATAAGGGAATGGTCCCACGGTGAGGTCAAAAAGCCCGAGACCATCAATTACAGGACCTTAAAGCCCGAGCGCGACGGTCTGTTCTGCGAGCGCATATTCGGGCCGACCAAGGATTGGGAGTGCCATTGCGGCAGGTATAAGCGCATCCGCTACAAGGGCGTCGTCTGCGAAAAGTGCGGCGTCGAAGTCACCCGCGCGAAGGTCCGCCGCGAGCGTATGGGCCATATAGAGCTTGCCGCTCCCGTGTCCCATATCTGGTATTTCAAGGGGATCCCCTGCCGCATGAAGATGCTGCTGGACATGAACCCGAAGGATCTTGAGAGGATACTCTACTTCGCGTCCTTCGTCGTCACCGATCCCGGAAAGACCACCTTCCAGCATAAGCAGCTTTTGACCGATAAGGAGTACCGCGACGCGCAGGCGGAGTACGGTCCCAAGTCCTTCCGTGCCGGCATGGGCGCGGAGGCGATCAAGGAGCTTTTGAAGCAGATCGACCTCGAAAAGCTCGAGAAGGAGCTTCGCGAGGAGGTCGACAATTCCTCCGGTCAGAAGCGCACCAACGCCATAAAGCGTCTTGAAGTAGTCGAGGCGTTCATAAAGAGCGGCAATAAGCCCGAGTGGATAATCATGGACGTTATCCCCGTCATTCCGCCGGATCTTCGCCCGATGGTCCAGCTGGACGGCGGCAGGTTCGCGACGAGCGACCTTAACGATCTTTACCGCCGCGTCATCAACAGGAACAACCGCTTAAAGAGGCTGCTCGAGCTCCGCGCTCCCGACATCATCGTCAGGAACGAGAAGCGCATGCTCCAGGAAGCGGTCGACGCCCTTATCGATAACGGCCGCCGCGGGCGCGCCGTCACCGGCCCCGGCAACAGGCCCCTGAAGAGCCTTTCCGATATGCTCCGCGGCAAGCAGGGCAGGTTCCGTCAGAACCTCCTCGGCAAGCGCGTCGACTATTCCGGCCGTTCCGTTATCGTCGTCGGTCCCGACCTCAAGATGTACCAGTGCGGTCTTCCCAAGGAGATGGCGCTCGAGCTCTTCAAGCCCTTCGTAATGAAGAAGCTTACCGAGAAGGGCTACGCGCACAACATCAAGTCCGCCAAGCGCATGGTCGAGAGGGTCCGTCCCGAGGTTTGGGACGTGCTCGAAGGTGTCATCAAGGATCATCCCGTGCTCCTGAACCGCGCTCCCACGCTGCACCGCCTCGGCATCCAGGCTTTCGAGCCCGTTCTTGTCGAGGGCCGCGCGCTCAAGCTCCATCCGCTCGCCTGCACCGCGTACAACGCGGACTTCGACGGCGACCAGATGGCGGTCCACGTGCCCCTTTCCGTAGAGGCGCAGGCGGAGGCGAGGTTCCTTATGCTCGCCGCCAACAATATTTTGAAGCCCCAGGACGGCAAACCCGTCGTATGTCCCACCCAGGACATGGTCATGGGCTGCTACTACCTTACGCTCCGTTCCGACGAGCTCAATGAGTGGACTCGCAAGTCCGTTGCCGAAATGCTCATGAAGCATTCCGAGGCGGGCGAGGTCAACGTCAACAAGGCCGTCAACGCCGCATTCTCCGATGAGGAGCTCACCGCCCTCTTTGCCGCTCCCGATTATGAGGAAGCGCTCGGCAATAAGGTCACCGAGCTCGTTGCGGAGGCGTCCTGCGTGGGTTACGCGGGCGAGGATATCGTCGCCTTCATGATGAACCCCACGCTCCGCCGCATCCATCTGGGCGAGGGCAGGGCGTTCTCCTCCGAGGAGGAAGCGCTCATGGCGTACCAGACCGGCTCTCTGTCGCTCCACGCGCTCGTCAAGATCCGCGTCGAGCGTGAGTTCGAGGGCGAGAAGTACAGGAAGGTCATCAAGACCAGCATCGGCCGTCTGATATTCAACAACGCGCTGCCTCAGGATCTCGGCTTCGTTAAGAGCCGCAGCACCGTGGACGATATGTTCAAGCTCGAGGTGGATAAGCTCGTCGTCAAGAAGGATATCGGCAAGATCGTCGATTACTGCTACCGCAAGCACGGCCCCACGATCACCAGCCAGGTGCTCGACAGGGTGAAGAAGCTCGGCTTCTCCTACTCCACCAGGGGCGGCATCACGGTCGGCTTCCAGGATATCACCGTTCCCGAAGAGAAGAAGGCCCTGCTCGCCGCGGCGGACGCGGCGTGCGCCGAGATCGACGAGATCTATCGCGAGGGTCTCCTCTCCAAGGAGGATCGCCGTAAGCGCGTCATTGCCGAGTGGGAAAAGACCACCGGCGAAGTCACCGACGCCCTTATGAGGAAGCTCTCTCCCATCAACCCCATCTACATGATGGCGAACTCCGGCGCCCGCGGATCCACGGCTCAGATCCGTCAGCTCGCGGGTATGCGCGGTCTTATGGCGGACCCCTCCGGTCAGACCATCGAGGTGCCTATCCGCGCCAACTTCCGTGAGGGACTTTCCGTTCTGGAGTTCTTCGTATCCTCCCACGGCGCGCGCAAGGGTCTTGCCGATACGGCGCTCCGTACCGCGGACTCCGGTTATCTTACCCGCCGTCTCGTAGACGTTTCCCATAACGTCATCGTGCGCGAGCAGGATTGCTTCGCAGAGCGCAACGAGCCCGTACGCGGCATGGTCGTCCGCCAGATCGGCGAGGGCGAAAAGCCCATCGAGCCCCTTGGCGACAGGATCCTCGGCCGCTATACCGTAAAGCCCATCTATCATCCCGAGACCGGCGAGCTCATCGTCGGCGGCAACGAGATGATAACCTATGAGATCAGGGATAAGATCATCGCCGCGGGCATCACCGAGGTCGAGATCCGCACCGTCTTCACCTGCCGCTGCGAGCACGGCGTCTGCACCAAGTGCTACGGCTCCAACCTCACCACCGGCAAGACCGTCGATATCGGCGAGGCAGTCGGCATCATCGCCGCGCAGGCGATCGGCGAGCCCGGTACGCAGCTCACCATGCGTACGTTCCACGCCGGCGGTATCGCAACGAGCGAGGATATCACCCAGGGTCTTCCCCGCGTAGAGGAGATCTTCGAGGCGCGCAAGCCCAAGGGTCTTGCCGTCATCACCGAGATCAACGGCACCGTCCAGCTCAAGAACGACGGCAAGAAGACCGAGGCCGTCATCTCCAACGACGAGCAGGAGGTCGAAAAGTACCTGATCCCCTTCGGCTCCAAGCTGAAGGTACACGACGGCGACGTCGTCGAAGCAGGCGACGAGCTCACAGAGGGCTCCGTCAACCCGCACGACATACTGAAGATAAAGGGCGTTAAGGGCGTTCAGGCGTACATGCTCCGCGAGGTCCAGTCCGTCTACCGTCTGCAGGGCGTTGAGATCAGCGATAAGCATATCGAGGTCATCATCCGCCAGATGCTCAGGAAGGTACAGGTCGAGGAGTCCGGCGATACCGATCTCTTACCCGGCGAGATAGTGGATATCTTCCGCTTCGAGTCCGAGAACGAGCGCATCGTCGAGCTCGGCGGCACTCCCGCCGTTGCGAAGCGCAAGCTCCTCGGCATCACCAAGTCCGCCCTCGCGACCGATTCGTTCCTGTCCGCCGCCTCCTTCCAGGAGACGACCCGCGTCCTCACCGAGGCCGCGATCAAGGGCAAGGTCGATCCGCTGGTCGGTCTTAAGGAGAACGTCATCCTCGGCAAGCTCATCCCCGCGGGCGTAGGCTTAAAGCGCTACCGCAACGTGGACGTTGCCGCAAAGGAAGAATAAACGGTTTATAAGCGTAAGGGTCGCCCTTCGGGGCGGCCCGAAGCATATCGGAAAACCCAAGAAAGGCATGGGAACAATATGGATCCTAACGAGATCAAGTATTCCGACGAGATCGAGAAGACGATAAATCAAAAGAATACCTCCTGCCCGCTTTACGGCACGGAGGAATGCTTTATGCTCAATCCCGAGAGCTGCTCGGAGTGCGCCGTCGCGTCTCTCAAGCCCGAAAAGCAGGAGAAGGCGGCGAACGCGCTTAAAAGGCTGCGCGAAGCGTCCCATCCGGAGGAGCTTTCAAAGCTCTACACGTCGGAGGAATGCCTCTTCTGCAAGGGGCACGCTCCCGAAAAGGCGGACGGCGTCGCTCTGTTCGATCTTAAAAAGCGCGACCCGGAGGGCGATTGGACGATCGCTCTCGGCAAGAGGAAGCTCAATCTCAAGGACGCGGATATGATACTCCCGCTCCAGGTCTCCTGCTGCAAGAAATGCCGCGCGCTGTACCGC
>JAEEGL011552985.1_pt1 | contig 10076 bp, 9 predicted proteins | sample 9134231 | NCBI WGS metagenome assembly JAEEGL01 (sample SAMN16246548, study PRJNA631951) | gut metagenome | biome: gut microbiome; feature: rumen; material: fiber-attached | host: Bos | place: Iran: Karaj | collected 2018-10 | reverse complement strand
ATTGGTCTTCAGATCTATTATGTCGGCGATCACATCATATTTGCTGACACCTTCCTGCTCGCCGTCATTGTAACTTCCGTTTTCTGTGTTATAAATCCTTTTTCTTGTTGCCAGCAGATTTGCATCCCGGATAAGATCCTTGTTTACTCTGAAATTGCCCGCTGTCAGCTGATAATAGGAATCCGAATCCGATCTTACGCTTATCGCTGTTCCTGCTGCACCGGTAATAGCAGTTGTGAACTGTCTGGCAACTCCGCCGTTATCCTCACAATTGAAATAATCTCTTCCGTCCGTACCTTCATCGGTAACACCTGTCTTGTATATTTCATTTGTGGCTGCGGAATACATTCTTACCCACTCATTCATCTGTGACATATAGTACGGGATACCCTGGTATGCCACCGAATTTCCTATGGTTGCCGATACACCTGACGAAGGAAGTGTCATCTGCTGAAGCACGCCCTTATCATCGGTATAGACATTCTTCTCATCATTCAGAGTAAAGGTAAATGTTGCAGTATCCTCACCTGCCGTGTAATTAAATTCCCAATCAGGCTCTATCCAGTAATTAACTCCGCCAAGCCTCATCACTCCGCCATCCTGCGTAAGATTAAGCTTGTTAAGATCCATCAGATAGCTCTTTTCCACCCGGATGGTTATCTGCTTGCTGCCGCCTGCAACTCTGCTTACCTTTTCAAGAGTTCCTTCAAATCCCTCACCATTATTTCCGTCTCTCATCTGGAGGAGACCGTAAAGCTTGCCACCGCTTGACCTGCCGTAGATATTGAGGGCATCGCCTTTTCTGAGATAATCCTCATCGGTCCAGTCATTGCTGGCGCCTGCAAAATATATATCATAAAGTCCGTCTATATCACTCTGATTCACCTTGTGATCCGTATCACGTACAACACAGGTGAGTGTCTTATAATCCTTACCATCAAGGAGTTCCTGTCCGCAGATCTTTACCCTGAATCTGTGGCCGCCTGTTTCTCTTTCCGGATCATTCTGATCGACTATCGGAGTCTCGGTCACTTCTACATCCACTATCTCGGAAAGTTCATCCACTAACAGATCTCTCTGGTCACGGAGTTCATTGGCAACCGCGCCGGTATTCATTTCGATGACATTGATCTGTTTGTTGAGTGCTGCTATCTCCTGCGCTATAGAATTGATCCTGTCTACCTCAACCTTTATCTCCTGATTCACATCACTCTGCATCTTCTGCATGGAGTTGAACATATCATTGAAATATGTCGTAAGATTGCTGCCCTGGCCTATCATCTGCTGACGGTAGGTCGTATCGCCCGCATTCTTTGCAAGCTCCTGAACAGATTTATAGAAACCCTCGTATACGGTTGTGAATCCGTTTACAGAGTCGTCATCCGTGTAATACTGCTCTATCATCTGAGCATAATACTGCTTGGTCTCATATTCGCCGAGCTTGGTCTGGTTGCTCCAGTATTTCTGGTCGTAAAAAACATCACGAACGCGCGAGATGGCGATCGTCTCAACACCGGCACCTACACAGCCGTAGCTCGTGTAGCTTCTGATAGCCTCTGCAGCCTGTGTTGTAACCTGCTGCCTGCTGTAGCCCTTAGTCTCGGCATTCGCAATATTATTAGCCGTCGTATTGAGCGACGCGTTAGAAGACTGAAGTCCTGTATATGCTGTATTTAATCCTAAGAATGTAGAAGACATAGGCACACCTCCTATGATAATTATCGGATGATTACCCATCCGCCTTTACCGTTTGCACGTAAAAAAGTATGTGATAAGCGGTCAGGTTCGATCAGATATCATACGGATCAGGCATGCCCGAGAGATGTTATAATGTGCTCAGTGCATTCGTCTATAACATTTATGAATCTTGAATTCGCATTATATGCATTCTGGAACTTGATCATATTTGAAAGTTCCTCATCCGTTGAAACACCGATACCGCCCTGGCGAGTGTTTTCTATCTGTTTCACCGAAAGTTCCTGATTTTCCTTAAGGCTCTTATAAACATTTCCGGTATTTGCGATCTGTGACATATAACCCGAATAATAATCCTGTATGGATATCAGGTTTGTAAGTGTCGGATTGATCACATACTTGGCATCGGTAAATGCATTTCTGAAGGAAGCTGCTGTTTCATAGTCAACAGAGCCATCTTCCTTTATCATTCCCAAATGTGTCGGATACTGGAGCAGATCCTTATTTACGCACAGATTACGGCACGAGAACCATGTATGGCTGTCTGTAGGATCCTCGGGAGTAAGCTCATCAGTTCCGGCGATGAACTCCGGATCGATCGATGTGCGCTCAAATATAAGCAGGGGCTCACCGTCATACTTTCCGCCCACACGCATATAGCCGGAAACAGATCCGTTTGCCGCAGCTTCTGTCTTTGCCTTTACAGCCGCATCTATAAGTGCCTGATTCACTGCAGTAACGACGCTGTGTACCAGACCGTCAAACTCAGCCATGGTATTCATCATCACGGAATCCTGCACATAAGAATATTTCTCCTCCGGAGTCATAAGCCTCTTATCACCGGGAGTCTTTATTGTATATACGGTACTGCCGTCAGCGCTTGTATATCTCAATACGCCGCTGCGGGTTTCTTCTTTTGTGCAGCCTGCGGTCATCTGCTTAAGCTCGGCTTCCGTATAAGAAATATATTTATTATTGCCTGTAGCAACGTCCGTAACTCTCATCACGCCCTCAAGGTCAGTATAACTGCCCCTGTGGTCGCCTCTTGCTAAGAGCACGCCCTTAAGAGTGCCCACATCGGTATTCCTTGCTGCAGAAATAACGGAATCGGGAGGCATTATAAATACAGGCGCGCTGTCAGGTAAAAATGTTGCATTACCGTCTCTGTCGCGTATCACTTTGCCCCATTCATCCTTTTTCTGCTCTGCCGAATCCGGCCAGAAAACCTTGTAAAAGCCTGCATTTTCCTCATCAGGCATAACACCGATCTCATTGACGGTGTTCATGGTTACAAAGTCATGATTTTCGAATTTAACCAGAACATTTCCGTAATAGTCGGTTGAATAAGATATATTACCAAGGTTTGCAAGCTCATCCAGAGCCTGGTTCAGAGCATCCTTATAGTCATTGGCATTCTCTATACCGCCGGCTTCTATTCCCCTGATAGTCGTATTCAGCTCAAATATCCTTTTACCAAGCTTATTGATACGGTCAACCATATCATTAACCTTGCCGTTAAGTTTGTCCTGATAATCAGAAAGATCCGAGTAGCAGTTATGAGCCGCCTCGGCAAAAGACTGGGCATACTGGATCAGCATGGACTGACACACTTCGGAGTCAGGATCCTTTGCAAGTTCCTCTATCGATGTCCAGATGTTATTTAAAGAATTATAAAAAATAGGACCATCAAGTTCGCCCATGACTTCCTGGACTTCTTCCATTGCATCAAATGACACATCATAGAAGCCCTGTCTTCCATACTGATTCCTGTAGGAAGCATCGACAAAACGGTCCCTTACCTGTCTAACCTCTGCTATATAAACGCCAAGACCAGTCTGTTTCTGGGCTATACCCGAAGCATTGCTGTCCAGCTTGCTGTATTCTTTTGTATTATACGAAACCTGCTGGCGCACATATCCCACAGTATCCGCATTGGTAACATTGTGGGCCACAACATTAAGAGCCTCCTGGCTCGCCTGAAGTCCCGATGTACCTACATACAGATTACCAAACAGTGACATATGTCCACCTCCGTCACATTACTGCTTTGCGTCAAACCGCTTGGTCCCACTCCCCATAATAGTCCCGGTGGAATAAGCGTCCTTTCCGTAATCAGCCGTTTCCGGCGCCTGCCGCATTGACTGCAGCAGCTGCATTTCAAATTGCACCATATCCAGTGAATTCTGCAGAAGCGTCCTGTTCTGCTCATTCACCGAAGTCATAGTCTTCATCGTCTGCTGAAGCCGGTCATGAACTTCGCGGAGTTTTTTCTGCTCCTCCGGCCGGCCTTTCATCAGTTCTATAAGGTCGGTGAGCTTCAGTTCTTCCTCACTACGGTTCGTGACCTCGGCTATGTCCTTCATGGAACTCATGCGGTCTTTTTCAAGCTTCTGTATCACACTCACGACCGACTGTTCCTTATCGGTTACAGCGGCAAGACCCTCAAGATCGCCTTTTACGATAATGGGAGTCTTTTCGCGTGAAAGTGCAATAAGTCTGTTGTACTCTTCATCTTCCCTGTTCAGAGTATCGATGAGTTCATCAATAAGACTAGCCATTTATTTCCTCTTTTCAGATCGAATCGATTATGTCGCCTGCAACCTTCTCAGCAAATTTCTCTGCGCTTATGCTGTACTGCCCGCTCTGGTATGCGGCCTTTATGGCAGCAACCTTATCTTCCCTGATATCGGGAGCAGCTGAAAGAGCCTCTTTGGCAACCTGCATATCCCTTCCTGTTCCGGATATGTTAAGGGAATCCCTGAAAGTTCCTGTTTTCCCTATATTTGCACTGCCTGTGCTCTTTGGCGCCTGATAAAGATTATGTATTTGCGAATATGCTTCTATCCTCATTTTATCGCCTCCTTATGAGCATTGTTGCTTCTCATATTCTGCTTCTGTCTTATTTATCGGCATTAAAGAGAATTAATTAACCCCTTTTTGTGAAAAAATCCTTATAACTTCATCCGGATCCGTTTTATCGGTCAAAACCCTTACTCCGGCGGCTTCAAACCGCTTATCAGAGACTATCCCGACCCCCAGATCCACCGCTCCTTTAAGCGGCTCGGTTAATAATTTCTCAAATGACTCAAATTCCCCGTACTTTTCATGAAAGGTGATCACATTCTCACCTCTGTCCAACAGTTTTCTGGCCAGAGCGTGCTCCTTATCTATCTCCTCATCCGCGGCGGCTATGAATATCGGATATTTGGAAGGATCATCCTTTCCACCTTCCCAGACTTCCTTATATGAGCCCGAATAGAATGCCCCCTGTACCACCTCGACCATCTGTCTTGCCGAAAGCCTAGCCTGATACTCCGGATTGTTGAATATACTTATATTATCTTCAGCCGGCTTATGGCCTTTCTCAAATGAAAGAGCAAAGAAATCCCTTCCAAACCATTCAAAATCTCTTTCCTTAAGGTCTGTCATATTAAGGAACAGGCCGATGGTCCTGAATGAATGCCATTCTCTCAGCCTGTATGCAGACGGATCGGTAAGTGCCATATATGTACCGTAGGTTTCAAATTCACTGAACGAATTGCTCTGCAGCAGGGCCGGATCAAGGCATCTGATGACCTTTTCCCAATATACGCTGCCCGGTATGCTCTCATTTCTCTCGATCTGTTCCGTAAGCAGCTTTACATTTTCTGTCCTGTAAAGCATATGCTCCGAGATAAATGACTGTTTTATGACCTTTCGCATCCCCGGAAGCAGCTTTGATATCGTGTTGAAATACTCATCATGATATTCCTGCTTATAGTCAAAATACGGCTGCCCCTTATCCGAAAACATTGAGAATTTCCTGCAGGGGACCGTATCTCCGTCCCATACAAGATAATACTCATCACCGCAGGTATCAGCATACGAAAGCTTTAGGAACTGCTGATAATACCAGCCCGTAAGACCACGGGGTGCCGGATTCCCACCGGGTATGTCCTTAAGCATATCCGAAATGACCGCCCTCACCGTTTCAAACGGGATTATGGAATCCTCATTGATAAAGCCTACTCTGTCCGCATTTTCAGCAGAAATGATCCCGTTTTGTTTTTCCAGTTCGAGCTTTTTTCCTACTTCATCGGAACCTATAAAATAAAGGCGGCGTACCGGCAGGTACTCCGCCATCCTGTCATGCATGGTAGAGAGCCTGTCAAAATCAGCAGGCGTCACCACTATCAGACCGTCATATTCCTTCACATCCTGCATACAGCCTCCGCAAAAGCAGCAGTTTCCTGTTCAAAACGTTTCTTTTCACCGTGTATGCGTTCCCTGTAGAGGGCAAAATCATTCTGATGCGCGGTAAAATCATCGCAGATTTCATGCATAAGCTTTTCGATATCATCCAGTGCGGTCATATCCTCAAACTTATACTTTGCAGGAATGGGAACGTCCACATCATTTGCTGCGCTGCCTTTTTTGTTTGTTATCACGCAGCACCCGTTAACGGCCGCCTCCCTCGGGATCCTGTCCATGCCCGGATGAGGCCCGAAATCCACATATATCCTAGCCATCTGCATATATAATATTTCTTTTTCAACATCCAGATTGATCAGCGGCAGCCACTGAAGCCATGACTGTGTACGTTCGATCAGCGGCTTCAGATCCTGCAATCCCTTTTTAGGATTGTACAGAGCAAGATTTTTCCTGAACTCTCCCGGATATAAAAAGGTTCCGTGCTGAAGATTTATATAATCCGTAAGCGGCATAAGCTCCGCTCCCGGGATCTTATCCGATACATACTGTCTTGCATATTCCGACTGATAGAGATGAAGAGAAAAATGTTCTGCCAGAAGATCCAGATCTTTTTCATCTGTGCAGGATATATAATTATCTACGCTCATCCACCATAAGACTTTTTTCGCACGTGTAAACTGATATGAGATAAGCGATGAGGTCTCCGGGATCACAAGAACTGTATCTTCCCTGTCTATCATGGATCTGTCCGTGATATGTTCCGTATTGTAAATTGCATAACGGTCAGGAGCATCTTTATCTTCGGGAATATCCCTGCACCTGTCCTCAAAACTTTTACTAATGTCGTTATAACACATTTTGGCCGTGATATCCGCACCGGTGCTTTCAGCATATGCATTAAGCTCATAGCAAAGCTGATGAGCAAGCTCAACACCACCGGTCACAATGTTACAGGGCGCAAAAATGATCACATTCATCAGATGCCACCTGCATCCTTTGTTCTTCTTGCGATCTCCTCGAAGTCAGTCTTATCGACATCTCTCCAGAGAGCACTGATCCACAACTTCTGAAGATCCTTGAAATAATCGGAATTCTTCAGGTAATGCTTCTTATCGGCTGCCGGTGTAAGAGTCACAACCAGCTCCTTGATAAGCAGGAAGTATGTATAAGGCGGCTCTCCCGAACGCTTGAAAAGCAGACGAAGGAAACCTATATAACCGTCTAACAGGAACTCTGCCATAAGCTCATTCTCAAATCTTGAGAAATAGCCCCTGCGTCTCCACTCCTTCCACATGAACATAAGGACTGTGAGATAATCTGCATAGTAAAGCTCTTCAGCCTTGTAATGCTCTTCTGCAGGTCTCTTGAAGAAATGATAGAGGGTTTCATCTATGAAAGCGCCCCTGGAAAGCTCCAGATGTATAAGAGACTTGAAATAGATATCCTCAAACATGAGCCTTTCAGGGAAGGTGATCCTGTGGCTCTGGAGAAAGCCTCGTCTGATTATTGACGGATAAACCTTTCCGAACTTCTGCTCCTTTATTACCTGTTTGCGGACCATATCATCCGTAACAAATACTTCACTGAACTCACCGCTGCCCTTGTCGCCCTCAAAATACGTAAGGTCTGCGGAATCATCCTCTTCGTAACGGCATGCGATGATATCATAATTATTCTTATTTGACTTTTTTAACAGTGTCTCAAGGTACTCGGGTTCGATCCAGTCATCTGAATCGACAAATGCAACCCAGTCTCCCGAAGCATACTGCATTCCTATATTTCTTGCACCACCCTGTCTGGTGTTGCGCTCGGAAAGAACTACCCTGATATTTGTGGGATATCTCTTTTCCCATTCTTTGAGCATATCTACTGTTCCATCAGTAGATGCGTCATCCACGCATATCACTTCAATATGATCGATACCAACTGTCTGAGCTGTTATGGATGTGAGACAGCGATTAATGTATTTCTCCACATTGTAGCACGGTATTATAACACTGACTTTATCACTCATTGATGTACCCCCTGGTTGTTCCGCTTATCATTTATAGTATTCCTGCCTCTTTCCATAATTTTTCAACTACAGATTTCATTGATCCCGACAGCTGCTTATCATTTTCATAACAATCTGTCTTTGTATTCATATCATCCGTCACCATTTCATCAAAGACGGATGCAAAACCCATTCCGTGTGCAAGGCACATTGCACGCAGCCTGTCATTAAAATATGCTGCGGCATTGTTTATCTCCTTCTCTTCTCCATTAAGCGGATAAGCTGCAGGAGGCCCCCATGCATACACGCTAAAGCCCTTTTCTTTAAATGCTTTCAGCATAAGATAATAAGCCTTAAGTATATCTTCACTTACCGCCTGATGCGTACATCCACGCTCCGCGGCAGTCTTGATGATCTTTTTCAGATCATTGTATCCGAATGAAAAAACTATCTTTTCTCCGGGAGAAACATTTGCCTTAACTGTATCCGTTATCTCTGTCCTGAAACTTTCGTCAATACAATCTGCAGCACATGCATCTTTAAAAACAAAGACATTAAATCTGTCTTCTCTGCATTCTCTGAAAAATAATGCATGATCATCACCGATCACGGCAATATTTCCAAACATCATTTCATTGCTCATACAATTTGTATTTTACCATAAATGATAAATATCATGTTATATAGTTTATTAAAAAGATATGGTATTCATGACACATATCTTATTATTCGGTAACATCGCCAGGATCATGGAGACAGCAACGCGATAAAAAAGCTCCGTAAGGTTACCCATTACGGAGCTTATCTTAGAATGCCGGTTTATCGATCATTCCTTCTTAACTTTTTCTTCCGCTCTCTTTGCAGCTTCAGGATCCTGCTCCTTCATTACTGCAAGCATCTCTTTAAGAAGCTTGATATCATCGGGATCCTCTGCAGGCTTTTCCTCTTCCTTCTTCTTGCCAAGGTTTACGAGAGCATTCATTGCCTTTACTATGCAGAAGAGTATGAATGCCATGATCAGGAAATTAACAACTGCTGATACGAAATGTCCCCAAAGGAGAGCCTGTCCTGAATTTCCAAGAGGTAATGTGCCTCCAAACTCTGCTCCGCCTACAAGACCTAAAATAGGTGTGATGAAGTCATCGGTAAATGCAGTCACTATACCGGTGAAAGCTCCGCCGATGATAACACCGACTGCCATATCCATTACATTTCCCTTAAGTGCAAACTCTTTGAATTCTTTAATAAAATTTCCCATTCTGTTCTCCTTTACCTATTCTATTTTATAAATTTAAATATAATTATGTCAGGTTAAATAGGCAGTTTTCCAAAGGCCATTTTATCAAATGGGCAGTATACTTTCAAGAAAGTTGTTATAATCACTGCCTTTCAGGCTGTGATAATAACAGAAAGTTTACCTGTCATTCAGTTTCACATTTGAGAAACTCCAAACCTTTATATTAAGTTCCTGTACTGCAGTTCCGCAGTATTCGCAGAACTTCTGTCCCAGGTTTGTGATAGGAGCACCACAGTTGGGGCATACAAGCGAAAGCGAACCATCCAGATCATTTTCTGCGATCATACGATCCTGAATATATATCAATTCAGTTTCCGCAACAGACTGTTCAAAGAAATCCTTTTCACCTGAGATCAGCTTACCTTCTTCATTTTCCACATAGTGCTTTGCCTGATACGAAATGCGGAATACGATGACACATCTGCCTTTTTCCGTTCTGTATTCACTCATACCGGTCTTATGAGCTTTCAGTTCCTTGAAATGCTCTTTTCTGCCGTTAGCCTTATTTTGTCCGATATGATTATCAAGCTTTGTCCTGAGTTCTGAGTTGCCTTCCGAAAGCAATCCTGCATTTTCTTCATCAATAGCCCTCATATATGTCAGAGCCACATTCTCAGCCTTGCTTTTCATCTCGACATAATTAAAATCCGGGAAATCCCTTGAAATATAAGGCAGCTTAAGAGAAGCTATATCAGAAACGGTTCTGGGTGTCTGTGAAGCCTCAAGCTTTGACTTCCTGAAAGCCTCTTCCAAATCTTCGGTACCGAAGCCCTCCTTAAGGATCCTCTTTGCCTGTCTCCGGACTTTGCTTACCCATACCGAAATAATGATCACAAGAACAAGTGCGAGAACCAGCGCTATGATCAAAAGAATAAGTGTCAGCATTTTTCCCTCCCCACT
>JAEEGL010685018.1_pt1 | contig 10076 bp, 10 predicted proteins | sample 9134231 | NCBI WGS metagenome assembly JAEEGL01 (sample SAMN16246548, study PRJNA631951) | gut metagenome | biome: gut microbiome; feature: rumen; material: fiber-attached | host: Bos | place: Iran: Karaj | collected 2018-10 | reverse complement strand
TCACTGTCAAAGTAAACATGATAGAGATATAAATGCCGCAAAAAATATTCTAAGTAAGGGAATTGAAATACTTACAAAGGATGGGACACATCCGGATAGCTTGTTTATGCTTGGCTCATTAGAGTCATCGAGCAAGAAGCCTCCACTTCTATAAGTGGTGAGAGTATGTCACTATAAATATAAATGTGGTAATATAAAGCAGTATGAAACTGAAGATTGTTAAAGATAGTAATCCCATTATGAGAAAGAGAAGTCTCCCTGTCGAACTTCCTCTTTCTAAACAAGATAAAGAAACTTTAGATGCGATGTTAGAACATCTCAAATTATCGCAAGATGAAGAATACGCCAAAAAACACAATATCCAACCCGGTGTCGGTATGGCGGCCATTCAAGTCGGTTTATTAAAGAGAATGTTCGTAGTCTACTACCAAACTCAAGATTCTATAGTGCAATATCAATTAGTGAACCCAATCATCTTAGAAACCAGTGTCAAGAAATGCGCATTACAAGACGGAGAAGGTTGTCTCTCTGTTCCTAAGAAACATGAGGGCTTAGTGCACCGCTACTACAAGATTAAGATGAAAGCCTATGATGCCTTAACCGATAGCGATATCATCTTAACAGCGATGGGCTATGACGCAATTGTCTTACAACACGAATATGATCATTTAGATGGGAAATTCTATTACGATAGAATCAACACATATCAACCATTTGAGAAAATGCCAGGAGAGGAGATTATCTAATCCTGGTTTTTTGATGTAATCAAATATGAATACTATTTTTTATTGCTTGTGCTATAATAAAGGCAATCGAGATTACATAGGATAATGTAAAAGGAGATTATTTTATGGAAAAGGGTGTTTCGTTGCCAGTTTCTATCTATGCTTTAGGTGGTTTAGGTGAAGTTGGTAAAAACATGTATTGTATTGAGAATGATGAAACAATCATCATTATCGATGCTGGAGTGAAGTTCCCAGGTGTTGAATTCCCAGGTATCAACTACATCATTCCAGATTTTACACATCTTAAAAATAATAGAAATAAAGTTAAAGCTCTTTTCATCACCCATGGTCATGAAGACCATATCGGATGTATTCCTTTCCTTTTACAATCCATCCATATCCCTGTGATTTACGCTCCTAAATTAGCGGCAGCTTTAATCAAAAATAGATTAGAAGAATATCGGATGTTAGATCATGCAAATATCGTCGAATACGATAGCGATAAAGTCGTTCCTATCGATAGATTTAAAGTATCTTTCTTTAGAGTGACTCATAGTATTCCCGATTCCTTTGGAATCGTTATTGACACCCCGGAAGGAAGAATCGTCTCTTCTGGTGACTTTAAAATCGATTTAACTCCCATCGGAAAAGATATCGAACTCACCCGTATGGCGGAAATCGGTAAAGAAGGAGTCACACTATTACTTAGTGAATCCACAAACGCTGAACAAGAAGGCTATACACCTAGTGAAAAGAATGTCTATGATTCTATCGATGATATTATCAAAAACGCGCATGGTAGATTAATCGTTTCTACCTTCTCCAGCAATATTTCCCGTATTCAACAAGTGTGTGAATCCGCGGTTAGCCACAATCGTAAGATTGCCATTGTTGGAAGAAGCATGGAAAAAGCTGTTGAAATATCTCGAAGTTTTGGTTATATCCATGTTCCAGATAATTCTATTATCGCCACTGAAGACATCAAGTTATATCCCAATAATGAAATATTAATTCTCTGTACTGGCAGTCAAGGTGAATCAATGGCAGCCTTATCGAGAATCGCGAATGGTTCCCATAAAGATATCCATATCATTCCTGGAGACACGATTGTCTTCTCTAGCAGCGCCATTCCTGGTAACGGGGTGATGATTGATAATGTCATTAACCAATTAGCCCGTGCGGGTGCGGATATCATCACTAACTCCATCCTTAACGATATCCACTCCTCTGGTCATGCTTCTAGACAAGAATTAAGATTCATGTTAAAGCTTATGAATCCCACATACTTTATGCCTATACACGGCGAATATAGAATGCAGAGATTACATTCTGAAATCGCCCAAGACTTAGGTGTTAATAAAGAAAATATCTTTATTATGGATATTGGTGACACTATTATTTTATCTAAAGGTAAAGTAAGACAAGGCTACGCTGTGGAACATGGTAATACCTATATCGATGGTAAAGATATCAATTCACTCGCCGAAGCGGTTATTGAAGATAGAAGAATCTTAATGGATGATGGTATGCTCGCTATCACCGTTAATTTAGATAGCAAGAAGAATATCTTATTAAAAGATCCGGAATTATTCTCTAAAGGTATCATTGACCAAGGTAGTCAAAGAAAAGCCGCAGAACTCGTGGCTTTAGTGAAAAATGCCATTATTGAAAAACTTCAAACTAAGACCAGCTTCGCAGAACTTAAATTATTAATTAAAGATGTCGCTGGTGCTTATATTTATAAGAACACTAAACGTCATCCCATTATTATCCCTGTGATAATGAATAAGAATTAATATGATTATCTTAGCGAGTTCTTCTCCTCGAAGAAGACAATTATTAAAAACTATATGTGATGATTTTGAAATCATCCCTTCTGATGTTAATGAAGATGTCTCCCCTACTTTATCTCCTTTAGAGGCAGTTTTAGAAATCGCTAAAAGAAAAGGGGATAAAATTCATGAACAATATCCTCATGATATAGTCATCTCTGCAGACACTATCGTCATTATCGATAATCAAATCATCGGTAAGCCCAAAGATGAAGAAGATGCGAAAAGATTACTAAGATTATTATCTGGAAGACTTCATAGAGTCATCACCGCTTATTGCATTTATAAAGATGAGGCATTTATTGAAAACTATGTTGTCTCCGACGTCTTGTTCTATGAACTCACCGATAAACTCATCGATGATTATGTCGCTTCCGGTTCTCCACTTGACAAAGCGGGAGCCTATGGCTATCAAGATAACGATAAATATCCAACAGTAAAAAGAATCGATGGCAGCATCAATAATGTCATCGGATTCCCCTTAGAAGAGATTCAAAAAGATTTAGAAAAAGTGCGCTAGCCGCACTTCTTTTTTTATAAAATACAAAGAGTTTTACAACTCTATTTATCTAACTCTGCTTTTACGAGTTCTGCTTTATCTTCTAGTAAGAGAGTAACTTTATTACTCATCTCGATAAAGTTTGTCACTCCTAAGGCTTTAAGAGCTTCTTTATCCATCTTAGTTTTATCATTTAAGACCACCGCTAATCTGGAACCATAAGCTTCGCTAGAAACGATGTTATCAGATCCACCTAAGGCATCTACCCATTTGCTCTTCTCTGCAATCTGGGGTTGAGGTTTTTTATTTTTATTCTTTAGTCCGAAGATGAGGATTAAGGCCACAACAATAGCGATAATTCCCACAAGGACTAAAACCATCCATAAAGCGTTGTTTTTTAAGAAGGCATTGAAATCATCCTTCATCTCATCCAAGATAATCATCATGCCACAAAACTCCTTTTAATTTTCTTGATATAAGAATGTTCTTTAGAAGCAATAACTTTGACTTCTTTATCAGAATAAGAGATGGAAAGTTTTTTTAAAACTTCTTGTTTTTGATAAGAAGCAAAATCATATCCCACCACACTATTGACTAATTCACCTTCAAAGCTAATAGTCTTATCACCTTTAAGGATTAAGGAACTACCTAGTGAATGAGTGACATTATTTTGAATACCGGCCACTTCGGTTAATTCTAAGACATCTAAATCGTGCTCGATAATCGCTCCACCTAATGATTTGTTATAAGCAGAACTCCCTAATGGGGAGCAGACAATAAGCCCATTGCCACGATATCTCTCTAATTTTTCATCATCGATAGAAACATCGGTAATGATGGTTCTAAAAGGATTTTCTAATCTAATTTCATTGACGGCAAAGAAAGTCGTTTCTTCATCGTTATATTTAGCGACACCTTTTAATAGTCTTTGTTTTAAAAGAATATATTCTTTTTCTTCTAGCATCTTAAAGATAGAAGGAATATCTTCTTTACAGAAATCATAGAAGAATCCTAAGGTTCCGCTATTGATTCCGATAAATTTTATTTTATCTAATTTATCAAGGTATTTATGAACCGCTCTTAAGAATGTTCCGTCACCACCGACACAGAAAACAATGTCAGGATTTTCTTCATCGAAAGAATAATGATATTTCTTAGCTTCACTCATTAAGAGTTCGACGATTTCTTTATTTTCTTTTCTTTTAAAAATCGCAATTTTCATAATCTACTTCTTTTAGTGTTATAATCATATCACAAATATGAGACACATTGAATACGAAGAAAGAGTGATTATTTCTAAGTCCGATTATCTAAAAATAATCGAAGACTTTTCTAATTATCCTCAAGAGAAGTTATTCATTGAAAATATCTATTTAGATAATAGAGAACAATTCATCTATAAAACTAAAAAGATGTTAAGGATTAGAAACACCAATCACAAGAAGCAAGAATTAACATTAAAGATTGGTCAACCTGATGGTAGCAATCTAGAGATCAATGAGACGTTAGATAAACATCCTCTTATCGATCAAAAACTCAATAATCAGTTTGGATGTTATAAAGAAGTATTAAGATTAGTAACTCATAGAATAGAGATACAAATGGATGATTATCTCTTAGTAATAGATAAAAATGAATATAACAATATCACTGACTATAACATTGAAATTGAGGCAAAAAGTCAGCAAAAAGCCAAAGAAATCATCCAAAACTACTGCAAAAAGTACAATTTAATATATAAAGATAATTGCCCCACGAAGAGTCAGAGGGCCTTTGATTCATATTACAAAAAATGAAGTGGCATTACGCTACTTCATCTTTTTTATGAGCACAATTATTAATCTTTGGACAAGATAGACAAGCGAGTTCCGCTAGTCTTCTAGCTTGAGGAATAAAGACGGTTATCTCTTCCGGATTATATCCCACTTGAATCTTATTATCATCGACCATAATCGGTCTTTTTAATACTGAGGGATTATCTTTGATAAAGGTGATGAGTTCACTGATGGTCATATTCTCAAGATCCACACCACTCTCTTTAACGATTTTGCTTCTAGTGGAGATGATGTCTTCTGTTCCGTTTTCACTCTTGATGAGAATTTCTTTTAATTCATTCTCATTTAAAGTCGCGGCAAAAATATTCTTCTCTACATAGGGAATCTTCTGTTCATTGAACCATTTTTTGACCTTGCGGCAACTACTACAACTGGGAGAGGTATAAATCTTAATCATCGTGGAGATATTATATCAAAAATTATGGTTTTGATATATTCAATATTTGAAATTATAGGCAATTACTATAAACTATTATTACTGAAAAGAAGGTAATGTTATGGCAGAAAGAATTCTTACAGGTATTAAACCCACTGGCCAATTAACTCTTGGCAATTACATTGGAGTATTAAAAAATCTCCCCAAAATGATGGATCGCGGAGAATGTATTTTCTTTATCGCTGATTTACATGCTTTAACTTTACCTATCGAGCCCGAAGTATTAAGACAAAACACTATCGATTTAGCCTCCTTCTATTTAGCCGCGGGTTTAGATCCTAAAAGAGTGACACTATTCCTTCAATCTAGTGTCTCTGAACATGCGGAATTAAACGCTATATTACAAAATTATTTATATATGGGTGAATTATCCAGAATGACCCAATATAAAGATAAAGCCAGCAAGATGAACGAATCCGCGATTGGTTTAGGTTTATTTGCCTATCCTGTCTTAATGGCCTCTGATATCGTATTATACGATAGCGATGTCGTCCCTGTCGGTGAAGACCAAGTTCAACACGTGGAAATCACTCGTGATTTAGTCAATAGATTTAACAATAGATATGGCAAAGTCTTAAATATGCCTAAATATGAACTCCGCAAAGTGGGAGCGAGAATCATGTCCTTAAGTGATCCGACAGTGAAGATGTCTAAATCCGATCCTAAAGGTGATATCTTCCTTAAGGATGATATGAAAACTGTGAGAAAGAAAATCATGTCCGCGGTTACCGATTTAGGATGTGAAGTCAAATATGACCCAGAGAATAAACCTGGTATCTCTAACTTATTAACTATCTACGCCGCAATCAAAGATATCTCTATTGAAGAAGCGGAAAAGGAGTTTGTTGGTAAGAGATATGGTGAATTTAAAACCGCAGTCGCCGACGCTGTCGTTAGTGAACTTGAACCCTTCCAAAATAGATATAGAGAAATCGTCGAGACCAAAGCTTACGAAGAAGTTCTTCGTGAAGGCGCCATCAAAGCCAAAAAGATGGCCCATGTCACCCTCGAAAGAGTTCATCAAGCCATCGGTTTATTAAAGATTTAAGACTTGGTTAGTTAACCAAGTTTTTTTATAGACCTCTTACAAAGTTATCTAAGTAAGTATCGTTATAGAAGTTGCTACGAGCAATGGAGTAATCGACATCGATACCATCTTCATTAAGGACGTAACTGCCACCATTTTTCTGATAGACAAATTGGAAGATAGAAGAACATCTTAACATTGTTCCAGAGGCCGTGACTAATTGGCTAACCGCACAAGCACCGCCACCACTTCTTTCGCCGATAATTGTGGCCCAACCCGCTTCTTTCACGAATGTGGGGAAGCAGTTACCACAAGAGAATGAATAATTTGAAGTGAGGACGAAGAAATTATAATCATTCTTATAAGTATCACCAGCATCACCAAAGGTGCCGTTTCTATTTAAGTCGACAGCATAGTGACACTCATTGATTTCACCAGTGAGTTTATTTCTAAAGGTGTAATATGGATCATCAGTCATATAAGCATATAACCATGGTAAGGCGTTGACAGCGCCACCACCATTTAAGGAGACGTCGATAATGACATTTTCAATGTTGCTATTGGCGGTGATTTCACCAAATGCTTTTCTAAATAACATTTCGGAGTCATTATTACCCCAAGTAGCATAGCTATATTGGTCAGGAGTATAAGAACTGAAGTTGCCTTTCTTGAAGGAATCAAATGAAATGATTGCGGTCTTTCCTTGCATGGTAAGGCCAACACCTTTACCCGCACTATTTCTGTAGTTAGTTAATTCTGTTTTTGTGGGATATAACAAGTTATATTTTTCATTAGCAAGCATATTGTTAGCATAAATGTTTTGATAACTTGTTCCGACTTGGAATGGAGATACTCTAGTAAATCCAGAGTGGCCTTCAAACATCCAGCCCGCCACAAATCTCATCATCTCAGATTCATAATCGTTGCTGTTTGTGGATTTGAGTTTAGTCTTATATCCATTTGTGGTGAAGAATTCATCAAAGGAAGAGACACCTCTAAAGTCTTTTAATCCATAGAAATTATCCATAGCAAAGCAATACTCGTTATAAGTAAATTCACTGAGATAGGCGCTTCTTGTAGAAGCATTCTTCCATGGAGATTCATTATAGAATTTATATTCTAATGATTCGGTATTAGAGACATCACCCCACATGCTGCTTCCAAAGCTAGAACAATCAAAGAAATCTTTGCCGTTATACGCAAATGCTAAAGTATTGGCGCCGATAAAGATATCGTTGAATGTGGCTAAGGGGATATAGACAACATCATCGTAGACGATGATATCGATATTATAATTTCCTAAATTGAAGTTGATTGCTCCTCTATTGGCCTTGAGTGAGCTCTTATTGTCATCAAGATGGATATAGCTTCTTTCCACACCATTAGCGAGATAAGAAACACCACTATTACTCATATCCACACCGAGCATAACACGAGGATCGGTATTCGCAGGAAGAGAGATGGTATCTTGATTAGCATCGATAATCACTTTTCCCATACGACTTTGGAATTGATAAACTCCTGTTGCGGTTTTGGTTTGGGTAAATTCAAAGTATTGTCTATTGTTATAACCCCATTGGAAATCAATGTAATGGGTAAGATAGAAATCTTTGAAGACAACATAAGGAACATCATCTTTAGCAACCATATTGTATATGGTGCTATCAACTGAAGAGGTGCCAGAATTAGTGGAATAATAGGTGGTCATGGTTCTAGAACTAGAAATTGGTGATTCAGCATATATTTCGTTATAAGACATACCGCAGACAGTACAAGTATGGACGATATATCCACCTCTATCATCGTCATCAAAAGTATGTTCACCATAATCTTGTTTTAAATGTTCATAGCCTGCATCAGTGCATTGATGCCAGTGATGAGTGGTGTTATAACTCCAGTTAGAATCAAAATTATGCACTATTTCTGTGCTCTTTTCATAACCACATACTGTGCAAACTTCCACACAGAGATAATCGGTGGTTTTCGCGGTATCTAATTCAAAGGTATGGTTAGCTTCATCTTTCTTAAGATGTGTATATCCTTCAGTGATACATTGATGCCAGTGTTTTTCACTTGTTGTGGACCAGTCAGTGCTATACTCTAATTCCACTTCTGTTTGATAACCGCAGGTACTGCACTTTTTAACATATAAATATTCTGTTGATGCATCAGCATCATATTGCATATTATGCTCTTCATAATCTTTCTTTAAATGCTCATAGCCTTCATCAGTACATTGATGCCAGTGATGAGTTTCATTCGTCGACCATTCAGATTCCCAATGATGAGGAATAACAGTCTCCTTACGATAATGACAAACGGAACATTCTTCCACAGTCGTATAGTCAGTGGATAAATCATCTCTTAATTCAAATTCGTGAGGAGCTTCACTATCTTTGACATCGTGGCCACATGTCGCTCTATGCCAGTGATTAGTCTCATCATAAGTCCAGCCTTCTTCAAAGGTGTGAACATGAACTTCACTAGAACCATTGCCATTTGAAGAGGTAGGTTCAAAATCTCCAAATGAACCACATGCGGATAAGGTTAAGGCGGCTAATCCTAAAATAATAATTCCGATTTTATTTTTCATATTATTCCTCCTTTTCTCGATTTCTTAATTTGTCGAGTAAGTCGATATACTCTTGAGGCATCTCTGCCTTAAATGATCTTCTAGATAAATTTTGTAATGGCTTCTTTAATTCTCCAAAATGCACTTCGCTAGCGTGCAAGAATTGATTCTTAAAACCATACACTCTATCAATCATATTGTTAGTTTTAAAGTCACCATATTTGCCATCACCAACGACATGGTGTCTTATATAAGACATATGAACTCTGATTTGATGAGTCCTTCCTGTCACTAAAGTGATATCTAATAAAGTGAAGTCTCCAAATCTTTCAATCGGATGATAAATAGTCTTCGCAGTCTTCGCGCCACTAGATATTGGAGCCACCACCACTTTCTTGGTATCGAAGTTCTTTCTTAATGGAACATCCACTGTTCCCTCACTTTCGATATCTCCCACTACTAAACATAGGTAATGTTTTCCAATTAATTCGTGTTTTTGGAATAATTTAAAGAGATACGCTAAAGAATCGTGATTCTTACCGAATATCACAATTCCGGACGTATTTCGGTCTATTCTGTGAGCTGGTCCTGGTTTAAAAGCTAAATCATTTTGAGGATCATATTCCCCTTTAGACATGAGATATTCAATCACTAATTGATCTAAAGGTTTATCGTTATAGTTATCATCTTTTTGAACCAAAACACCTCTTGGTTTATTAATTAATAAAACATTGTTGTCTTCATAGATGATCCAAGGTTTGATAATCTCGTTAGGAGTAAAATCATATTTCTTCTTGAATTCCTCTAATTGAGTGTCACTCACATAGATGGATATCTCTTCGCCTTCAGAGACAACATATTTCTCTTTCTGCCAATGACCATTAACTTTGATGTCTTTTTTTCTAAAAAGTTTATATATAAAAGATAAGGGTGCATAACTCAGCACCTTTTTCACATACTTTTCTAATGTTTGACCAGCTTCGTTAGTTTTTACAGTATAGTTCTGCATAAAACAATTTTAGCATTTTTCTCTTTTAATAAAGAGTAGTTTTTATTATAATAACTATCGCACATTACCAATACGCCTACAGCTTAAGCCAAACACGGAGGAATACCCAAGAGGCTGAAGGGGCGGGCTTGGAAAGCTCGT
>JAEEGL010548411.1_pt1 | contig 10076 bp, 10 predicted proteins | sample 9134231 | NCBI WGS metagenome assembly JAEEGL01 (sample SAMN16246548, study PRJNA631951) | gut metagenome | biome: gut microbiome; feature: rumen; material: fiber-attached | host: Bos | place: Iran: Karaj | collected 2018-10 | reverse complement strand
TGGGAGTTAAGGGAGCAGCAGCAGCCACGGTAATTGCCAGATTGTCGGAATGCGTGATCGTTGTTGGCGGTACCCATATGAAGAAGGATCGACTGTCATTTGTAACAGATCTTTATTCTACTCTCAGGGTCCCTCAAAAACTTGTTAATAATGTGATTAAAATGGGACTTCCGCTTCTTCTCAATGAACTGCTGTGGTCGAGCGGAATGACGATAATGAACCAGTGCTACTCGATGCGGGGACTTGAAGTCGTATCAGCTGTCAATATCTCTTCAACTATAACAAACCTGTTCTTCTGCGCTGTTCTGTCGATGGGATCCACTGTATCTATCATTGTCGGTCAGCGTCTGGGAGCAGGGGAATTGGAACTTGCAGTAGATGATGACCGTAAGCTGATTGCGTTCGCAGTGGCAATGTGTACTGCAGTAGGGGGAGTTATGATGCTTCTCGCCCCACAGATACCCAGGGTATATAACACATCTGAATCGGTTAAGTCGATCGCAGCTCAGATGATTATGGTTACGGCATTTATGATGCCATTTCTTGCGTTTACCAATACATGTTACTTTACTTTGCGCTCAGGTGGCAAAACGATCATTACCTTCCTTTTTGACAGTGTATATGTCTGGGTGCTGTGCATCCCTGTGGCTTTTATCCTTTCAAGATTTACGGAAATGAAGATAATTCCAATGTACTGCATTGTTCAGTCACTTGAGCTTATCAAGTGCATAATAGGCTATCTCTTTCTTAGAAGCAGAAAATGGGTAAACAACCTTGTCGCATAAAAAACAGGGAGTCTGTTCAAATGAACAGACTCCCTGTTTTTTCAAAAATATCAGGTCTTTTCTGCGAGGAGCTTCAGTATCTGTACGGCATTGCTCGCTGCGCCTTTCCTAATCTGGTCACCGCAGCACCATAGAGTAATCCCGTTTTCATCTGTCAGGTCCTGACGTATCCTGCCAACCCACACAAGATCCTGATCTGTGGTGTCAAGCGGGGTGGGGTAGCATCTTCCTTCATAGTCTTCGATAAGTCTGCATCCCGGAAATGCAGCAACAGCTTTCTTCGCACTTTCAATATCGATCTTCTTTTCAGTGCGGAGCGTAACAGCGATGGAATGTGAGCGCATCACAGGAACGCGGACACAGGTGCAGTTGACTTTCAATTCGGGATCATGGAGGATCTTTCTTCCTTCATTCTGCATCTTCATTTCTTCTTTGCTGTAATCATTGCCATAAGGAGCGTCTATAAACGGAATGACGTTCAGGGCGATCTGTGTGGCAAATGTTTTTACTTCCGGCTTCTCTCCGGCTGCCAGTGCGTTCATCTGGCTGTTAAGTTCAGCGATGCCTGCCTGCCCTGCTCCCGATACTGCCTGATATGTGCAGACTACCATTTTTTCGATCCTTGATAGTTTTTCTATTCCGGCTACTGCCATGAGGGCTATGATGGTGCAGCAGTTGGGATTGGCGATTATACCGGAGTTTTCAAAGGCATCTGCACCGTTCACTTCTGGAACTACGAGAGGTACTTCTGGATCCAGACGAAATGCGGAGCTGTTGTCAATGTATACTGCGCCGCTTGCCTTTATTGCCGGCGCAAAGCGTTTGGACATGTCACCCTCGACTGCGCCGAGCACAAAGTCCATACCTTTGAAGCATTCGTCCGTTGCTTCCTGTATCTCGACCTCTTCTCCCTTGAAAATGATCTTTTTGCCGGCGCTTCTGGCGCTACCCAGAGGCAGCAGCTTATTTACTGGGAGATCATATTCGGCGAGCACTTTGAGCATCTCCTGACCTACCGCACCGGTAGCTCCGAGAACTGCGATATTGAGTTTTTTCATATCTTTTTCTCCTTTGTATTTATCCGGCAAATCCATCATATAGGACACGCACGGCCGTTTCAAAATTATTGTTGTCTACTCCGATTATTATCGAAAGCTCGTCTGAGCCCTGGGCAATAGTCCTGATGTTCACGCCATGACTACCAAGCGCATTGAATATCTCGCCGGATGTTCCCAGCCTTGAAGACATCTTTCTCCCGACGGCAGCCACTAGAGCGATATTGTCCTGCACTTCAATGTCTTCCGCATGACATTCCTTTTTCATGTCGGAAATGATCTCATACAGGTTTTCGCCGAGTGCGGCCGCTGATGCTACGAGGGCAAATGAATCAAGCCCGAGCGTTATATGCTCAACGTTAACATGATACCTGTCGAATACGGACAGTGCTTTTGATAAAGTATGACTGAGATTCATGTCATGCCTGTGGAGGGTGAGAACGTTGAAACCCCGTCTGCCGGCAATACCGGTCAGAAATCGCTCATCTTCCGATTCGTCCTCAACGTTTCCGACTATCATCGTCCCGGGGTCATCGGGACGGTTGGTGTTTCTTATATTCAAGGGGATTCCTTTTTCCCTCACTGGAAGAATGGATTCTTCGTGAAGAACTGACGCACCCATGAATGCAAGTTCGCGAAGTTCGCCGAAGGTGATTTTGGAAATGGATCTGGGATTGTCTACGATTTTCGGATCAGCCATAAGTATACCGGAAACGTCAGTCCAGTTCTCGTATATATCGGAATCAGTTGCCGCTGCAGCCAATGCTCCTGAAATATCGCTCCCGCCACGCGACATGACTTTGATCTTCCCTGAAGGCAAAGATCCGTAGAAGCCGGGAATAACAATTTTCCCGTTCTTTTCCAGAGCGGATTTAATGGCTGACTCAGTTTTTGCCATATCCAGCTGACCCTCGAAATTGAAAAACACGCAGTCAGCAGCATCGACAAATGAAAAACCGAGAAACTCGGCCATAAGCAGTGAAGTGAAATACTCTCCGCGGGAAACGAGTTCATCAACACTGAAGTCACGGTTCAGCCTCGAGCGGAGCAGCTGGAGTTTTTCTTCAACAGGACAGCTGAGTCCCAGTTCGTCCCGTATGGATATAAGGCGTTCCTTAATGCTGTCAAAGATCTCATCACATGATACACCATATTGAAGATGCGCATGGCAAAGATACAGCAGATCGGTCAGCTTGTGGTCATCTGAACTGCGTTTGCCTGCGGCGGAAACAACTACCACCCTTCTGGATTCGTCAGCATTAACGATCGCTTTTACTTTTCTGAACTGTTCGGCACCTGCCACTGAAGAACCGCCGAATTTAACTGTTTTCAGCATATATCAGTCACCGATAGCCGCAAAGAACACTTTGTTGCCGCCCTTTCTCAGTTCTTCTGCTTTATCATGCATAAACTTTACGGATATGACTTTGGTAATAAGTCTTGCAGTTCCGTCAAATACATCTGCCTTTTCGGAAGGTATGCTGCCTGCCAGCTCTTCAGGCAGCCGCACATAGTATTTGTGCTCGCAAAGAGTGTTATCAGCAGCAACGCGTTTGCAGTCAGGCTTCATCATGAAGCGTTTTCCATGCAGAATGTCATTCAGATCCCTGATTACGGCGGAAGCTGTCGGCCATCTGCCGGCGCCTTGCCCCATGAAGACAATCTGACCTGAATTCTTGCCTGTGTATTTTGCCATATTGAAGTTTTTGAGGACGGAACACTCGGGCGCATTGGCTGGGAAAAGAACAGGCTCTATATATGCATATAGTTTTCCATCCGGTGAAAGCCCTCCTGATGTGACGAGTCTGCAGGTATAGCCCTTTGCCTGGATATGGTTCACATCCTCGGCGGTAATGCTCTCTATTCCTTCGCAGCAAAGCCCGCTGTCGGGAAGCATATTATAGGCAACAGCACATGCAAGCATTATTTTGCGCAGAGCGTCCATACCGGATACATCTGCAGTGGGGTCCGCTTCAGCGTAGCCGAGTGACTGGGCATCGGCAAGCGCGTCCGCATATGTCATAAATCTGCTTTGCATCGCATCGAGCATGTAATTGGTGGTGCCGTTCAGAATACCGCCAAGACTGATTATCCTATCACTCTCAACGGCAAGGGCAATATTATGAAGGAAGGGCACAGCTCCGCCGCATGCCGCGCTGAAGAGGAAAGCAACACCATTTTCAGATGCGAGCTTTTCAAGCTCCGGACCATATGCAGCAACAAGCGCCTTGTTCGACGTGACCACATGCTTTCCTGCGCGTAATGCTGCTGAGACATATTCATAAGCGGGATCAGTCCCGCCCATTACTTCAGCAACTGCCCATATATCGGGATCATCGGTGATTTGTTTGATGGAAGTCACTTTATAGTCAGAATCGTCTTTTCCGGGGCGAACGAGGACTGAACCGGGCTCAAGACCGCAGGCATTTTTGAGCATCTCATAAACGCCGTAGCCTACAGTTCCGAAACCAAGGACTGCTACTTTCATTTGAACTCCTTGCTGTGTCTTTATAATACGGACACATGTATTTTGAATAACGACAGTTTACCATAAGAAGCTTGGATCTGCAATTATGTATAATAAACAAAAATAGACAGACACTGTGGCTAAAATGTATGTATTTAACAAACTGAAGCAATACTGACACAAAGAAAAACGACGTGCTTAAACACGTCGTTTTCATTGGTGGAGAGTGGCGGACTCGAACCGCCGACCTTCCGCGTGTGAGGCGGACGCTCTAACCAGCTGAGCTAACCCTCCATTTTCAGCTTACATATGATAACACATGGAAAACTTCAAATCAAGTGGATTTATTGCGTTCCTTTTGCACCAATTTAGAAGGAAAGATTGGGCCGGGTCTTTTCCATATACAGTAGATATAATAACTATCTTTTATAAGTATATCGGATTGTTGACTTGCTCGTGAATAATGCTAAAATATTATTAAATATAAGTATGGAAATTGGGGCAAAATGATGAAAAAAATGTATGTTCTGATAGGAAATTATGGCAGCGGCAAGACAGAACTTGCCATTAATTTCGCATTCAGAGCAGCTGAAACAGGACGTACTGAGCTTCTTGACCTTGATATGGTCAACACCTATTTCCGACTTACTGAACCTGGCATAATGGCAAAAATGAAAGAGATCAGACTCGTATCCCCCAATTTTACCAATTCAAGTGTTGAAACCTTGTCGCTTCCTGCAGAAGTCCAGTCAGCATTTGCAATGGATTGGGATACGGTCGTTTTTGACGTAGGGGGAGACGCAGCCGGCTCGACTGCTTTGGGACGTTACCATCAGGATTTTATGGAGCTTGAAGACGGACAGCTTGAAGTCCTGAATGTAATAAATATACGCAGACCTCTTTCCGGAACCGTTGAAAGAATAATTCGAATCCAGAATGAGATGCAGATCCATTCAAGGCTCAAGATCACAGGAATGATTAATAACACTAATCTTTCCACTGCTACGACTGAGGCTGAACTCAGAGACGGTTACGAGATGATCAGAGAGGTGTCTGAAAAAACCGGGATTCCGGTGGCATATACCTCCGGCAAACGGGAATTTCTGGATGCTTTTCTTGCAGAAGGGCATGACCCGAAATATATCGGAACACCGGTAGCGATAGATGTTTATATGAAGCGCGACTGGGACAGCTGGGTCAAGAGCGTATAAAACAGTACACAGCCGCATTAAGCGGTTTAAACAGTAATCATTATTTAAGAAAAGAGGTTGTTTGCAGAAATGGTAAGGGTAACAATCAATGAACAGATCTGCAAAGGATGCGGACTTTGCGTCAGAGCCTGCCCCAAGAAAGTTCTTGCTCTTTCGAAGACAAAGCTCAACGCAAAAGGCTATCATCCCGCAGAGGTCGTGGATCAGGAGGCATGTATAGGTTGCGCATCATGCGGAAGGACATGCCCTGATGTTGCGATAACTATTGAAAGGGATTAAGGAGGGAAAGAATATGGCTTTGACATTGATGAAAGGCAGCGAAGCTATCGCTGAGGCAGCCATTCGTGCCGGTGCACGATTCTTCTTCGGATATCCTATCACTCCGCAGACTGAAATTCCGGAATATATGTCCGCACGTATGCCGGAGTTAGGCGGCTGCTATCTCCAGGCTGAGAGCGAAGTGGCAGCGATTAATATGGTTTATGGTGCAGCAAGTACCGGAGCCCGTGTTATCACTTCTTCCTCAAGTCCTGGCGTCAGCCTGAAGCAGGAAGGCATTTCTTACTGCGCAGGTGCACAGCTTCCGTGCGTGATACTGAATGTTATGAGAGGCGGTCCGGGACTTGGCAGCATCCAGGCCTCTCAGGGCGACTATTTCCAGGCAGTCAAGGGCGGCGGTAACGGTGACTATCACCTGATTACATATGCGCCTTCTTCTATTCAGGAAGCGATCGATATAATGCAGTTTGCCTATGACAAGGCGGAGAAATACCGCGTTCCGGTCTTGTTCCTCGCAGATGGCATCATGTGCCAGATGATGGAACCTGTAGAGATGCCTCCGATGGTAGAATACAAGGTGGATCCTGAAAAGAAACCTTGGGCGGCAACAGGTTGGAAACCGGGCGACGATCCTGCAAAAAGAGCCGTGATCAACTCCCTGTATATCAACACGGAAGAGCTGACAGTCCACAATAATGAGCTCCAGGCCATTTATGCTGAGATCCGCAAAAACGAGAAGATGTGGGAATGCTATAAGCTTGAAGATGCCGACTTTGTGATCACCGCCTTTGGTACTGTTGCGAGGATAGCTAAATCCGCTGCCGATACGCTCCGTAAAGAAGGCATAAAGGTTGGTGTGTTCCGTCCGATTACAGTCTGGCCATTCCCGTATGAAGAACTGAAGGAAGCAGCAAAGAACTGCAAGGCGATACTTGATGTCGAAGCGAACGAGGGGCAGATGCTCGAGGATGTGAAACTTGCGATAATGAACAGCAAGCCGACCTATTACTTTGGACATTGCGGAAGCCTTATGCCTTCGACCACTGAGATAATATCAAAGATTCGCGAAATGATGAAGGAGGTTAACTGATATGTCAGTCGTGTTTAAAAAGACGCCATATCTTACGGATAAGACCTTTCATTATTGCCCCGGCTGCAACCACGGAATAATCCATCGTCTCGTGGCCGAGTGCCTTGAAGAGTCAGGTATGGAAGGCAATATTGTAGGCGTAGCGCCTGTTGGCTGCTCGGTATTTGCTTATGACTATTTCAATGTTGATATGCTGGAGGCGGCTCACGGACGTGCGCCTGCTGTGGCGACCGGCGTTAAACGTGCAAAACCGGATTCTCTGGTTTTCACATATCAGGGCGATGGAGATCTCGCCTCCATTGGTACCGCTGAAATAGTGCATGCGGCACACCGTGGTGAAAAGATAACCACGATATTCGTCAACAATGCGATCTATGGTATGACAGGCGGCCAGATGGCACCGACCTCTCTTGTAGGTCAGATAACCACGACGTCGCCATATGGTAGAGATGAAGCGTGGTGCGGAGCACCTATAAGGATGTCTGAAATGCTTGCGGAAATTCCTGATTCATACTATATCGAGCGCTGCGCAGTCAATAACAATGCAAATATCATAAAAACCAAGAACGCAATAAAGAAAGCATTCAAGTATCAGATGGAAGGCAAAGGCTTCTGCATGATAGAGGTCCTTTCCACCTGCCCGACCAACTGGGGACTCAACCCTGTTGAGGCGATGAAATGGCTTGAAGAGAATATGATTCCTTATTATCCTCTCGGCGTAAAGAAAGATAAGGGGGCGGAGTGATCATGACTAAGGAATTCATTTTTGCAGGCTTCGGCGGTCAGGGCATGCTGCTGATCGGCAAATTCCTTGCTATGGCATGTATGCTCGATGGAAAGCATGTTTCATGGCTGCCGTCATACGGACCCGAAATGAGAGGAGGTACTGCCAACTGCTCTGTTATCATCAGTGACGATCCCGTAGCTTCTCCAATAGTCTATGAAGCTGATGTTGTTGTTGCGATGAACCTTCCTTCACTAGATAAATTCGAGCATGAGGTTAAACCCGGCGGTCTTCTCGTTATAAACAGCTCAATAATCGACAGAAAATCCGTTCGTGACGATATCACTGTAGTATATTGCGATGCCATGAAAATAGCGGAAGAGGTAAAGAACCCGAAGGGAGCCAACGTTGCGATCCTTGGAGCAATGATGGCAAAGTGCGATATCGTGGACATTGATAAGATGACAGAAGCGATTCGCATTGAACTGGGCGAAAGAAAGGCGAAATTCCTTGATGGAAACGTCAGAGCTCTCAAGGCCGGAATGGAAGCCGCTGGCTGACAGAAAAGCATTTATGATACAGTCCGGAGTGAGCAGCTCCGGACTGTTTTCAGCTTTAGTCAATCTTGACAAATATTCATTTGCATTTTTGTCGATAAAAACACTGTGCAGTATTTTGTAAAAATAGTATAATACAAAAAAGTTAAATACTTTGAATTAAAGCGGCGAAAACCGCTTTAATTCACGTAAGGAAGTTAGATATCGTTAAAGACAGATCTTCAAAAAACCGGATTCTTGGATGCTGTGCTGCATCCTTGAACATATAAAAGTCAATTCAGGAGGAACAAAAATGAAGAAAATTTTAGCATTGCTTCTTGCCCTGGTAATGGTTTTTGCACTGTGTGCCTGCGGCTCGAAGTCAAGCACCGGCTCTGTGTACTGGCTCAACTTTAAGCCTGAATCAGACGAAGTGCTCCAGAAAGTTGCAAAACTTTATACCGACAAGACCGGTGTGCCTGTAAAGGTAGTTACTGCGGCTTCCGGTACCTACAGCCAGACTCTTACTGCCGAGATGGATAAGAGCACTCCGCCGACGCTGTTTGTTGTCGGTAATGCAAACTCCGTAAAGGACTGGAGTGACTATGTGGTAGATCTCAAAGGAACTCCCATAGCCAATGAACTGAACACCGACGCATATAACCTCTATGATGAAAACGGCAAGCTCGTTTCCATAGGCTACTGCTTCGAATGCTACGGCATTGTTGTTAATCCCGACCATGTCGCTGCAGCAGGTCACAGCATGGATGAACTGAAAAACTTTGCAGGACTGAAAGCCGTTGCCGAGGATATCCATAAAAATGCTGCTTCTCTCGGATTCGATGCTTTCTCTGCTGCAGATATGGATGGAAGCTCATCATGGCGTTATACCGGCCACCTTATAAATCTTGAGTATTATTATGAAGAGCAGGCTTCCGGAGCAAAGTGGACTGAGGCTCCTGCTGCTCTGACAGGCGATTTCTTTGGTAACTTCCGCAATATTTACGATCTTTCCATCAATAACAGCACCACCGATCCCAAAGAGCTTGCAACAGGCGGACATGATCCTGTTAATGAGTTCATTTCCGGAAAATCCACCTTTGTCCTTACAGGTTCCTGGGACTATTCTGCAATCTCCGAGACTGTTCCCAACGCCACTATGATACCTTACTACTGCGGAGTATCCGGCGAGGAGAAGGCAGGACTTAACTGCGGAACTGAAAACTGCTGGGCTGTCAACGCCAAGGCTTCAGAAGCTGACCAGAAAGCCACCATGGACTTCCTGGTATGGTGCGTGACTGATCCCGAAGCTTCACGTCTGCTTGTTGATTCCTTCGGCGCAATGCCTTACAAGAGCGCTGTAGAGTCCACAAATGCGTTTCTTGCTGCTGCCGATGCTTATGCAGCTGCAGGAAACTACGTTATGGACTGGGCGACCAACTATCAGCCGGGCGTTGATGATTACCGCGCTGCTGCAGTCTCGGCTCTGAATGCATACAATGCCGATCAGACTGATGCCAACTGGGAGCAGGTAAAAACTGCATTCATTGACGGTTGGGCTGTTCAGTATGTAAAGCAGAACGGATAAAACATTAAGCTTCTGCAGATCCGACAATAATTACTAAAATGCGGAGGCGGGCGATAACGCCTGTCTCCGCATTCCGATTTATATCACTGTCTCTGCCGCATGAAGCCGGGAAGTGAACAAATGAATTCATTAAAAGGAGATGGTTACGTTGAGAAAAGAGCACGTTACCCGCAACTCCCAGATCCGGCAGACAAAACGATGGTCACCATTGTTTCTTGGACCGGTCGTTGCCGCATTTGCAATAGGATTTGTCTGGCCGTTCATTCAGGGCATATACCTTTCCTTTTGCGAGTTTAAACTGATCAAGGATGCCAGATTATCCGGGTTTGGGAATTATCTTA
>JAEEGL010523815.1_pt1 | contig 10076 bp, 9 predicted proteins | sample 9134231 | NCBI WGS metagenome assembly JAEEGL01 (sample SAMN16246548, study PRJNA631951) | gut metagenome | biome: gut microbiome; feature: rumen; material: fiber-attached | host: Bos | place: Iran: Karaj | collected 2018-10 | reverse complement strand
GTTCAAGCTCCTGCGGTGTGAGTATCATGTCCTCCATTGCAAACGAGGCAGAGACGCTAGCTATCTTCTCATCTGTAGACATTAATCTCTCCTTATTTATCGGATTAAAAACCATATTTTTCACCTATTATTCCGAAACGACTGTTAATTGGTGGTTAATCTATGGCTCTATTATATCACATTTTTTAATTGTTTTGTTATGGTTTATAACTGACTGTTTGGGCAGCCTTTTTCGGTTTGTGGCCTGGTTTTGGTGACGAAATCAAGGAAAATCGATAGGGCGAGGGCTATCACACAGATGACTATGGTGAAAATCCAGGCGTTTCTGTCGTCGTTCGCATCCACATATCTACCTGAGTACCACATGACATAACCGCTGGCCAAGGCTCCGAGGAAGCTTATCCAACCAAATGCTCGGCCCCTATACTCTGGCCCCACTGCCTGCACAATGTATGGTGAGAAGCAAAGCATTGTAAGGATTTCTCCCACAATGAAGATTGCGATGGCGATATAGTAGGCTGGAATATGGCCAAGGCTTACTAGAAATACTCCAAAACTAAGGATTTGAGCGGCTACGCCGGCAACCAGCTTCCATTGGTTGCTTCTTGATTCAACTATTTGAGTTATTATCGGTGTCAGGATGACTACCAGGAAGCAGCTTACGCTCATTACTGTGCCGTATATGGTAGCTCCCATATCTCCGTGATACTTGGCAAAGTCGATTGGCATCAGGTACGAGAACTGGCTGTAACCACCTTCGTACAAGGCGAAGGCCAACATGAAAAGGATTACAGGCTTGTTTGTTTTTATGAGCATACTGATGAAACCTTTGGCTGCTGGGTTTGCCTGGGTTGTTGGAGTTATCTGGGTTGCTGGTGCTTTTGAGTCTTCCGGCTGATGCTCTTTGGCCTGCACCTGGCCACTCTTTTCATCTACAAACAGGATAATCAGCACTGTAGACATGGCAATTGTAACCGCGTCAATAATGAAGCACAGCCACAGGTAATTGTTGAACAGGAAGCCTCCGATAATTGGAGCTAGAATGAAGCCCACGTTTGCGCCCATGTACTGGATTGAAAAAGCTTTATCCTCCTTGCCCGGCGGGGTAACAAGGGCCACCAGTGCGCTATAGGCTGGACCTTCGATTGTCTGGAAAAAGCTTGCCACCATTATCATGATGAAGGATGCAAAGTTGAAGTCCTTTACTCCGCAGATAAGATAAATGGTTATGGACACCAAGTCGCAAGCAATTATCATGGCCTTCTTGCTGATTCTATCTGCCAGCTGGCCACCGATCAGATTTGCTGGCAGGTTAATCAGGCCCGCAAGCATTATCCATAAGGCAGTCTTAGATGCAGACAGCCCGAACTTCTGGTTCAATATCAGCGTAAGCATCGGCATAATCATGGCGCCCATGTTTGTGACCATTCTTCCGATAGCTAATGCATAATTTGCCCTCGTCAATCCTTTGTACTGTGTTAAAATTTTCATGTCTCTACCTCGTTGTGTGTGCTGTTTACAGTTCTGTTTTTGTTAGTTATCTGTTCAGGGATTGTTCCTCTTTTGCTCCTGAGTTGTTACTTCTTGTCTACTGGGTAGGCTAGGAGTGTTGTGCTCCATGGCTTGATATTTGGTTGTTTATCGGCGTGGGCCGCTAGGAAATCTATTATGTATTTCTTGAGCTCTGATGCATCTTCGTCTGTAAGGAATGCTACTGAACTTATCACATCTCCCGTGACCGGTGCAGGTACATCTGTGTTTTCATTACTAGCAGCCCAAAGATTTCTCTTATATTCTAGGAACCCCTGCCAGTTCTCATTCATCATGTAGTTTAGGAACACTTCCTGGTCGTTTACTACGCTATCATCCTGCTGTTCATTAGTTTTCAGGGAGATGTTCACATCCTCCAGCGCATAGTACTTGGCGGTGATTCCATTTATCTTTTTCGTGTGATCAAGCCTCAGTACCCCCAGGCTTTCCAGCTTTTTGATGTGGGCTGTGGCCGCCGATGGTGATATTCCAAGCTCATTTGACAACTGCTTTGGCGTCATCGCCTCACCGCTAACCTGCATCAGACGAATCAAGCGCTGGCGCTGTGGATTCATATAGATTTTGTTCTTTTCTGGTGTATCAAGGATTATTTCTTTCATAGTTATCCCTCGTAATTTTATTTGCATCATTATACGTTACATTTTATGTAACGTCAATTATTTTTTTCTATTTGATTACACTAACTTCTCTTTAATTTTCTGCTCAATTTGTTTGATATCCAGCGAAGAGAACTCTGTCTCCATAGAAATCAATAGATTCTCTCCTGCAACAACTCCATTCTTATCATACATGTTAATCTTCTCCAGATTCTTGCTGGCATAGTCATCTTCTGCCGCCAGCCCCAAGTGCTCCCAGTAATATGTCTTCCTCTCCTTTGTATTAAGCAACACAAAGTCAGGATACACTGTCCTTCCCGATTTAAGCTTAAGCGCCGGCTCGTACTGATATGGCACATTGTGCTTGTAAAACATATCCGCCAATATCTTCTCCGACTTTGACCTTACATACTCGCCCTTGTCAGTTATATATTTCCCCTTTTCAGGGAATGGATTTTGATTTCCCGGATTCTGTTGATACCACTGCTGGATGAACTCTGCATCCGGCTGGATTAGCGGCTCTATTAGAATCTGCTTCGCGTGGCTTCGATTCTCGTATACTTTATTTATTGCCTCCGCGTTATAGTCAGCCAGGAACTGCTCCAGCGCGCTTATTTGCCTAGTCACAGCTTCTTTCAAATCCCGATAGTACTCCTGCTGCGCCATATTCTTGATAATATCCAAATCACTTTTCTTTACATAAGTGCGGCTTCCATCTGAATGATAAATGTAGTACTGGTAGCCACTTTTTCGCTTGGAAAACCTTACGGTACCATTTTTATTCCTAACATCTTTCTTAATCAAACCAGTCAGCTTATCTGATAATTCTTTAAGATCTTTTAATTCTTTGATATATTTTTCCATTTTTCTCATACTCCTTTTACTCCTACTGTTCTTTTCCTTTTTCACATGTCTCTAGCTCCCCTTACTGACACGCCATTTCTACTTTTTCTCTTTTCCGCGTGTCTCTACCTCCCCTTACTGACACGCCATTTCTGCTTTTTCTCTTTTCCGCGTGTCTCTGGCGCCCCTGACCGACACGCCATTTCTGCTTTTTCTCTTTTCCGCGTGTCTTTAGCTCCTCCAACTGACACGCCTTTTTCTCGTTTTCCCTTTTCCGCGTGTCTCCACCTCCTCTTTCCGACACGCCATTTCTGCCTTTTCCCTTTTCCGCGTGTCTCCGCCTCCCCTTTCCGACACGCCATTTCTGCTTTTTCTCTTTTCCGCGTGTCTCCACCTCCACTGACTGACACGCCATTTTGGCTTTTTCTCTTTTTCGCGTGTCTTCCAGACTCTTCGGGCTCCAGCGCGCCCAGTTAATTTGCTTTAAATGGCTCCTAGCCCCTCATTTACAGCAATAATCTTTGCCTATTATTCCTTTTTAACAAGCCGCACTGTCGTAGCCACGGTTTCTACTACTATTTTCCTTCTCAACATGAATCATCTATCATCACAGCCAGGCTAAACCAGCCCATAAAAGCCAACGCAAAAGCGAAAAGCCCATTCCCTCAGGCCGCCGCTTAGTGCGGGCAGACTGAGAGTATATCTACGATGATTTAATTCAATTTAAAGTATTAATGGGATTTCGGGTTCGATACGTGAACCCACAAATTAGATTGTTATATGAAAACAAATCTTTCAAAAACTCGTTTGATACTATACCTGCTGAAATCAAACTTGTCAACCCCAACAACAAAAAACCTCCGCAGTGCAAAAGCACCGCGAAGGTTTTTCATTTTTCTATTCCTAAGCTTTACGCATTCTGAATCTTACCGGTGTAAAGCTGGTAGTACTTACCGCCTTCCTGGATAAGCTCTTCATGGTTACCGCGCTCGATGATGCGTCCCTGGTCAAGAACCATGATGCAATCAGAGTTTCTGATTGTAGAAAGACGATGTGCAATAACAAATGTTGTACGGCCGTGCATAAGCTTGTCCATACCGTCCTGTACGATTTTCTCTGTACGAGTATCGATAGATGATGTTGCCTCGTCGAGAATAAGTACTGGTGGATCTGCGATTGCTGCGCGGGCGATTGCAAGGAGCTGGCGCTGGCCCTGTGAAAGGTTGCCGCCGTCGCCCTTGATTACTGTGTCGTAACCCTGAGGCAATCTGCGGATGAATCCGTCTGCATTAGCAAGCTTAGCTGCTGCAATAACTTCCTCATCGGTAGCATCAAGCTTACCATAGCGGATGTTGTCAGCAATTGTGCCTGTAAACAAATGTGTATCCTGAAGTACGATACCAAGTGATCGGCGAAGGTCAGCCTTCTTGATCTTGTTGATGTTGATTCCATCGTAACGAATCTTTCCATCAGCGATATCGTAGAATCTGTTGATAAGGTTTGTAATAGTTGTCTTTCCGGCACCAGTTGCACCAACGAAGGCAATCTTCTGGCCTGGTGTAGCGAAAAGCTTGATGTTGTGAAGGACAGTCTTGTCAGGGTTGTAAGCAAAATCTACATCATCAAAGACGATATCACCTTCAAGCTTCTGATAAGTTGTTGTGCCTTCTGCCTTGTGGAAGTGCTTCCAAGCCCACATTCCTGTACGCTCTTCGCACTCAACAATTTCGCCATTTTCCTCTCTGGCGTTAACAAGCATTACGTAGCCATCGTCTGTCTCTGGTACCTGATCGATCAGCTCGAATACACGCTCAGCACCGGCCATAGCAAGAACGATTGACTGGAACTGCTGTGATACCTGCTGGATTGGCATGATAAATGAACGAGTAAACTGAAGGAATGAAACAAGCGCTCCAAGTGTAAGTCCTGTCCATCCGTTGAGGGCAAGTGTTCCACCAACAACTGCGCAGATAACGTAGTTTACATTACCAAGCTGCATGTTTACTGGTCCAAGGCTGTTTGCAAGTCTGTTAGCACGATAAGCATTTTCGAAAAGCTCCTCGTTGAGTCCGTTGAACTTCTCCATTACCTCTTCTTCGTGGCAGAATACCTTAACAACCTTCTGGCCATTCATGATTTCCTCGATGTTACCGTTTACTGCACCGAGAGCCTGCTGCTGCTTACGGAAGTATCTTCCGGATGTGCCAGCAAGTGTCTTTGTAACAAGTGAGATAATGATAATCATTGCGATTGTCACACCTGTAAGGGTTGGTGACATCATCAGCATGTAAACAAATACTGTAACGATTGTGATTGCACTGTTGAACATCTGTGGGAAGCTCTGTGAAATCATCTGGCGAAGTGTATCCATATCGTTTGTGTAATCTGACATGATATCGCCGTGTGCCTGTGTGTCGAAGTAGCGGATTGGTAACTCCTCCATCTTCTCAAACATTTCGTTTCTCAAGTCTCTAAGTGACCCCTGGGCAACGAAAATCATAATAAAGTTGTATGAGAACATTGCAATGATACCAACTGCGTAGTATCCAATCAATGTCTTGATTCCATCAGCAAGTGGGCCAAAATCTGTGCTGCCACTTTCTAGCATTGGAAGAATGTAAACGTCAATCAGCTCCTGCATGAAGGCTGTTCCCTTTGCATTGCAGATTACTGAAAGGAAGATGCAGATAACAACAAGCACAAGCTGCGCTGGGTATCTGCTTCCTACATATTTAACTAGTCGGCCGAGAACTCCTCGTCTTGCGGCCTTCTGTTCTTTTGTCAGTTTAGGAATTGATCCTGGTTGTGGTCCTCTAGCCATTAGTCCTCGCCTCCTTCCTGAGTCTTGTCGAAGTCGCCGCTACCGGCTCCTGTCTGCTGCTCATAGATTTCCTTATAAATCTCATTTCTAGCCATCAACTCTTCGTGTGTACCGAAGTCGTTGACCTTACCATCATCCATAACGATGATTCTGTCTGCATCCATAACAGATGAGATACGCTGAGCAATGATAAGCTTTGTTGTGCCAGGGATTTCCTCGCGGAAAGCCTTACGAATGCTTGCATCTGTTGCTGTATCTACCGCTGATGTAGAGTCATCAAGGATAAGAATCTTTGGCTTCTTAAGAAGAGCTCGTGCAATACAAAGTCTCTGACGCTGTCCACCTGAAACGTTCGTACCACCCTGCTCGATGTGTGTGTTGTAGCCATCTGGGAACTTCTCGATGAATTCGTCTGCACATGCAAGCTTTGCTGCGCGCTTTACTTCCTCGTCTGTTGCATCTTTATCGCCCCAACGAAGGTTTTCAGCGATTGTTCCAGAGAAAAGTACATTGTTCTGAAGAACTACTGCAACCTGGTTACGAATTGTTTCAACATCGTAGTCCTTAACGTTGTTTCCACCAACAATAACTTCACCCTCATCTACATCGTAAAGACGTGAAATCATTGAAACCAATGTACTCTTTGCCGAACCAGTTCCACCAAGCACACCGATTGTCTCGCCTGAATTAATCTGAAGATTAATGTGGTCGAGAACTGGTCTCTCTGCTGTTTTGTTGTATCCGAAGACAACATCCTTGAACTGGATTGATCCGTCAGGTACTTCGTAGATTGGATTCTCACCGTTTGTGATTGTTGTCTTTTCTTCAAGTACTTCATAGATACGTTTCATGCTGGCAACTGACATAGTAACCATGATGAAGATCATTGCGAAGAACATCAATGACATAAGGATGTTCATGCAATATGAGAATAATGAAACAAGCTCACCAGTTGTAAGTGTTCCCTCAATTACAATTTCATGGGCTCCAAACCAGCTGATAAGGATGATACATACATAAATAACTGCACTCATCATTGGCATTGTGAAGGCAATCATCTTTTCAGCTGTTGTAGCTGCCTTATAGATTCCCTGGCTGCCGTTTATAAACTTTGTCTTTTCAAATGCCTCACGGACATAAGCCTTTACAACTCTTATTCCTGTGACATTTTCCTGTACAGATGCGTTCAAGTCATCGTACTTCCTCATAAGAATTTCAAATAATGGTCTTGTCTTTATAAGTACAAATGTCATGAATGCAAGAATTATAACCATTGCACCGAAGAAGTTTGATGCAATATGTACGTTAATTCTAAATGAAAGAATCATTGCTACGATTACAGTAACTGGTGCTCTGAATCCCATTCTCAGAACCATTATAAATGCGTTCTGTATGTTTGTTACGTCTGTTGTAAGACGTGTAACAAGTCCTGCTGTTGAGAACTTATCGATGTTTTCAAATGAGAAGGTCTGAATGTTTTCAAACATCTTCTTTCTAAGGTTTTTTGCTAATCCAGCTGAAGCCTTACTTCCGTAAAAAGCTCCCATTACGCCGCCAAACAATCCTACGACTGCGCAAATGAGCATATATCCGCCGATTCGATAAATCTCACTCATGTTGCCCGCTTCGACACCTTTGTCTACTAAGTCTGCTACAAGAAGTGGAATTATCATTTCCATTGCTACTTCAAGAATCATAAAAATAGGAGTAACTAATGCTGCTGCAGTGTATTCTTTTGTTTCCTGTAATAATCTCTTTACCAAGATTAATCCTCCTTCTTTAATTCTACATAAGATTTGTATTCCCTTGCATTTTGCTGCATCTTTTCAAGGACGCGAATCACAGTGGCGATTTCTTCTTCAGAGATATCCTTTGCTATGTATTCTTCAACCTCTAGTATTTGGCTCTCTATCAGATGATTGAATTCCATTCCCTTGTCTGTAACAACGATTTGCTTTTTGCGACCGTCTCCATCCACTGGGACCTTCGCTATTAAACCGTCTCTTTCAAGAGTCTGAATCATATCTGCCAATGTAGATTTAGGAAAATGAAATATTTTTTCCAAATCCTTTTGGAAAATTGGCTCTGTCTGCCTTACGAAATAACCAATAAGCCAGCCATTCTTTGTTGTGCAAAGATCCATTTTGTTGTCGCAGGCGCCTCTGTGAATAGCGTCCTTAACTTCACGACCTATGCTTCCGCACAAAAAACCTATATGTGTCTTATTGTCAAATTCCTTTGAACTCATTTCTTCTCCTTTCCTCTATAATTTCTTTCTTTAATTTGCTTTGTGAATGTCCGACTTCGGAATGTTCGGTTCCGGATAATTCGGTTTCGGACAATTCGCATTATACACTCCAAATTGTGTCCAAGCAACAAAAAAAATATTAAAATTCTATTAAAAAGTCCACGAGCGACCTCATCCGTGGTATAGTAGACAATAGACATAATGATAGGACTTGAATAGGGGAGTACATAAACGTTAGAGAATGGATTTATTGCTTAATCCGCCTTAGGGAAGTAATTAATAAGAAAAGGAGTATAACATGAGAGAACGAAGCAAAGATTTACGTGTAAGAAGAACTCTTACCGCAATTAGAAAGTCATTTAACGAACTCGTACTAGCACGTGACTATCGCGAAATCTCTATCACAGATCTTACAGAAAGAGCAGGAATTAACAGAAAGACATTTTATCTTCACTATACATCTTTAGATGATTTGATTGATGAAATTGAAGAAGAGGTTTCTTCAGACTTATTAGAGCATATTGGAAAGTATGCATTAGACATGGATCTTAGTGGATGTATCACATACTTCTACAAATATCTTGAGTCATGCAGCAAGGTACAGAAGAAGCTTATGTGCGATGAGTCATATTCATTCTTCTACAATGCAGTTGTAGATAAGGTTTTGAACAGTGACGAATTTTCTAAGTTCTTCAACCAGACTGAGCATCCTTCAATTGTACGTTCATACACAAAGGCAATCACATCTATTTACAAGGATTGGTTGGCAAGTGGCCGCGACGTAGAATTCAAGACACTTACAGATGTTGCAAGTGTTCTTGTTGGCAAGGGATACGCTGGCGTTATTAAAAAGTAAATATGTATTATTAAAGGCAGGTCTTGAGATGACCTGCCTTTTTGTTTGCTTTATTTCTAAATTAAAGGATAAGCTTCATTGCGCCGTAGATACCAGCATCGTTTCCAAGTGATGCGAGTACGATTTTTGTGCTCTTGCAACCGTGGAATGCAATCTGATTGAATCTGTATTCTACTTCATCAACAAGATACTGGCCAGCCTTTGAAACGCCACCGCCAATAACGAAAGCTTCTGGATTTACTACACAAGAGATAACCTGAAGCCCCTGTGCCAAATACTCACAAGCACGTCTTGCGATTTCCTTTGCAACTACATCACCCTTCTTTGCCTCATCGAAAACAGCCTTTGCATCAAGTGTCTCTACATTTCTAAGGCTGCTTGCATCATCATTCTGTGCAAGGCGAATCTTTGCAAGGCGAGCAATACCTGTTGCTGAGCAATACTGCTCAAGACATCCGTGATTGCCGCAACCGCAAGTATTTTCCTCTGTGTAATTTACTCTGATGTGACCGATTTCTCCTGCTGCACCTGCTGCACCGCTGATGATATCGTCGTTGATGATAACGCCACCGCCAACGCCTGTGCCAAGTGTTACCATTACTGAGCTAGAGTATTCCTTTGCAGCTCCCATCCAAGCTTCTCCAAGTGCTGCAACGTTTGCATCGTTACCAGCCTTAACCTTTAGACCGCCGAGGCATTCAGAGAATTCCTTCTCTACATTGAATACGCCCCAACCAAGGTTTACGCAACGGTTTACAACACCGTCATCTGATACAGGTCCAGGAATTCCAATACCTACGCCTGCTACATCGTCAGCAGCAATGCCCTTTTCATCCATCTTCTTAACAACTGTCTGTGCAAGATTCTTAAGGATGTTTACACCGCCGTTTGATGTGTCTGTAGGAACCTCCCACTTCTCAAGTAGCTCACCCTCTGCTGTGAATAAGCCGCACTTACATGTTGTTCCCCCCAGATCCAATCCAAATCCGTACTTTGCCATTTCTTTCAAAATCCTCCATATTACTTCTATTCAACCTGATCCTCCACTTCTTCAGTGGTGGTTGTTATCTCTATATCTGTGGCGCCCTCTGGAATAGCGCCCTCTGGCACTTCCGTGCCGTCGAAAGTCTCAGTAATAATTTTGTATGTGTTAGGCTCCTG
>JAEEGL010043056.1_pt1 | contig 10076 bp, 7 predicted proteins | sample 9134231 | NCBI WGS metagenome assembly JAEEGL01 (sample SAMN16246548, study PRJNA631951) | gut metagenome | biome: gut microbiome; feature: rumen; material: fiber-attached | host: Bos | place: Iran: Karaj | collected 2018-10 | reverse complement strand
TTTACCGACTATGGATATCGACGGAAAGGGTGGGGAAAGCGAGTCTTTGACTTCCAATACTTTAAAATCGAAGTCAAAGCTCGTTAGTGAAACGTACCTTCCCCTCGCTTCAGCCAGCAAGCTGTCTTACGCTACCCCTTCTAGCGGGGAGACCCCGCAACAGCCCCCTTTGGATATCACCGCACAAAATATCACTTTCGCCTACGACAAGAAAAAAATCATCGACGGTGTATCGCTTACAATCCCAGCGGGCAGCACTACTGCCTTTGTCGGCCCAAGCGGCGGTGGGAAAACAACCCTCTGCCATCTGCTTTCCCGCTTCTGGGATGTAGATTCCGGCTCTGTTACCCTTGCCGGAAAAAATGTGTGCGATTACGACATGGACAGTCTTATGAAAAATTTCAGCTTTGTTTTCCAGAATGTCTATCTCTTCCACGACACGATTGCAAACAACATCCGCTTTGGCCAGCCGGAGGCTCCAATGGAAAAGGTAATAGAAGCTGCCAAAAAAGCCTGCTGCCACGATTTTATATCTGCCCTGCCAGATGGTTACGACACTGTAATCGGTGAAGGCGGCGCAAGCCTTTCCGGTGGCGAACGCCAGCGCATTTCAATTGCACGTGCAATTATGAAAGACGCCCCAATCATCATACTTGATGAAGCAACAGCAAACGTTGACCCGGAAAATGAGCGTGATCTTATGGCCGCAATCAATGAACTCACAAAAGAAAAAACAGTGATTATGATTGCTCACCGCTTAAAGACAGTGCGCAATGCTGACCAGATTTTTGTAATCGACAGGGGAAAGATTGCAGAGCAGGGCACTCACGAAGAACTGATAAAACGCGGCGGAATTTACGCAAACTTTATCGATAGCCGAAAACGTGCTGTCAGCTGGAAGTTGTAAAAATAGCCACAGATAAACACAGATACACGCAGATAGGAAGCAGATAAAAAATATCTGTGTAAATCTGTGTCCCATCTGTGGCTAATCATATGGGAGATATCTTATGAAAGTAAAAAAGATTAATGCCTGGTTCGAAAAGTTCGGGCGTTTTGAAGTCCGTCACCGATGGGCTTTTCTTATTGGACTTATTATTGTTTCTATAGTTGGAAGTATGGGGCTTAGCCGCCTTAAACTTGATAACGGCGAAGAAGACTGGTTTGACGACTGGGAAACCACAAAGCAGAATCAGGATCATTTTGAAGACATCTTTGGTTCAACAGACAGCCTTTTAGCGCACATTAAAGCGGACAACGTTTTTGACCCGGAAGTCCTTCTGATGATTGATCAGCTTGGTGACGAACTTTTACAGAATGTTCCTTATGCAGAAAGCATTACTTCTCTTATGGAACTTTCCATCCCGATTGGTACAGAAGACGGCTTTGAAGTTACAAGTCCTTTTGAAGACGGTGTACCTGCCGACCCGCAGGAGCTTGCGCAGAAGAAGGCCTTTATCTTAAGCCGTGAATCGCTTGTAAATACCCTTGTCAGTGCTGATGCGACCGAAACCTGGCTGATTGTCAATCTTGAGCAGTATTCAGAAAATATGACAGATGCAATGTTAAAAATTGCTCCTCCTGCCATGAAGATTTTCAACGACCCAAAATATAAATCAGATAAATGGGAAATCCGTCCTGCCGGTATGAGTTACACCGAGTTTGAAGAAGAAGCCGTAACGATGAATCAGCTTGCAACCCGCATTTCACTGGGATTTTTAGTAATGCTTGTCTTCCTTACAGTTTTTATCCGTTCACTCCGTGGAATTGTCGTTCCTTCAATTTCAACAGTCGGCGCCCTTACAACTACACTGGGATTTTCCGGCTGGATGGGAATAAAAGGCAACAACTCAATGATTATGATAACCGTTCTGCTTTCCATGGCGCTTGCAGTCGGCTATTCGGTTCACTACATCAACAGCTTTAAGATGTACTTCCGTAAAACAGGAAAACGTAAAGAATCAATTGTAATGGGCGTGCGTGACTCAGGCTGGGCTTTATTCTTTACTGTTGTCACAACTATGGCAGGAATGCTTTCTTTCCTCGTTGCGGGAATCAGACCTATGCGCTGGGTTGGCGGAATTACAGCCGCTGCAGTTTTTGCAATCTTTGCCTACATCATAATTCTTCTTCCTGTTCTCTACAGTTTTGGAAAAGACAAAGCACCTGATTCTTCTTGTGCTGACTCAGAAGGGGCTACAAAATCTGATTTGCAGGTTGAGGCAATGGGAAAATCAATCCTCAACAAAAAATGGATTACTGTGATTGTTACAGCCATTATTACCGCTGCCGTTATTCCGGGAATTTTCAAAATAGAAGTGAACATGAACTACTCAGACATGATGGGCGAGCGCACACCTTACATCAAGCGTCTTCTGGAAATTACGCGAAGCCAGCTTGGAAGTCAGTACGATTACGAAGTTCTGATTGAATACTCAGATGAAGATGCAATTAAAAATCCTGATGTCCTTAAAAAAATGGATATTCTTGCGGAGCGGATTGGAACTTTGAGTCAGACAAAAGTTTCCAACGGAAAGCCCCGTGTTTCTTCCGTTACAAAAATCGTAAAGGAAATGAACCGCACTTTGAACGAAGATGACCCGGACGCTTACATCATCCCAGATGATCTGGATCTTGTAACGCAGATTATGTTCCTCTATGAAATTTCCGGCGGAACTGATTTGTACGATTACATAAGCGAAGACTTCAGGGCGGCATATTTAAAGGTGGAACTTGCCGGCTATGACGGAGAAGAAATCGTTAAGAACCTTGCAGAAGTCAAAAAGTGGGTTGCGGAACTTTTCCCTGATGCTCAGAATGCGGGCGTTGTAGGCCAGGTTGTTCAGTATGCCCAGATGAACGGAAAGCTTGTCCGCGGTTCAATCAAATCAATTGGAACTTCGCTGATTATAATTCTGATTCTGCTTGTACTTGCATTTACATCGCTCAGGACAGGATTTATTGCAATGATTCCAAACGTTGTGCCGATTCTTCTGATTGGCGGAATCATGGGGTATGCGGGCGTAAACCTTGATATGATTACCGCCATGATTATGCCGATGATTCTTGGTATTGCCGTAGACGATACAATCCACTTTACAAACCATATCAAATATCACTTTGAACTTACCGGAGACTACCGCAGCGCAATAGAAAATTCCTACCGCGAAATAGGTAAGACAATGATTATGACAACCATAATTCTCTGCGCTATGTTTGCAATCTTCCTTACAAGTACGATGAATGTTCTTATAAACATCGGCTGGCTTTCGGTAGTAGGACTTGGAAGCGCACTGATTGCGGACTACACAATCACACCTGTGCTGCTGTTTATAACGAAGCCGTTTGGAGCGGGCGTTGCGGGCGGCGATTGAGCCCGCAGAGAGGGTAGGGCGCAACGAAGTGCGGCCGCAGGGGGAGACTTCCCCCTCTTAAAAACTTTAGAAGGAGATTTTTTATGAAAAAAACAATTTTTACACTTACAGCAATTTTTATAGGAGCCGCTGCATTTTCACAGTCGCTCACAGGCTATGACATTATGAAAAAAGCAGATGAAGTTCCTGAAGCTGTAACATCGTCTTCAACTGCAACCCTTACAATTCATACAAAGAAGGGTTCAGACAGAATCCGCCAGGTTATCATGAAAAGTAAGGACTACGGAGAGGTCAAAAAAGAAGTAATCGTCTTTGTAACACCAAAAGATGTATCCGGCACCGGCTACCTTATGTTTGATTACGAAGAAGACGCTAACGGCAACAAAAAAGATTCTGACAACTGGCTTTACATGCCTGCAATGAAAAAGACCCGCCGAATCGCTTCAAGCGGCTCTGAAAGTGACGGAAGTTTTATGGGAACCGACTTTACCTATCGCGATATGGGAGAGCGAAGTCTTAACGACTACGATTACAATCTTTTGGGCGAAGAAAGCGTAGACGGCACTGACTGTTACAAGGTTGAGTGCATAGCAAAAGATAAAACTCAAAAAGATCCGCGATACATTTCTTACATCGCAAAATCAGACTTTATCCTCAGAAAGTGCGAGCTTTTTGACCGTCAGAATCAGCTTCACCGCGTTTTGACCTGCACAGATTTTACAACAATCAAAGGTTTTACAACGGCGCAGAAAATGAAAATGGAAAACATTCAGACTGGCGGCTGGTCAACTTTTGAAATGGCAAACATTGTTTACGACGGGGGCGATATAGACGATTCTTTGTTTACTGTTGCTTCTCTTGAAAAGGCTAGAATCAGGTAGACTATGAAAAGAAAATCAATTATTGCATTGATAATGCTATGCTCCGCTTTTGCTTTTGCGGAAGGAATTGATTTTTCAGGGAATGTCGAAACACTCTGGGGAGCTGGAGCTCCCTGGACAGACAGCGATACCGCTGCAGGACGCATGACCCTGGGAAATACATCATTTACAGGAAAACTGGATTCTTATTACGGAAACAGTTCTGCACTGGCAGAAGGCACTGTTACTTACGATTCGGTTAATTCATCTATGGATTTTTTGCTTTCTGAATTGTGGCTGGATTATACAACAAACATCTGGGGACTTCGTATTGGAAGGCAGAAAACTGCATGGGGTAAGGCAGATGGAATCGACATTACAAATGTAATCTGCCCTAAAGACCTGTCGAATCTTGCCGCTATGCTTAAGACCGATAATAAACTTGCAGTTGATGCCGTCAGATTTTCTCTTAGTGGCAATCAGTTTTCAGCAGAGGCTTACTGGATTCCGTTTTTTACTCCGGCAAAATTATCTTCCGCTCAGTTTGAAAACCCGGATACTGCAATCTGGAACGGCGAATATGGCCTGAAACTTTCCGGCTATTTTCCGGTCTTAGATCTTTCATTCTATGGTTTTTATGGCTGGGATGATATGCCTTTTATTAATTATAAAATGACAGCCACTGGTCTTAACGTAAAAGGTGAATATAAGCGCATGTCTATGCTTGGACTTGATGCTGCTCTTCCCCTTGGTGAAACAGTTCTGCGTATGGAAACTGCCTTTTTCCCGGAAAGAAATTTTGGCACTACTGCACAAAATCAGTTAAAAGGAAAAGATTCCACGGTTTTACTAAATGAACTTGAAGCTCTATGCGGTATAGACTGGATGCCGGAAACCTGGACGCTTACGGCTCAGTATTATTCAGAGTTCATTTTTGGAGACCTTTCAACTTCTGACAGCAAAAATTTTAATCATTTTGCCACAATTTCTGTTTCAAAAACATTTTTAAGCGAAACCTTAGAATTCTCCTTGAACGGAGCTCTTGGACTTTGTGATTTTGACAGCGTAATTAAGTTTAGTGCGGATTATTCAATTTCTGACCAGATTTTACTTTATGTAAAAACAATCTTCTTTAATAAAGGAAAAGATGGAAAGGCAGGAACTTACGGTTCGTACATGGATTTAAGCTCAATAATCATTGGTGGAAAATACAGCTTTTAAACAAAAAAAACTGGTGAGCTAAAAGCTCACCAGAGAAGGAGTAAGTTTTCAAATGGGTCTGTTTTATTAATATTTAATATTAATTTTTAATAGCAGCAGCTGCCCATTCTTTGCATTTTGCAAGATCAGCATCTTCCGGAGTAAGGTGAACCATAAGAGGTTCTGCGGCACTTACAGCACCAACACTCTTTACGCGGTCTTCCCAGTCACGGAGCCACTGACCGTCGCCCCAGTCATAAGAACCAAAAAGTCCTACTTTTTTACCGCTCAAAGAACCTTCGATTCCGCCAAAGAATTCTTCCATTGAATCTTCAAGAACTTCATCACCCATTGCAGGGCTTCCTAAAAGAATTACGTCACTTGCAGTAACGCCAGCCTGGTCAGCACTGTCTGCAGTGCCAAATACAACCTCTGCACCACCAGTTTTTACAGCCTCGCAGATAGCATTTGCCATTGCTTCAGTATTTCCTGTTGTGCTTGCGTAAATTACACTTACTTTCATAAGGTCTCCTTTTTCCCGCCGTGGACGGGGCATTTTAAGCGGCTTTTACCGCCTTATTGTATTCCAAAATAATCTGGCTGACCGAATAACCCTGATCAAACCATTCCTTGCACATGCAGCTGCACTTTTTGTAACTGCACATGCATTTCTTTGCATTTTCTACATCTGAATATGACTTCCAGTAACCGCAGTATTTGCAGTCCTTTCCTTTTTTGTTTTCAAATTCAATTACATCGCGAATAGGGTAGCCTAAGATTATTCCAACTTCATGCGGAAACATCTTTTGAGTTTTGATTCGACTTATAAGTTCTAAAACAACCGAATCAGAATCAAGCGGCGTTTTGTAGCCTTTAGCAAAAAAGTAAGAAGATACAAAAACGTCACCCAAAAGTTTTCTTAGCCAAAGCGGATCATAGACCAGAATAAAGACAATATCTTTTGCTGACTTTGCATAACTAACAGAAAAACCGCAGTTTTCAAACTTTTTCTTCCATATATAAAGCTGACTTTCAGAAAAATCAGAGCCTTTTATAAAGAAAAGATTTCCGGGTTTTATTCCGCATAAGGTTGGTGCACTGTAGTGAATCATCATCTGGTCAAAACTCATTTTATCCTCTTTTGGGCGTTCCCCTCCGCTTTGCTTCGGGTCGCTATGTCCGCCGTTCCGCTTACGCTTCATTCTAAAAGTACCATCCGGTACTTTTAGAACGCTTCGCGCAGCTCCCAGCGCTAACGCAGTTTTGTATACGAATAGGTAGCTGCGTCCCCAAGCTCTTCTTCAATACGAATCAGCTGGTTGTATTTTGCCATTCGGTCAGTGCGGCTCATAGAACCAGTTTTAATCTGACCAGAATTTGTTGCAACTGCAATGTCAGCAATTGTTGTATCTTCAGTTTCGCCTGAACGGTGAGAAGTTACAGTTGTGTAGCCGTGGCGGTGAGCCATCTCAATTGCTTCAAGAGTTTCTGTCAAAGAACCAATCTGGTTTACTTTGATAAGAATTGAGTTTGCAGCGCCCAATTTAATTCCTTTTTCAAGGAATTTTACGTTTGTTACAAAAAGGTCATCGCCTACAAGCTGGCAGCGGTCACCAATGCGGGCTGTAAGCTTTTTCCAGCCTTCCCAGTCATTTTCGTCAAGACCGTCTTCAATTGAATCGATAGGATATTTTGTAATCAGCTCTTCAAGGTAGGCAATCTGTTCTTCGTCAGAAAGGCATTTTCCGTTAGGATCTTTTGGAGTACCGTTAGAAAGTTCTTTGTAGTTGTAGTAGAACTTTCCGTCTTTTTCTACGCTAAACTCAGAAGCGGCACAGTCCATGGCGATTTTTACATCGTCACCAGGTTTGTAACCTGCATCTTTAATAGCCTGAACGATTGAATCCAAAGCATCGTTGATTCCGTCAAACTTTGGTGCAAATCCACCTTCATCACCAACAGCTGTTGAAAGTCCGCGTTTTTTAAGGAGTTTTGCAAGTGCGTGGAAAACCTCTGCACCCATACGGATTGCCTCGCGCTCTGATTTTGCGCCAACAGGACGAATCATAAATTCCTGGAATGCGATTGGAGCGTCCGAGTGAGCACCACCATTGATGATGTTCATCATAGGAACTGGGAGTACGTGAGCGTTTGCCCCGCCAATGTAACGGTAAAGAGGAATATTAAGAGCTTTTGCAGCTGCCTGTGCAGTAGCCAGTGAAACACCAAGAATGGCATTTGCACCAAGCTTTGATTTTGTTGGTGTACCATCCAGAGCCAGCATTTTCATATCTACGGCACGCTGATCAAAAACATTGTCGCCTTTAAGTGCCGGCGCAATGATTTTATTTACATTTTCTACAGCCTGAAGAACGCCCTTTCCGCCGTAACGTTTTTTATCTCCGTCACGAAGTTCAAGCGCTTCGTTTTCGCCAGTCGATGCTCCAGAAGGAACAGCAGCGCGTCCCAGCACTCCATTTTCAAGAATTACATCTACTTCTACAGTAGGATTTCCCCGTGAATCAATAATTTCGCGGCCAATTACGTTTTCAATCGCAACTTTATTCAGCATTTTTATACCTCGTTATACATTAATGGTGTTAGTATATACTAACACCATTAATGTTAATTAAAACTAACAATTGTGTCAATCCGGAGCCTTTCAGTCCTGGTTTTACTTGCTGTCAGCTTATTATTTCATTTCTGCAGTGTTTTCTTCGCAGAAAAGTGCAATAACATTTTTAATCATTGTTTCGTCTGCATTTTCAGTGATTCCTGCTGCAAGCCAGTAAGCGTACTGACCGGTTGCAAAACCGGCAAGGTCGTCTTTGTTGCTGCCATAGCGGAATTCTGTGTGATAAGTTGTAGCAGGAGTATCTGGCATCATAAGGAAGTATGTAAATTCTCCAGAGTTAGAATCCAAAGATTCATAAAGGACGCCTGTCATATCTCCTTCTCCAGTTGGAATGGTGAGTTCGCCGCCGTTTTTGTATGGATGTTCAAAAACTTTTACACCATTCTTATCTGTACCAGAAATATACATTCCGTCAAAAGTAAATTTTGTAATTCCATTAATAAAGTAGCAGTCAAATTTTGTATCAGTTGGAGAAGCTGTATAAGCATCAATAGCTTCCTGTCCATAGATGTTGCCTGTACAGTAACTCTTAAACATAGCTGCATATGTAGAAACAGCTTCTGCACTTAAAGCTGGAAGTTCTTTTTTAATGCTTTCTTCCCAAATAGAATCATATTTGCTCTGAGTGATTACTGTAAATAATTCTTCGTAAGTTCCAGAAAGTCCTGCTGCAGCAAAGTCTGCCGCTTCTTTTACTGTAAGAATTGAATTATTGTAATTTGCACGTTCAGTTCTATCATCAGTTGCTTTAAGACTTGGAATTACAAAAGCATCTTTATTGCGGCCTTTTGGAGTATTCAAAGAAACTGCAGGGTAGAAAACATTGTTTTCAACTTTTCCAGAAACAATCTTTTCTGCAATGTAAACTTCTTTTTCTGTTACAAATTTAAGGCTTGCAATTTCTTTACCAACAAGTTCGTGTTCAGGAACAAGGGCAGGAGAAGGAGCCTGGAAGCCCATCTGACTTTTGCCCCAGAACATATTGTTCAGAACTGTAAGTCCGTATGACTTTCCGTCTGTAGAAGTTGCAATAATTGTTCTAAGAGCATTCAGATTCTGTTCTGTGATTGTTTCATTTCCTTCTGTTCCTGTAATTTTCTGAGCTTTTTCGCTGATGTCGGCAAATGTAAGTTTTGTTACAGGAATTCCGCTTGTAGAAGTTGTTGAACTGTCACGAACGTAGAGTGTAAGCATTGGTGAAAATTCGTGATGAGCTTCACCAGGTTCAATTGTTACATAAAGTGTATCAATCTTTACTGTATTTCCTTTGATTTTTTCAAAAGAAACATTTGAGCCTGTAAAGTTTGCTTTTTTGTAAGAAGCAGGTGCTTCAGAAAGAATGAAGTATGAATAATCCCCATTGTGATAAAGAGTCTGTTTTCCTGAGTATCGGATTGTATTAGTTCCGCCACGGCCTGTGGTTGTTACATCAATTGCTGGTGTTGAATCAGTGATTTCCTTTCCGCCAAGGTTTTTCAAATTTTCCAGGTCAGAAACATTTACTTTAACAGGGTAGGTAATTCCTCTTGTAACCTGTTCTGAAAGTTCCGAAGAATCAGATTTTGATACATGATATGTACCATAAGTAATTGAACCATTTGCAGCTTTTTGTGTTGCAGAAGAATAAGCATCAAACTGATCAGTTTCTGCTTCAAAAAATTTATCAAATGGAATATTTACAAGTGCAAAAACAGACTGCTCTGCTTCTGTATCATCTGGTGAGTTCGAATTCGAACATGACATAACTGAAAGAGCCAGCGACAAAATCATCGCTAACGAAAACATTTTGATTTTCATAGTTTCCTCTTTTTTTGTGAGTAGATTTTTATGTTAGTTCGAACTAACGTTTAAAATAAAGAAATCGCTATTTTTGGTCAATATGGATTTAAGGAATTTATTATTGATAAATCCCAAATTTAATGGTATTTTAAACTGCATATTTTTATTTTTTATAGGAGCAAATCATGACATACACTGCAGAAGTGGAGCATATGTGTCCTTTGGCAA
>JAEEGL015525491.1_pt1 | contig 10077 bp, 8 predicted proteins | sample 9134231 | NCBI WGS metagenome assembly JAEEGL01 (sample SAMN16246548, study PRJNA631951) | gut metagenome | biome: gut microbiome; feature: rumen; material: fiber-attached | host: Bos | place: Iran: Karaj | collected 2018-10 | reverse complement strand
TCTGCAGAAGATCGGCGCAATTATCATCGATGAGGAACAGGAGCATACCTATAAATCCGAAATGTCTCCCCGGTATGATGCGCGTATCGTTGCAAAATACAGGTGTGCCTATAACAGCGCATTGCTCGTATTGGCTTCGGCAACGCCTTCCGTAGAATCCTATGCCAAAGCGATCGACGGAAAATATTTTTTGTGCGAGCTCGGCCAACGCTACGGGCAGGCCGTGCTGCCGGACGTGATCACCGTGGATATGACGGATAAAAAGAACTGCAACCGTTATTCCGCAATCAGTGAACCGTTGGCGCATGCGTTGGAGGAGAATCTCAAACAGAAAAAGCAGAGTATTCTTCTTGTGAATCGCAGGGGATACAATACGTTTGTTGCATGCGAGTCCTGTAAAACAGTGATGACCTGTCCGAAATGCAGCATTTCGCTTACCTACCATTCCGCAAACAACCGATTGATGTGCCACTATTGCGGGTATTCCATACCGTTTACCGATACCTGCCCGAAATGCGCGAACAAGAATATCCGTTATGCCGGATTCGGCACGCAGCGCGTGGAGCAGGAACTGAAAAGCAGATTTCCATCTGCTTCCGTATTACGAATGGATGCGGATACCACTACGGCAAAAAACTCCCATGAAAAGGCGCTTACGGCATTCGCTGCAGGGGATTACGATATTCTGATCGGTACGCAAATGGTTGCAAAAGGCCTTGATTTTCCGAACGTTACCGTTGTGGGCATTATTTCGGCGGATAATGAATTGTATAATGACGACTTTCGTTCCGCGGAAAGAACGTTTGATCTGATCACACAGGTAACAGGCAGAGCGGGAAGGGGAAGCTTACCGGGCAAAGCATATATTCAAACGGTATCTCCGGACAGCGAAATTCTTGCCGTTGCAGCGCGGCAGGATTATAAGAGCTTTTTCCGCAGCGAAATCAGTATGCGGCGGGCTATGATCTATCCGCCGTATTGTGATATCTGTAAAGTCGGGTTTACCGCAGACAGCGAGTCAAAAGCATTTTACGCCGCAAACGTTTTTTTTCAACAAGTTGTAGAAACAAATAACGGTTCTGACGGGTTGCCTTTGATCATACTCGGTCCTTTGGCGCCGAAAGTTGCGAAGATCAACAATCTTTACCGGCAGAAGCTGATTATTAAATGTAAAAACAATAACGCGTTCCGGGCTCTGATCAGTGATACGATGAAAAAAATCATGCAGATGAAGGAATGTAAAGATGTGAATATCTATGCGGTTATGAATCCGGATAATACGGATCAATAACCGGCGAGAAAGGCAGAAATACAATGGCATTAAGAAAAATCAGAGTAAACGACGATCCGATTCTGCGCAAAAAGAGCCGCCCGATAGAAGTGTTTGACGAGCGTTTGTGGCAGCTTCTGGACGATATGCGGGAGACGTTGGATAAAACCGGCGGGCTTGGGCTCGCTGCCGTTCAGGTGGGCGTATTGCGCAGAGTTGTTGTGATCAATTTCGGAGAAGGATATATAGAACTTGTGAACCCTGAAATTCTTGAATCGAAAGGGGAACAGTGCTTTGAAGAAGCCTGTCTTTCTCTGCCGCACAAAGCAGGTATTACAAAACGGCCGATGAGCGTTAAGGTAAGGGCGCAGAACCGCAACGGGAACTGGGTGCTGTATGAAGGAAGCGAATTGAAAGCAAGATGCTTCTGCCACGAGATCGATCATCTGGACGGTAAGCTTTATACAGACGCGCTCGCACCCGGGGAAAAGGTGCACTATACCGAAGATTATTGAGTCGGAGTTAAGCATTATGGACACAGTCATATTTATGGGGTCTCCGGATTTTGCCGTAAAGGCGCTTGATGCGTTGGTGGACTCTCCGGATTATGATGTAAAACTTGTGGTTTCACAAACAGATAAGCCACAGGGCCGCAAGCAGATAATGACGGCTCCGCCTGTAAAACAAGTTGCTTTGCAGAACGGCATTGAAGTTTATCAGCCGAAAAGCCTCAGAACACAGGAAGCGTACGACAAGATCTCCGCTTTACAGCCAGGTTTTATTGTTGTTTCCGCTTACGGTAAGATTCTTCCGCGTGAGATTCTTTCGATCCCGAAATACGGATGCGTGAATCTGCACGGTTCGCTGCTGCCGAAATATCGCGGCGCAGCCCCGATTCAATGGAGCGTGATCAACGGAGATGAAAAAACCGGCGTCACGTCCATGCTGATGGACGAAGGACTGGATACCGGCGATATTCTTCTGACGAGTGAAACGGAAATCGGTGAAAATGAAACCGCGGGAGAGCTGTTTGACCGCCTTGCCGCATTATGCCCCGCGCTTTTGCTGAAGACGCTGAAGGGACTCAGGAGTAATGAAATCCTGCCCGTAAAACAAGATGATGCAGCCGCGACTTACGTTTCGGTATTGAATAAAGAAATGGCTGTTCTTGACTGGAATGAACCCGCCCCGTCGATTCATAATAAAATCAGGGGGTTGAATCCCTGGCCTGTAGCAAAAACTGTTTTTAACGGTAAAATGCTAAAGATATTTTCCGGTACGAAAACGGACTCTCGGAAAACGGCACCTTGCGGTTCGTTGTATTCCGCAGACGGACGCCTTTTTGTGGTTTGCGGCGAACAGACCGTATATGAAATAAAAGAATTGCAGCTGGAGGGCTCGAAACGTATGGGAGCTTCCGATTTTCTGCGTGGGCATCCGGTGGAAAAAACCATTCAATTGGGGTAACAGGAGCGATTGTCATGATTTCCTTACTATACGCTTCGTATGGATCATACTATGGATACAGCGGTTCTTATTGGTATCTGCTGCTTGTGATTCCCGCATTCATTTTGTCACTTATCGCGCAAGTCGCTGTAAAAAAAGCGTATGCGAAAATGTCTGAAGTATACAGTAAAAGCGGTCATTCCGGCGCTTCGGCTGCGGATGCGGTTCTGCAGTATTACGGTATTACAAACGTGCGGATTGAGAAGGTAAGCGGAAAACTGACGGATCACTACGATCCGAGATCAAACGTGATACGTCTTTCCGAAGGGGTTTACGGCTCTACCTCTATCGCAGCTATCGGCATTGCATGCCATGAAGCCGGTCACGCTGCGCAGCACGCGCAGGGGTATCTGCCGATCCGGATCCGGAATTCAATTCTTCCGGTATGTAAAGTAGGTTCCTATATAGGGATTCCGCTTGCTTTATTGGGCTACTTCCTGTCCTGGGAGCCGTTGATCCTTGCCGGTCTTTTGCTGTATTCGTTTATTATGCTGTTTCAGCTGGCAACGCTTCCCGTTGAGTTGGATGCAAGCAGGCGTGCGCTTCAGGTCATCAGCGAAACTGGGCTTCTCCCCGGAGAGAATGAATATAAAGGCGCCAAAAAGGTTTTAAGATGTGCGGCGATGACATACGTTGCCGCTCTTGCGGTGTCCATAGCGAATTTGCTGCGGTTTATCATCATGTTTACGGGAAGGCGCAGAAGATGAAAAGCGCCCGTTTGATTGCCGCGCATACACTGATAAAAATTGAAAAAGACGCGTCTTATTCGTCTCTTGCCTTGAACGGTGAACTGAAAAGGGCGCAGGAAATTTCAGATAAGGATGCCGCTCTTGCGACTAGACTCGTTTACGGTGTGATCGAAAGAAAGATCACGCTGGATTACAACATATCGCGGTATTTAAAAGATCCGATTCGCAAGCTTCGGCCTGACGTGCTTGTGTGTTTGCGGATCGGCGCATACCAGATTTTATTCTCAGACCGTATCCCCGCCCGGGCGGCTGTAAATGAAAGCGTGAATTTAGCAAAGGAGCTTGGGGCTTCGTATGCGGCAGGACTCGTGAATGCCGTATTGCGGAAGATTGCGGGGCAGGGGCTTTGTCTTCCTGAACCCGGACAGGATGAACTTCTGTATTTGTCGGTCAAATATTCCTGCCCCGAAAAACTGCTTCGGCATTTTCTGAGTCATTACGGAAGAGAAAAAACAGAAGAACACCTATCTGCCTCTCTGGCAGAACGGCCGTTGTTTATCCGAAGAAATATGCTTCGGTGTTCAGATGAAATGCTCAAAGCCGAACTTGAACCGGAAGGCGCCGACGTTGAATCAACCGATATCGACGGATGTTACGTGTTGAAAACGAACGGGAATATCACAGCGTTATCAGCATTCAAAAAGGGGTTGTTTCACGTACAGGATATGTCTTCTCAGATCGATGCCATGCTGCTCGGCGCAAGACCGGGGCAAACAGTTGTGGATTGCTGCGCTGCTCCGGGAGGGAAGAGCTTTACCATTGCGCAGTATATGAATAATGAAGGACAGCTGATCTCCTGCGATCAGTACCCTCAAAAAGCAGAATTGATCAAACAAGGCGCGCAACGGTTGGGAATCACGAATATATCCGTTTTATGTGCCGATGCTGCACAGCTTTGGGAAAACAGTATTTCGGCGGACGCCGTGCTTTGCGACGTTCCGTGTTCCGGGTTCGGCGTCATCGGCCGTAAACCGGAGATCCGGTATAAGGATCCTTCACAGTTCTCGGCGCTGCCGGATTTGCAATATGCCATCTTATCGTCAGGGGCTCAGATGGTAAAGCCCGGAGGCACACTTGTTTATTCTACGTGTACGCTGAATCCTGTGGAAAACGAGTTGGTGTGCGAGCGTTTTCTGCGTCAACATCCGTTCTACACCCTGAGTACGGAACCTGTATATCGATCTTTCGCAAAAGAAGGTTATTTGTGTATATTTTCATCGCCTTCAGGTGGTGACGGGTTTTTTGCGGCTAAATTTGAAAGGACGCTTCAATGAAAACAGATATTCTATCCATGACGCTCCCGGAGCTTACAACTGCAATTGAAACGTTTGGTCTTCCGAAATACCGCGCCGGGCAGATTTACCGCTGGCTGCATAAAGTAGGCGTTTCTGATTTTTCGGAAATGACGGATTTGCCGCTTGCATTAAGAGATCGCCTTAATGACAGTTTTGTCATTTTTTCTTGTAATATTGAAAAAAAATTGATTTCAGAGTATGATAGTACAGTAAAATACCTTTTTTCTTTACATGACGGTGAGTTTATAGAGTCTGTGGTTATGAAATACAAATACGGTTATACCGTATGTGTATCATCTCAGGTCGGCTGCCGTATGGGATGCAGGTTTTGCGCTTCTACACTGTCCGGCGTGGTAAGAAATCTGGAACCGTCTGAAATATTATCGCAGGTTTATACGGCAGAAAAGGATCTGAACGTCCGTATATCCCATATCGTTTTGATGGGGATGGGGGAGCCCCTGGATAACTATGACAACGTTATCCGGTTTTTGGAACTGATCAGCGATGAAAACGGAAAGAATATCAGTATGCGGCATATATCTCTTTCCACCTGCGGTATCGTACCGGGCATAAATAAGCTGGCCGAAAAAGATCTGCAGTTAACCTTATCGGTTTCGTTGCATGCGCCGAACGACACGATCCGCAGTGAAATGATGCCTGTGAATAAAAAATGGCCGCTGCGGGAACTGATTGCAGCCTGTAAAGCATACACGGCAAAAACATCCAGAAGGATTTCTTTTGAATATGCATTGGTTGCCGGGCAGAACGACAGCGAAGACTGCGCCAGTGAGCTTGCAGCTTTATTAAAAGGAATGCTTTGCCACGTGAATCTGATTCCGGTTAATGAAGTAAAAGAGACCGGCTGCAAGGAAAGCAAGCCGGAGCAGGTAAATAGATTCAGAGAAATTCTCAGCCGCAAGGGATTTGCGGTAACCGTCCGAAGGCGACTGGGAATCGATATCAACGCGGCTTGCGGTCAGCTGAGACGTTCAGCTGAGAAAAGAGTTAAGGAGAAAACGTGAAATACGTATTTGAAACAGACAGGGGCTTGAAACGCAGTATCAATCAGGATTGCTGTAATGCATTTGCTTTGGATGAGGATACTGTTTTTGCCGTCGTTTGCGATGGAATGGGCGGCGCAAGCGCCGGGGAGATCGCATCGGAAATAGCGGTTGAAACAATATCCGAACGGATCCGCAATGGTTGGCGAGACGGGATCAGTGACGATTCCATCCGTAACCTGATGCTGACCTCTGTAACGGCTGCCAATATCAATGTTTACGATTATTCGCTGACGCACCCCGGATGCCGCGGCATGGGAACAACGGTCGCTGCTGTTGTTCTTCGCAAAAACAGAGGAATCGCGGCACACGCGGGAGACAGCAGGGTGTATCTGTTTTCCGATCATCTCTTTCCCGTGACCAAAGATCATTCTTTGGTGCAGGATCTTGTGGATCAGGGTAAAATAACCGAAGAAGAGGCAAAAACGCATCCGCAGAAAAACTACATTACCCGAGCGCTCGGCGTAGAAGAATATATTGACATCGATTTTAATACATTTACATTTGATCCGGCATATAAAGTCCTGATCTGTTCAGACGGATTGTATAATTTTGTTTCCGAAGCGGATATTACACGTGTATTGCTTTCCGGAGATGCAAATGCAGCAAAACAACTGGTCGCGTTGGCGAACAACAACGGCGGCGGTGACAATATCACCGCGGTTATCATCTCTCAGAATTAAAGGGGCGTGAAATTGTGGAAAATTATCTTCATAAAGTAATCGGGGAAAGATATGAAATCCAGGAAATCATCGGCATCGGCGGTATGTCGGTTGTTTATAAAGCCTATGACCGGGTGGATGACAGAATCGTTGCCGTAAAGATCCTGAAAGAAGAGTTTATGGCCAATGAAGAGTTCCGCATGCGGTTCAAGAATGAATCCAAAGCGATCTCTATGCTTTCCCATCCGAATATTGTAAAGGTATACGACGTCAGTTTCGGTGATACGCTTCAGTATATCGTTATGGAATACGTGGAAGGTATCACTCTAAAGGAGTATATTGAACGCCAGAAGGTGCTCGATATCCGCGAAGCTGAGCATTTCGTGATACAGATCCTGCGCGCGTTGCAGCACGCCCATGATAAGGGCATCATTCACAGAGATATCAAGCCGCAGAATATTATTTTGCTGCCGAACGCAAATATCAAAGTCACGGATTTCGGTATTGCTCGTTTCAATCATTACGAGGCAAGAAACGTCAACGAATCTTCCGCAATCGGTTCCGTTCATTATGTTAGCCCGGAGCAGGCAAAAGGGGAATATACGGACGGGAGATCGGATATCTATTCCGTCGGCGTCGTGCTGTATGAGATGCTTACCGGCCGTGTTCCTTTTGACGGTGAGAGCGACTCTTCCGTTGCGCGTATGCAGCTGATTCAGGAGGCGGAACGTCCCAGCAAGCTGAATCCGTCAATTCCTGTTGGTTTGGAACAGATCACACTCAGAGCGCTTCAGAAGAAACCTGCAGATCGGTATCAGTCTGCTGCCGAGTTTTTATCGGATCTTTACACGTTCAAGAAAAATCCGCAGGTGAAATTTGATTATACCTACTTTGTGGACAGCGAGCCCACAAAGCATATTGAAGCAAATAATCCGCCGCTCACAACTTCCGATATTCCCGTAAGAATCACGGATGATGAGGATTATACCGAAACGGTTTCCGAAGAGGAAGAAGAGGAAGAAGAAACGGAACGCAACTTAACAGTGCCGATCCTTGTAGGCATCGCGGTGGCGCTGGTTTTGGTGATCGCCGTGATTTTATTCGTTGCTTTCGGGGATTCCATTTTTAATAAATCCCAACCCGGAAACAATACCGAGAGTTCACAGGAAGCAGACGGAAGCTTCTGGTCCAAATTAGATATTTTCGGTTGGTTCTCATCGGATAAGATCGAGGTCCCGAATTTCCTGAATATGAATTTCGACGAGGTATTTTCCAAATATCCCGATCTTGCGATAGATCCAAACCCGAAGTATATTTATAATACCACGTATGAGGCGGGCAAAGTGATCGAGCAGTTCCCTGACGCCGGCGCCTTGGTATCGCCCGATACCGTTATCACACTTTCCGTAGCAACGAACAATGATATGATTCAGGTGCCGGACGTAACAGATTACGATGCGGAGGAAGCGGAAAGCATTCTTGTTGCAAAAGGTTTTACCGTTGAAATGCTGCAGGCCTACGTAAAGGATATGGATGAAAATACCGTGGTATATACGGATCCGAAGGCCGAAACGTTTGCTTTGTATGGTTCTAAGGTATACGTGTATTACGCAACGTCCAACGAAGAAGCCAAAGGTACAACTCGGGTACCGAACGTTGTAGGCGATCAGGAAAACGTAGCAAGACAGAAGATCCTTGCCGCCGGATTGAAGGTGGGCGCCGTAACAACGGATGAGAGCTCCGCTTCATTGAAGGGTTACGTGATCGGGCAGAATCCTCCCACCGGAACTACTGTAAATTCCGGTACCGTGGTGAATCTGGTTCTCGGCAACGGTGTTACCGGGTCTTCTACGGCAACGTTCCAGATCACGCTTCCGAATCTCGGCGGCAGAACCGGTACTGTGCGTATTTACCTCAACGGTGAGGTTTACAACACGTATTCCAACGTCTCTCTGAACGGTTCCGCGTTTACCATCAGTTATACCGGTTCCGGGGAAGAGAATGAGTTTACGGTGTACGTGGATTCTTCCAAGCTGTATTCCGGTAATATCGACTTTACAAAGAGCAGCGGCAAGGTATCGGACGTTTATACCTATTCCGTTACGCTTCGTGAAACGATTCCCAACGTTGTAGGCAAAAAGCAGAATGCTGCAATCAAAGAGCTTGAAAAATACGGCTTCATGAACGTTACGGTGGAAACCGCATATAATGACGAAGTAGAAAAAGGATACGTAATCCTTCAAACGCCCGTGAGCAGTCAGCTTACGCAGTATTCTGTAAACGTTGCGATCAAGCTTGTTGTCAGCGCAGGATCCGATAAACAATCGGATACCCCCACGGAACCTGAGCCTTCCGAAACCGACGCCCCGGAACCGACAACCGAACCGGCTTCTGAAGAGCCGTCTTCCGGCGATACGCCTGTTGAGGAAACCGAAGAGGCTTCATCCTCAGAGGAGCATTCCTCGCAGGATCAGAGTTCGGAGACGAACAACTGACAATATGCTTACTCCCGAACGGAAACAAGGAATAATCATGCACTCAATCAGCGGCTTTTACTATGTGGAAGCCGCCGGTTTTGTTTATGAATGCAAAGCAAAAGGCACATTCCGAAAAGACAGGAATGCACCGTTGGTAGGGGACCGTGTTCTGTTTGAACCTGACGGCCACAAGGGGTTTATTATAAAAATAGAACCGCGAAAAAACTATCTTGTACGGCCGCCGATTGCAAATCTGGATAAGCTATTTATCGTTGCTTCGGCAGACCGCCCGAAGCCGAACCTTTATGTGATCGATAAGCTTACGGCGTTTGCCGTATATCACAAAATAGAGCCGGTGATCGTTTTCTCAAAAACGGATCTCGCCGATATCAGCTCTTTTGCAGACGCTTATATACGGTCCGGCTTTTCGGTACTTTCCTGTTCCGCGGTGAATGGAGAAGGGATGGATCGGCTTTCAGATGCCATCGCAAACGGTATCAACGCTTTTACCGGAAATTCTGGCGTTGGAAAATCAAGTATCCTGAATTATCTGCTGCCCGAACTGTCGCTTGAAACAAACGAAATCAGCGATAAACTCGGAAGAGGTAAGCATACAACCAGAAGCGTAAAGCTGTATCGGTATCGAAACGGCTGTATTGCGGATACCCCCGGTTTTTCTTCCATAGATTTCGAAGAAAACGGGGAACGGATCATGAAAGAAGATCTTGCAGCATGCTTTCCTGAATTTGAATCGTATACGTCATCTTGCCGATTTTTCCCGTCGTGCTCGCATACGGTAGATAAAGGGTGTGCCGTGGTTAAAGCTGTTCAGGATGGTTTTATCAACCCGCAAAGGCATCAGAGTTACTGCCGTATGTATGAAGAGGTAAAGGGATTCAAGCACTGGAACTGAATAATTAAGTAGCCACTGATTAATTACCGGCTGACGCCTTAGCACGCGTCTTGCTTGCATATTTCCCGGCATCTTGCACAAATCCACCTTGTCATACGTCAGTATGCCTGCGGCGGCTTTATACAATCTGCCGAAAAATCTGAC
>JAEEGL015311464.1_pt1 | contig 10077 bp, 13 predicted proteins | sample 9134231 | NCBI WGS metagenome assembly JAEEGL01 (sample SAMN16246548, study PRJNA631951) | gut metagenome | biome: gut microbiome; feature: rumen; material: fiber-attached | host: Bos | place: Iran: Karaj | collected 2018-10 | reverse complement strand
ATTCAATTAGACACTAGCAAAGGACACATGGGAAATGACCCCGAAGGAATTATTTGAGAAATTAAATAAAAAAAGTGTTGCGGTGAAATCTGCGATTTTGGATCAAACTATTATTGCTGGACTGGGAAATATTTATGCGGACGAAAGTTTGTTTTTTGCTGGCGTAAGACCAGATCGAAAATGTTCTAGCCTTAAATTTTCTGAGGTTGAGAAGATTCTCGAAGGAGCAAAAACGTCGATGGAAGATTCATTGAATTCTGGTGGGTCGACGATCAGAAATTATGTAAAAGCGGATGGAAAGAGGGGAAATTATTTGGATCTTTTTGCGAAGGTGTATGGTCGAGATGGAGAAAAGTGTGTAAAATGTGAGGGTGAGATTAAAAAAATGAGAGTGGGTGGAAGAGGGACGCATTATTGTCCGAGGTGCCAAAAATGATTAGAATTTTTTATGGTGATGACAGAATAACGATTTCGAACAAAATCAAGAAGGAATTCGGTGAGAATTATGAGGTTTTTGATGGAGAGAATCTTAAATTTGATGATTTGCCGAGTATTTTTTTAGGGACCTCACTACTTTCAGACGACAGAAAGATTCTCATAAAGGATTTTTCGGGTAATCGAGATGTGTTTGAAAAAATTCTAGACTATTTGAACACGACGAATGATGTCGTGATTTGGGAAGCGAAGTTTGATAAGCGAACGACGATTTCTAAAGAGTTGAAGAAGGCGGGGGTGGAGATTTTTGAATATAAATTACTTGAACCGACAAACAAAAATGAAGTGTTTAATATTTTTGATACGGCGATGGTTGATGGGGCGAGAGCGGTAAAGATGGTTGAGAAACTCGAAAATGATCAGGATCCATATATGTTTTTTGGACTTCTTGTATCGCAAGCGATAAAGAAGTTCGAGTGGAGGCAGGGAACAAAAGAAAAGAGAGTTCTTAAAGAGCTCTCTAAACTTGATAAGCAGATGAAGTCAACAGCGATTCAGCCGTGGACGCTAATTAAATCGTTTCTCGTTAGGCTTTCTTCGCTGTAGTCTTTTTTGTCACAGGTTTTTTAGCTACAGTTTTTGTAGCGGTCTTTTTTGCAGGAGCCTTTTTTGTTGCTGGTTTTTTGGCGGCGGTAGTAGCTTTTTTCTCAACTTTTTTAGCTTCTTTTTGGACAACTTTAGCGGCTTTAGCAATTTTCATGAGAGCGGCTTTGCGGCGTGCGGCTGTGTTTTTCTTAAGGAGTTTCTTCTTTACAGCTTTGTCAATTTCAGATTGAGCTTTTGCAAGGTTTGCGCCGGTTGGAGTCTTTTTAAAGGCTTTGATGGCGACCTTGATGTCTTTTTTGATTTGCTTGTTATGAGCTGTGCGCTTTTCAGTTTGGCGAGCAGCTTTTTTAGCTGATTTAATGATTGGCATTTTGTTCCTACTTTTAATTAATAAGTTTTTTTCATTATACACTAGATTAAGATTTTTGTAAAGTTTATGGAAAATGAGTATTTACAAAGTAAAATGTTTATGATAAAATGCGGGAAAGGCATAATATGCAAGAACAAAAACCAGAGACAAACAACACAACGACTAATCAGATTATTACGAAAGTTTCTACGTCTGAAAATATTTTGATTGCTCTTTCTCAAAACCCGACAGCGGATGAGCTTGCGGCAGCAATAGGATTATCGATTCTTTTAGATAAAATAGGAAAACATGCAACAGCAATTTATTCCGGGGAAACCCCGAGTATTATTGAATTTCTTGAGCCAGAACAGAGATTAGAAACAAATACCGATAGTTTACAAGATTTCATTATTGCTTTGAATAAAGACAAGGCCGACCACTTACACTATAAGGTTGATGGTGACTATGTAAAGATTTATATTACCCCATATAAGACTAAAATTTCTGAGGAAGATCTTGAATTTTCGTATGGAGATTTTAATATTGGGCTTGTTGTTGCGCTTAATGTTGAGAATGAAAATAGTTTAGACCAAGCGTTAACGAGCCACGGACGAATTTTGCATGATGCAGAAGTGATCAATATTACTGCTTCTGCTCCTGGTGATTTTGGAAATATTCAGTGGTCTGACCCGGCGGCAAGCTCAATTTCGGAGATGGTGGCAGAACTAGCATTCTTGATAGGAGGGGAACTTGGGGTTGAGATAGATGGAGAGGTAGCAACCGCACTTTTGACGGGTATTGTTGTGGCAACGGATAGATTCTCTACTAATCGAACGCAGCCTGAAACGATGACCATGGCGGCGAGATTAATGGAAGTTGGTGCAAACCAACAGTTGATTTCGGAGTATATGAGGAAGACTGAGGATGAAGAAGGTGAGAAGAATAATGGCGTCGACGATCAGGCAGATGAAGGGAAGGGTGAAGCTCAAGAAGATACTGGGAGAACTGAGGATGATAAAGAAGATGAAAGTTTATTAACTATTCAACGAGAAGAGTCGGATAAAACAGGGATAAATAAACAAGATGAGTATGTGCAGGATGCACATACTGAAAATGAACAAAATACACAAGGAGAGCAATTAAATCAAGATATCCAAGCTCAGAACACAAATGAATCAAAAACAGATCAACTAATTATTGAACAAAAAAATGGATCGGAGCCTGCAGAGGCTACAAATGCATCAATAGCTAGTCAGCGTCCTATTTTGAAGCCATTGGGACAGAGTGGAGGTTCTGAGGGGGCTGGATTGAATATTCAAAATCCTTCTTCTGTTAATTTAGCACCTCTTGGTGGGTTGAAAGATAGTCCTAGAGGAGAAGTTAGCCAAGACGAGAAAACGAGCTCAATTAAAATGGACACTCCGTTTGAGGAGACGCCAGCTCCTGCTTTTGTAGATAATAAGGATGACACGATGGTAGGAGTACCTGCTCCGCAGCCAGTAGTTGGAAATGGGGATAAGACTAACTCATTGGCGTCTCTGGGAGCGAAGTCTTCGGTTGATGAAAGTGTGATGAATGAGCTAAAGAATCTGCCTGATAATCCTGCGCCACTAGGTAAGGATTATAGTGCGGTTGAAGTTCCTGCTAGCGAAGCGATCAGTGAGCATGAATATATGAGTGATAATCCTGCATCAGCTGCGGCGCCTGGAGTGAGTGAAGGGCCAGAAGAGAATCATTTACCAGGATTAGATTTTAGCAATCCAGTAAGCATGTCAGAAGATGAACCTGCTGCAAGTCAGAACAACAATTCATATGTCATTGAGTCGACATCAGTTGAGCCGGTTAGTCAAAATGTAACGGGCGGTGTGAACCTTCAACCTTTGACGCAAGATATTCCTTCAGCGACACTTGAGCCGAAACCACAGGGAATGCCACTGCCTGGTGATGAGGTTTTACCTCCACCTCCGACTCCGCCAATTGATTTTGCGTCTATTCAACCTGAACAACCTGCACCAGAACCAGTTGTACAACCAGTGGTGCAAAGTAACCCAGTTTTACAACCTGTACAGTCTGAACCACAAAGTCCTGGTTTACCACCAGTAGACCAAAGTATTTTAGGTAATGAGGCGGTTGCGGCGCCAACATCTTTTCAGCAACCACAGGCTCAACCTCAAGCTCAAGCGCCAGTAGCTCCGCCAGTGGCACCGACTAATGACCCAGGGGCTTTCAGAATTCCTGGAACATAAAACTAGTGTTATAATGAAGGTATGAAAGAACTTCTAGAGAAAATACCTTTTTATAATAAATTGACTTTGCCTTATCATTTTTCGCAGGCTGTTTTTGGTGGGATGAGATATGGTTTTCCAGCGAAAAAACTAAGAGTGATTGGTGTGACGGGGACAAACGGGAAAACGACAACATGTTTTATGATTTGGAAGATGTTGAATGAGGCTGGGCACAAAACAGGGATTATGACGACGGTAGGATGGGGCGTTGAGAAGCTTGAGGCAGAGCTCAACCATATGACTACTGTGGATTCGATGACGCTCAATAAGAGAATTAAGAGGATTGTCGAAAGCGGAGCGGAGTTTTTGGTGCTCGAAACGACTTCGCACGCGATGGCTCAATTTCGAACGCTGGGGATTCCAGTTGAGATTGCCGTGATGACAAACGTGACACATGAACACCTTGATTATCACAAAACCTTTGAGAATTATCGAGAGGCAAAATGTAAGCTATTTAAGAAAGCGAAATTTGGGGTCATTAATGCAGACGATAAATCAGCGAAATTCTTCGAAAGAGCAGTGGGGAAGGGGAATTATGTGACCTATGGAATTGATAAAGGTGAGAAAAAGGCGACGAAGATAAAACTGGGTGTTTCGGGGGTGAAATACGAATGCGACGGAATGAAAGTTAGGACAAAAATTCCGGGGAGATTTAATGTTTATAATTCTCTTGCAGGGGCTTTGGTAGGAGAGAAACTGGGACTTAAAAAAGAAGAGATCGAAAAGGGAATTTTTGCACTCGAGTCGGTCGAGGGAAGAATGAACCGAATCGAAGAAGGACAGAATTTTTCGGTGATTGTGGACTATGCGCATACGCCAGACGCGCTTGAGAAAGTGTTTGAATCGATTGGTAAAGTTTCAGGAAGAGTGATTTCAGTGCATGGTGGAGCAGGCAGGAGAGACGAGACGACGAGGGCGCCAAGAGGCGAAATTCTAGGTAAGAATTCGGATATTGTGATTATTACGGAAGATGATTCTAGAGATGAAGATCCAGAGAAAATTGCGGAGCAATTTGTGGTCGGGGCTGAAAAAACTGGAAAAGTGATGGGTAAGGATTTGTTTGTTGAGATTGACCGCGGAAAAGCGATTGAAATGGCTCTAAAGATGGCGAAGAAAGGTGACTTGGTGCTACTCCTCGGTAAGGGCCATGAAAAAACAATTCTTCGCAAAGAAGGGCCAGTGCCGTTTGAAGACATAAAGGTCGCAAAAAAACTTTTAAAGAAGTTAAGATAAATTGACGAAAACAGGGAAGTGTGATAGAATACTTCCATATATTAGCTCAGCAAACGGGAATGTCGCGTTTGCTTTAACCAAAGGAGTAAGGAGAGTAATGAAAAATTACGAACTGACGGTTCTAATTCATCCTGATCTTGAGATGAATCTTGAACCAGCTACTGCCAAGATCAAGGGATTGATCGAGGAAAATGGCGGTAAAATCTCTAAGGAAACTAACGAAGGGAAGAAAAAACTTGCCTATTCAATTAGTGGTCAAGATTTTGCAGTCTATTATTTCTATGAGTTGGAGCTTCCAGCAAGCGCCCCAGCCAAAATCTCTAGCGTCCTCAACATCACAGACGAAGTAATTCGTTATCTGTTGGTGGCTGAAGATGAAAGAAAGATTAAGGCTGAAGCGAAAAAGGCTGAACGCCAACCAAAAGAAGATGAAGAAAAAGAAAACGCAGAGGAGGAATAATTTATGCGTGGTTTTAGCAAAGCAATCATAACAGGTAATTTAACTCGTGATCCAGAACTTCGTACGACGCCAAGTGGTGCAAGCGTCTGTAGCTTTTCTGTCGCTGTCAACAGAGTTTATCGTGACTCAAATGGCGCACAAAAAGAAGATGTTTCGTTTATTGATTGTTCTGCTTGGGGCAAATTGGGCGAAATGATTGGCCAATATGCCAAAAAAGGTTCTGGCGTGCTTGTTTCAGGACGTCTTTCACAAAGAACTTGGGAAGATAAAAACACTGGTCAAAAACGTTCACGCGTTGAGATTGTTGTAGAAGATTTTAACTTTACTTCTGCGGCTTCTGATCGTGGTGACCGTTCAAGTGCTAGCGAATCACAAGAAGCTCCTGAAGCTGAAGCTGATTTTTCAGCCGATGAAATGCCAGATGATCCAATCGATTTATCTGAAATTCCGTTTTAATTAACGGGGAAAGGAAAGAATGAAAAAGTTAAAAACTGATCCAAATCTATATTTCGACTATCGCGATGTAAAAACTTTGCAACGCTATATCGATCCATATGGACGCATTGAACCAATTGCAAAAACTGGTCTCTCTGCAAAACAACAACGTCAACTCGCTGTTGCAATTAAACGTGCTCGTCATTTGGCTCTTCTACCATTTGTTTCAGCTAACTAGGAGGGAAAATGTACGGACCAACTGATTTAAAGAAAAATGTTTTGATTACCTTGGATGGACAACCATATAAGGTAGTTGAATATTCCCAAAAAGTAATGGGTCGAGGCGGTTCGATTGTCAACGTGAAAGTAAAAAACTTGATAACCGGGGCACTTCTGCCAAAAACTTTTAAGGGGCAAGAGAAAATTGAGCCAGCTGAGGTGACAACGCGAAAAGTTCAATATCTCTATAAGGACGATGAAAAGTTTTATTTCATGGATCCTGAATCGTTTGAACAGTATGAGCTGATGGCAGATATGGTTGGCGACATGTCCGACTTTATGAAAGATGGAGACGAAATGGAAATTCAATTCTATAACGGTTCTCCAATTAACCTTGTTCTGCCAAAGAATCTTTGGCTCAAGGTTACTTACACTGAGAATGCTGTGAAGGGCGATACTTCTACTTCTGTGATGAAGGACGCAACGCTTGAAACAGGTGTCGTTATTAAAGTTCCAGCTTTCATTAAAGAGGGTGATATTGTTTCTGTCGATACGGATACTTACGCCTATCGAGAACGAAAGAAATAGATGGAATTTAAAAAAGACGTTAGTCGTGCTGAAGGAAAGCTTGCAGGGGCGGTGCGAGCTTTTTCTTTTGATTTCCGCGGGAAGACTGTTCTTGATATTGGTTCTTCGACGGGTGGATTTACGGAGTTTGCTTTAAAATCTGGCGCGAAGAAGGTGATTGCGGTCGAAAAAGGGACGAACCAGATGAAGGCGCCGCTGAGATTCGATCCGAGGGTTGAGCTGTTTGAGAAGACAGACATTTTTGACGTTTCTTTGGATGTTAAGAAGAGTGGACAGGGAAATGTAAAAAATGTGATTCTGAATGAGACACCAGATGTGATTTTGGCGGACGTGTCGTTTATAAGCTTGACAAAAGTACTCGCTTATGCTAAAATGTGTTTAGCACGTCGCGAGACGGACTTCTTGGTGATGTTCAAACCACAATTTGAGGCGAAAGATTTTCAGCTTAATAAGGGGGTGGTGAAGAACGAAAAAATGCGCAGGGAAATTATTAAAAGTTTTGAATTTTGGCTCAAAAATAATGGTTTTGTGGTGATCAACAAACGCGACAATGATGTGTTCGGAAAGAACGGGAATGTTGAAAGATTCTATTATTTGAGGGTCAAAAACTAAAGAAAAAGCTTGAATTTCATTTGTCTTATGCTTATAATAGACTTATGAGATTATTCAAAGGGTTGGGCGAGTTCTTTGCCATGGACTTCGGTACGAACTCTATCCGAGTAGTACAACTAGAAGGCAATATTCAACATGGCTGGGTTTTACAGAGATATAAGTATATTCCGATTGATGCAAAGATGATGCATGACAGTAGTGAACTTGGCAAGAAAAAGTTTGGAGATTTAATTAAACAGTCTGTTTCTGATGCAGGAATTAGAACAAAGAACGTGGCGGTTGGTTTCCCAGCTCAAAAAACATTTACATCAATTGTTGAAACTGAGAATGCTCCGATTAAGGAGTTGATAAAGACTGTAAAATATCAAGTTGATCAATATATTCCGATGGCGATTGAGGAAGCAAAAGTAGATTTCGTGTGTCTTGGAACGAGCCCAAATGATCCAGCAAAAGCTGAAGTCCTGATTTCTTCGACGACAAATAAGTTTGCGGAGGCACAACTAGATTTCATAGAAGGACTTGGGTATAACGTAATTGCTTTTGAACCTGAGCCACTAGCGATGGCAAGATCGCTTGTGCCTATTGGCGCTGTGGATGCGCAAATGATTGTGGATCTTGGTGAAAAATCGACCGACATAGTGGTAGTCTACAAAGGTGCTCCAAGGTTGGTGCGTTCAATTCCTGGCGGATTTGAAGTGATGATAAAAACTGTAGCAAGTGCTTTATCTGTGAGAGAAGATCAGGCAAGGCAGTTCGTTTTGAAATTCGGTTTGGCTCAAGATAAGGTTGATGGACAGGTTTTTAGAGCTCTTGATCCGATTCTTGAAACGTTTGCCTCTGAATTGACAAAATCGGCTAAGTTTTTCCAGTCGAAATACTTGAGTGCAAAAATGGGCGGGATTGTTTTGTCTGGTTATGCCGAAGTGATACCTTTTGTAGCTGAATATATTGAAGCTAAAACGAATATTCCAACAATTCATGGAAACCCATGGCAAGCTGTACGTGTAACTCCGGAGCAGCAGAATGACTTGGCGAATGTAGCAAGCGAATTTGCGGTAGCGATCGGCTTAGCAGAGAGGAGTAATGCAAATGTTTGAGATTAATCTTGTTCCAGATTTGAAAGCAGCAATTCTGAAGACACAAAGAATTCGCAACATTGTGTTTATTGTGTGTGTTTTGATGATGATTGGCGTAGGCGTAATGGTGGCGGTGTTATTTTCTATCAAGCTCGTTCAGGATGCTAATATTGGCGAACAATCAGAACGATTAAAATTGATGTCAATGAAGATAAGTAATTATGATGATTTGAACGAATTCTTAACAATGCAAAATCAGCTTAACAGTATTGATGCAATTGCTAAATCTAGGTTAGAATATTCGAGAATTTTCAATTTGATTAATACTTTGGTGCCTACTAATGGAGATATAATTACTTTTTCAGAAGTTAATGTTGATTTTGTAAATAATGCAATTAATTTTGATGCAAAGGCTGATGCGGTGAACGAACCGCTGATTGATTATAGGGTTCTCGAAGCATTTAAAAAGAGTATGGAATATATGAGATTTGATTATGGTGAATACAAGAACGAAAATAATATAACTATTCCTTCAGTCTGCATTATCGAGACGGATAATGATGGGGAGATATTGAAAGATGAAGAAACTAATGATTTATATGCAATTTGGACAAAAGGCGTAAGTGGTTGTGACCCAGAAGATGAAGGCGAGAAAGTTGTTGATGAAGAGGGAAATGAAACGATAGAAAAGACGGAAGTCGTGAATATTTTGGAAGAGGACGTTATGGCTGCACGTGATGACGAAGAGTCCGTGAAGATTTGGCGTACGCCTCAATTTAAAGAGTGGTATCACGGCGAAGGAAAAGAAGATAATTATATTAATGGAGGGGGTGAGATTGATGGGATTGAACATTTTGAAAGTCGATGTATTCAGTATGAACTAATTGGTGGTCGTTGGTCGAGCTCTAATACATGTAATTTAATAGTCGGGAATTTGAATATTATTGAAAGCTCGAATGGTAAAGAAAATGGCAGTCTTGTTTTGAAATTTAAGGCATCAGTCGTCTATAATCGTGAGGCGTTATTAGCAAAAAATAAACACATGAGCTTTATTGCTCCTGGTGGTTTTGTGAATGTTACTGATTCGAACTTACAAATTCAGAAGCTCTTCAAAGAAGAGGCAGAAGATTGTAGCAGTGAAGATGTTGATTGCGCAAATGTAGGGGAAGGTGGTGAGTAATGAAACTAAATTTTAAAAGTCAATCCTTAACTGGTGGTTTGAAAATATCTAAGGCTCAACAGGCAACGTTAAAGATTGTCGGTTTGACTGCCGTTGTGCTTGGCGCTGGGCTAGTTTTGATAATTGATTTTTTCAAGTATATTGATTTTAATAATACAGTTATTGAAAAACAGGGTGAGGCTATTTCTGGTTACTCTAAATCGATTAAGAATTCAGGAGCCTGCAAAGCGCCTAGGAGTAGTGATTATACTCAGGATGAACTAAAAAACTGCAATCCGAACGAGACAAAGACGAAAGATGTTGCTGGAACCTTGCGAGCTACTATTATGGATGACGCATCTTCGGATATTGGTCTTGAATCTATAGCTAGAACTTCTCTTTCGGTCTGTTTTAATCCAGAGACGAAGGAGCCGTATTCCTCTGTCGAGTTAAAGGATAAATATATGAATGCTGAAACAACAAATGACAGGCGTTATTATATGAATGCTATAAAGATTTGCTCTGCTTTAAGGGTGATTCCTGACGCTTGACCGATTGCAAAGAATACGGAAGCTGCGCTTGCTAGTTTGAACCAGATTTATATTGATTCTGATTGGAGT
>JAEEGL014442440.1_pt1 | contig 10077 bp, 7 predicted proteins | sample 9134231 | NCBI WGS metagenome assembly JAEEGL01 (sample SAMN16246548, study PRJNA631951) | gut metagenome | biome: gut microbiome; feature: rumen; material: fiber-attached | host: Bos | place: Iran: Karaj | collected 2018-10 | reverse complement strand
GTTTTGAAGTAATCTATAGTTTCCTGTGATGCATGCATAGTCATCTTGATTTATTGATGAAGATAATTCATTCATTGTAGTGTCTGCACCGGCCATTTTCATAAAAAGTTTTGCACCTGTATTACCATTTAGGGCTTGTTTTCCTTTTTCCATAGCGTAGGCATAAAGAATGTAGTATACTTTTGCAGTTGCTCCAGGTCCAGAAATGCCCAATTTTTCAAGGCGTGAATCAAGTTCAGTTAAATCTTCCATCCCGCCGGTATAATCGTTTTCATTACGTGCTTCTAAAGACTTGTTACATTCTTCAAAAGCTTTGTTTACTTTTTCATAGTTTCTGCAGAAATTTACAACATCTGAATCAGTAAGTCCGATAGATGGAACTTCTTCTGCAGCTGTTTCTGTTGCAGTTTCTTCTGCAAAAGCCGGAAGGGCAAGGACTGCAATTAATAAAACAATTGCAATAAGGTTAAAAATTTTTTTCATGATAAATGTGTCTCCTTTTTTGGGGTATCCCTAATATGTTACATCAAATTAACAGTAATTTGCAATAAAAGTTACTAAATATTGAATAATTTTATAAAAAATTTCTGATAAATCAAAAATCTTTTTTTTGCAAAATTTCTACTATTTTTCTGTTGCCCGAATTATTCCGTCCCAGTTTTCCGGCGGATTATCAATAAGTGCCTGACATTTTGCAATGTATTTTTGAGCTGCAGGATCTTTTTCTGCAATAGCACTAAAGGCAACCTTTGCTTTATCAAAAGAACCTCGTTCATAAAGAATACGGGCATCTTCAAAGTCTGTGTATAATTCTTTATTTGCCTGATACTTTTCTGAACTCATCGGTTCGTAAACATGAACTCCTTCTTTTTTTCCGACAACAGCAATATTTCCCAATTCTCTGAAGCTGGCATTAAAGCCGTTTGCTTCAGCACTTTCTTTAGTTGCTTTTGAACACATGAGGTATGTACCAAACTGCTTGTTCTGACCTTCAAGACGGCTCGCAAGATTTACTGTATCTCCGAGCATTGTGTAGTCAAAGCGTTTGTTTGAACCCATATTTCCTACAATGGCAGGACCAGTATTCAGTCCGATTCTCTGCAAAACAGGTGTCTTAGTAATTTTCATCAGTTCATTCTGCATACTGTGCAGTTTTTCCTGGCATTTCATGGCAGCTTCGAGGGCTCGTTTAGCGTGGTCCTTTTGTGCTACCGGTGCACCCCAGAAGGCAATGATGGCATCTCCTTCATATTTATCAATCAAGCCGCCTGATTCAAGAATAATGTCACTCATTGCAGAAAGATAAATATTGAGGACATTTGTTAAATCTTCCGGAGAAAGCCTTTCAGAGATTGATGTAAAGCCCTGAACATCAGAAAAATATGCAGTAATTTCACGACGTTCTCCACCAAGTTTTAACTGACTTGGATCTGCTATAAGCCTGTCAATAACAGTTTTGCTTAAGTACTGCTGGAAGGCAGTTTTCAAAAAGATTTTTTCTTTTCCTTCGGCAATATAATTTCTGATGGTAACTGCCAGAAAAGAAAGAATCGTTGAAAGCAATACAGGGGTAACCGGCAGAATGAAACCCGGCACAAACAGTGCATAAGAGGTAAACAGGTATACAGCACAAACTAAAAGCAGGATAAAAAACTTTAAGGCAAAAGAACTGATTACTTCGGTTTTTACAGAGTTTCCGGTTACGGCTCCGATTATACAGAAAGCCAGAATCAGTGCAATTGTAAAATAAAGCGGAATGTCGCGCAGATATTTTTTCATCAGGATTGTATCAGCCTGACTGATGTGAACACCGACTCCAGGATAAGTCGTAGAAATCGGAGTGGCGCAGATATCAAAAAGTCCCGGTGCATAGACACCGCAGAAAATGTGGCTGCCTTCAAACTGGTTTGGATCGAGGATGCTGTCATCATTTACGGAAAGTTTATTCTGTTCTTCTGCTTCCCGGAAAGTTAATTCACTCATGATTATGTCTGCGGCACTGAAAGGAACATAACGGGCAAGATTGTTTTCATTGTAAAAGCGGATATACATGTGTCCGTTTTTAGCACGCGGAATATCTGACAGTTCCGGAAGTTCGTCTGATATTGCAAGACTTGTACCTGCGAGGGAATCGAGTCTCATAGTCCTGGCAACACTGTCTGAATCATTAGTACTTTCAACCGAAACAATTGCACAGGCGTTTTCCGCAATCGGCGGAACAGGTTTTACAGGTATTGGTGAAGAACTGTCCCGATAAAGGGTTTGTATTACTTTTCCGTTGCGTTTCATTGCTTCGCCGAATTTGATGTCGTCTTCCGGGCCATAAAGGGAAGGCTCGGAATAAATCATATCGAAGGCTACGGATGCTGCATCAGCTCTTGTAAAATAATCTACAATAATACCGTAGGCTTCACGTGGCCATGGCCAGCCCCAGCCCATAATGTCTTTGCCCCAGTCAAGGCTGTACTGATCAATAAGTACAACTGCAATATCATCGCTTGAGGGAAGATAGCCCGAGGTCATTTTCATGCGGCTGTCGTAGGACTTGTTTTCTAAAAACCGGAAGATATCAAAAAAATGTGCAGTTAAAACAAGAGAAAAAATAATTACCGCAATTATGGTTATAATCAGCTTTTTTTTCATTTGCCCATATTCTTTGCGAAACGTGCTTCGCGCATTGCTGAAGTGTCCTCAGGTGCTGTAACTTTAGCAAGAACCTTTGTTACTTCTTTAATTCTGTCCTGAGCGGCCGGATGAGTTTTGTACATACCGGAAAGCTTTGATTTATCTTTTGGTTCGCGCTCCTGAATCCGTTTGAGCATTTCAATGATTGCATTCGGATTGTAACCAGTGGCGGCAAGAATTGAAACAGCGGCTTTATCTGCATCATATTCCTGACTCTTTGAGAAACCGTTGTTAACCATAGTGGTAATTGTATCATCAACCATGTTTGTCAGGTCAGCACCGGCTTTTTCATCCAAGGCACTTACAGCAGACGTGGCAACGCCTGTAACAACATTTGTCCAGCGGTTTGCTTTGATTGATTTTATGGCATCTCCGTTTTGAACATGCCCGATTTCATGAGCTATAACGGCAGCAAGTTCATCTTCAGATTTAACAGAATCTGCCAGACCGCGTGTTATAAGAATGTGGCCTCCTGATGTTGCAAAGGCATTAAACTCATCGGTATCAAGAAGCACCAGGTGATAACCATTGAAAAGAGAAGGTCTTTCAGAGTGCAGAACAAGTGTCTGTAAAATTTTATTCATGTACTGCTGTTTTGCTTTATTATTGTATATTTTGTAGTTGGAAAGAATTGTAGCACAGACAGAACGACCGATATAGTATTCCTGTTCCGGTTCTATGGATTCTACTGCTTTTTCAACATTGTCATAAGTTGTATCAACAACTTTATCTGTGACTTTTCCGATTGTTTTGTCATATACTGCGTCAAAAAGACTGTCAACGGTGAGACAGCCTGAAAGCAGGGCGGTAATCAATAAAATTGCAAATATATAGAAGTTTTTTTTCATTTTTTTCACCTTATTCAGTTTTTAATTTTCCATCAACAATAAAATTCATGATTTCTTTGTCAGAAACTGAAATCATTTCCATATCGTCTACAGGTCCAAAATCTATATTTGCATGTGATGCTTTAAATGCTTTTTCAGCCCCTTCTGAAAAACCTTTACCGGCAAGGGCAAGCTCTTTATCTGATGCACCTGTACTTCCAGAACTTCCTACGACATTACCTTTGGCTGCCTGGGCAATGTTACTTCCGTTTGATTTGTTCATTGCAACCTGGGTAACCTGTTTTTTTGTCAGGCTTGCAGTTGGAATCCAGCCTTCAATACTTTTGTCATCAGCAACCTGAATGAAAGAGTTTTTTCCATCAATTTTAACAACAAGAACCTTTGTGCCATAGTCCAGAAAAGCTACTGTTTTTGCCAGTAAGCCGGTTCCTTCTTTAACTGCTGCTGATTTTACGCAGACGTATTTTGTTTCGGTTTTTGGAGCAGCGAAAACGGAACATACTAAAAATAAGCATGTTAAAATAAGCAGATACTTTTTCACGAATTACCTCTCAAATCTTTGATAAAATGTGATGGTTTAACTCATAACACAAGTAAAAAGCCATCAGAACCAGGAAAAAACTTTAAAGTAAATTTCTCTAGTCTACTTATATTATATCACATTTTTGTTTAAAAAAAATAAAAAATATGATAAATTTAAAAATTAACGGGGGCCAGAACTGAAACTTTTCAGACTGACGTATCAGCAGATTTTTTTATACTTTGCCGGAGGATAAAAGTGGTAACAGGAATAATAATATCAGCAATAAGTGTTGCATGTCTTGTTTTTGCCTGTTTTAGAATCAATATAAAAAATTATTCTATAAAACAGCTGCTTATAATGGGAATGGTCTTGTGCTTTACTCTGGCAATGCGGTTTACCCAGATACGGGGAGCCTCTTTTTGTTTTTCAATCCTGCTTTCATCAATGTTCGGTGCCTATCCTGCCATGCTTATCGGTTCTCTGGTATCAGTTTTACGTATCCTGAGTGACGGCGGTTCTGTGTTTTCTTTAACATGTGATATTTTTAATGCCTGCATAATTCCCTGCTTCTGGCTTTATCCGTTTGTATATAAATCAATTGCCGGCGAAACCAAAATGCCTTTCCGGGTTATTCTTGCTTCCCTTGTTTCCTGTTTTTTGAGTCTTCAGCTGCTTTCGTTTTTTTCGATAATTGAAGCTATCCTGATGCACAAAGCAAATGCTTCTTTTGCAGATATGATAATTCAGTTTCAGTTGCCGTATTTTATTACCGGGTTTATTGAGGCAGCTGTAACTTCAGCAGTTTTAATATTTGTAAAAACAAAGAATCCTGAATTTTACAGTGCAACTAGTCACGGAAAACGACTTGATTCAAGGGTTCCTGTAAAAGCACTTGTTATAGCCCTTGCTGTTCTGATTTCTATAGCTTCCGGTTCTGCGGTAGTAACCAGATTCAGTCCAGATCAGGGGGATGATACTGTTGTTGAGTTATTAAGCGGTACAGCAGAAGCAACTTCTGGAGGAGTTTCGTCAAATTCCGTTGCGACAATAAAGACTCCCGCGGGAGGCCGTTCAGGAAAAAACATTTCACAGAAAAAAGGCTCTTCTTATGACGGCGGTTCCAGTTCTGGTCGTAAAGCGGCTTCAATTATTACCATAATTATTGTTATAATTTTTGTTATGATTGTTTTGTTTGCAAAAAAAAGAGAAGATAAGGATACAAAATAACAATGCTTGAACATCTTTTGACTGTTTCAAATCAGGTTTTAATCCTGTTCATAATGATAGCAGTCGGTTTTATATCTCTTAAGGCAAAACTGATAAATAAAGAACACATCCGTTCAATGACAAATTTTGTTCTGTTTATAGTTACTCCCTGCGTAATTATCGAATCTTTTCAGCGGTCTTTTGATAAAGATATGCTTTCTCAGCTGGGGCTTGCCTGCATTACTGCAATAATAATTCACCTGGTAAGCATTGTTCTGGTGCATCTGGTTTTACATGATCAGAATAAAGCCAGGGAATGTGTCCTGCGTTTCTCATCTGTTTTCTGTAACTGCGGTTACATGGCTCTTCCTTTGCAGTATGCTATTCTGGGGTCTGATGGAGTTTTTCTGGGAGCGGCCTATGTTGCAGTTTTTAATCTGTTCAGCTGGACCTACGGAATATATTTAATGGGAGACAGTGCAGAAAGAATTTCTCTGAAAAAAATATTCATTAATCCGGGCATTATCGGAGTTTCTCTTGGGCTGATATTTTTTCTGTTTCAGATAAAAATCCCGAAAATACCTCTTACGGTGATTCATTCTTTTGCTAATCTAAATACTCCGTTACCTATGGTTATAATTGGATGTTATCTGGCTGATATAACGGGCTTTGAAATATTAAAAGATAAAAAAATGCTTTTTTCGCTTTTTTTAAGACTCATTTTTATTCCCGTTACTGCAGTTTTTGTCATGCATCTGTGTAATTTTTCCGGAAATCTTTATGTTTCTCTGGTAATATCAGCGGCTTCTCCGGTTGCTGCAAATACTGCAATGTATGCCAGTCTGTTTAACCGCGATACCACACTTGCGTCCAGCACAGTTTCTATAAGTACTTTGTTCAGTATTTTTACAATGCCAGTCATTGTCAGTTTGGCGTTATATCTTGCAAATTAGTTTTTTCTTGCTTTTTCAGATAACATAGCATAAAATAGTATGGTAAAATAAAATATTTTACAAAGGATGCAGGATGATTCTTACTGGCTTAAAATACAACGTACTGGCAGAAATCTCTTCGGGCTTTTTAGCTTTACTTCTTTGCTATAATATTCTTTCTTTTTTTTCACCTTCCGATAAACGTCACAGACTTTTTTTATATGCTGCCTTAAGTACTTTATTCTGTACTGCTTTAGATGTTCTTGCGTCTGTTGCCATTACATATCCTGGAATGTTTTCTCACGGATTCTGTACCTTTGTTTCAACTGTATTTTATATTTTATTGCTTGCAGTTCCTTTTTTACTGGCAGAATACGCCTATGATGTTTCTACCGCATATAAACATAATCCCAAATGGGGCTTTGGTGTGTGCGGTGCTGTTTATCTTCTCTACATTGTAATTATACTTATTAACATAAAAACTGGCTTTGTTTTTTATTATGATGAAAACGGAATTTATGGGCATGGACCGCTTAAATATATCACCTATTTAACAATGCTTTTTTTCTGTATTTTTACAGTTATAATAGTTGCTTTTAACAGACGGGCAATGGCAGGCCGAATTTTTGCTATCTTTTTAATCTATCCGTTTGTTGCTGTTGCAACCATGTCAATTCAGTTCATTCTTCCAAATTGTATAATGACTGGTTCTGCAATGTTTTCGGCACTTTTTCTGGCTTATATTACCATTCAGTCGGATTTGCTGGAATTCGATATGGCAACCGGACTTATGACGGAGCATAAACTAAAAAAACATGTAGAACTGAAATCACAAAACGGAACACTGGTAATTTTTACAATTGATAATATCAGTCAGATGGTTAATTCTATGAGTGTTACGGATATAAATCAGTATATTCTGGCTCTCGCAAAATACATCAGTTCTTATAATGGACGAAAAACTTATCATATCTCTACAGGGCGATTTGCTCTTATAACCGAAGATGAAAAATATGCCAGATTTATTGCAGAAGAAATCAGCAACTATATCGAGGATGTAAACGATACACCGCAGATGCCTGTTCACGTTGATATTACCTGTGCTGCCATCAATCTTCAGAAAGGTGAGAAATCTTATGATGCCATTATGGAAATCATAAGCAGTCTGTTAAATAAAGCCCGTCTGGAAAATAGTCATACACTCCAAGTCTGTGATGAAAATGTTCTAAAAGATATGGAACGTAAAGGAATTATCTATAAAATTTTAAAACGTGAACTGAATGTGGATTCAAATATTTTCCAGGTATTCTATCAGCCGATTTATTCTGTAAAGGAAAAGCGCTTTGTTTACATGGAAGCATTGAGCCGCCTGATAAAAACCCCTGAGCTTGGGGATGTTTCTCCAGGTGAATTTGTCGCAGTAGCAGAGCAGAGGGGGCTCATTGAACAGCTTGGAAATACAGCCTTTGAAAAGGTATGTAAGTTCATTTCAGAAAATCGTGATACTGTGAATGCTGTTTCCATTAATTTTTCTGTTCTGCAAATGATGAATCCGGCTATTGTAAAACGTGTCAGAAGTACAATTGAAAAGTTTAATATAAAGCCGGAAAACATCATTATAGAAATTACTGAAAGTATCTTTATAGATGATTTTGATGTTGTTTCAGATAATATACGGCAGCTTCATGAATTTGGTGTACAGTTCTATCTTGATGACTTTGGAACGGGATATTCAAATTTTGCAAATGTTGTAGCATTGCCATTCAGCACAGTAAAAATGGATAGAACAATTGTTTTGCAAATGGAAGAAAATGCAACTAATGAAAAACTTTTTACAAATATAATCGGAACATTTAAGGATTCGGGCTTAAAGGTTTTAGTTGAAGGCGTTGAAACTGAGAAACAGAATGAAATGGTTATTGAATCCGGTACTGATTATATTCAGGGCTTTTTATACAGTAGACCTGTTTCAGAAACAGTTTGTTTGAATCTCTTTCAGAATGGCGGAAAGAGCTGTTAATTTTTGAAAGTTTATTTTATCTTGCTTTGTCGGAAATAACCACCTGATTTTTTCCATTGCTTTTTCCATTCATTAAACAAAAATCTGCATCTACCAGCATATCTTCAACTGTGTCATGATGGATTGAAGTTGTAACTCCAAAGGTCATTGAAATTTTTATTTCCTGAGTGCGATACATAAAAACTGAAGATTCGATTTTTCGCCTGATGGATTCAATTAAGGTAAAAGCGGACTCGTTTACATATGGCACAAGGATAACAAATTCTTCGCCACCCCAGCGGCCTATGTTCACTTCAGAAGGAAGCATCTGCAAAATTATTTTTGAAGCTTCACTTAAAATAACATCTCCGGCATCGTGGCCGTAAGTATCATTTATTTTTTTGAAACTGTCTATGTCGAAGATTGAAATAAGAAAATTTGTTCCGGAAATTTCTTTTTGGGCCTGGGCTATATGCAGATAATCCCAAAGACGACGACGGTTATTTAAGCCGGTAAGATAATCGTGGTTTGCTGTGAACTTGAGGTTTTCTGCATATTCAAAACTTTTTTCCTCTGCTTCAATCAGTTCTCTGTCTGTGCGCGTAAAAACATAAACCAGACATATCAGAGAAACCAGAATACAGAAAACTTCATGATATTTATAAAATAAAACAGGAAGCGGAGTAGATGTTTCTACATTGATTGTGTAACGGATTACTATAAAAAGAATATTTGCAACTGTAGGAATCAGCGGTAAAAAGTAAAGGATCCGGCTTCTGCGCTGTTCCTGAGGCATAAAAAAAACAGATGGTATTATAGAGATTAGAAAATATTCCACACCTGCAGGATATTCTGTAATCAGAGTAAAAAGTAAAGCATATAGATTAATGCTGTAGACTAACAGAGTGTTGACAATAACATTCGGTATTTTTTTTCTAAGAGCAACCATTGTAAAATCAAAGACAACTGAAACAGCACAATAAATACATAAAACAGACTGATTAAACTTGTAATAAACAATGGTAAGAAAAATGTGTACGAGAAAACAGGTAAAGGCTAAAAGATTTGTCTTTGAATTAAATTTTCTGTCAACAGTTAAATACATACATATTTCCTATTTGCATTTTAAAAAAGTTTTATTCAATTATGAATGTTCTGTTATTATAAATAAAGATGTTATGATTGAAATAACGTTTCAAGCCTTCAACCAGAACTTCCCGTTCAACATCTTTTCCCATCTGAACAAATTCTTCTATAGAGTTTGTATCAGAAACCCGGATTACATCCTGATAGATAATAGGTCCCTGATCCAGATCTTCATTTGCAAAGTGTGCGGTAGCTCCTATAATTTTAACACCCTTGTTCCAGGCCTGATGATAGGGTTTTGCACCTTTGAATGCAGGCAAAAATCCATGATGTATATTGATAATTTTATTGTTCCATTTACGGGTAAATTCTGGTGTAAGAATCTGCATATATCGGGCAAGGCATAAAACATCAATGTTGTATTGATCCAGAATTCTCTGGATGTCCTGTTCAACTGCCTGTTTTCCTTTTGAAGAATCTATCTGAAAAAAAGGAACATGAAAATCACCAGCAATTCCGCATAAATCCGGATGATTTGAAATGATGACCGGAATTTCGCAGTTAAGTATTCCGTCTTTATGTTTGATAAGAACTTCATAAAGACAGTGACTTGTTTTAGAAACAAGAACAGCCATTCGTTCTTTTCTGCAGTGATGAAAGAGCTGCCATTTCATGTCAAATTTATCAGCTTCCCGGCTAAAGGCTGCACGAAATTTATCTTCGGTAAAATTCTGATTGTCTTCCGGATTAAAGTCTACACGGCAAAAAAACATTCCGATATCGGTTGCTGTATGCTGG
>JAEEGL013486893.1_pt1 | contig 10077 bp, 7 predicted proteins | sample 9134231 | NCBI WGS metagenome assembly JAEEGL01 (sample SAMN16246548, study PRJNA631951) | gut metagenome | biome: gut microbiome; feature: rumen; material: fiber-attached | host: Bos | place: Iran: Karaj | collected 2018-10 | reverse complement strand
TTTAGCCAAGATTTCCTGTTTTTCTTTATTGATCTTGCGACCGAATTCTGCACGTTGATCAGCTGCTAAGTCTTTTACTTTAGCTGCTTTTTGATTCACTCTTTTTAATTCTTGTTTTAATTTATCTAACTCTCCCATAAGCTTTCCTATCAATAATATATTATTATATTATATCCTAAAACTTCAAAAATAACAAACTAGTCTATTCGATTAAACCGCAAAGCTACGGTTTCTTACATCAGCATAAACAATATATCCAAGAAGTATACTATCACCAGACAATATATTTTCCTGTTCAAAATATATCTCATTACTCGGCTCAACACCAGAAGAGCCAAATGCATATCTATCAGAAGCATCATAATTTGCAACAAACTGTGCATAATTAATAAAGTCCAAGAGAGCAACCACATTATCCTTGGTTAAACCAGAGTATCTTGCAATAATCCCTTCATAAGAATTGTCTAAAGGATGCTCTTTGTAATAGTCTTCTAGATACGCTGTTACGGCAGACTTTTCAATAATGCCCATCGATTCAGCCAACGATTGATCTTCAATAAAACGTTGATAATACTTTGCTTTACTCCAGTCAGGTGACGAAGGAGCACTGACACTATTACCAGCAACGCACGACTCGCCACTAATATAACCTATATTGTTACTCTGCTCCACTGATTGAATAATATCAATCGCATCACCAATAAAAGGCATTGCTCCAACTGCACCATTTATAAATCCATTAGCAGTAGAGTCGCCAACATCTATGTCGCCAGTTCCAGCCACTTCACCCGCAATGTTCTGATCAACAATTCCAAAAGCTGACTGTCTATTGTCACAGTATTTAATATACTTTGCCAAATCCGAGCTTCCATCTATCGTAACATTCTCTCCATCATCTGAACTAAAATTCTTTTTTAACTTATTCAACACTTCATCCGGATCCTTGTCCATTGTCGATATGTCACTAATTACATAAGGATTACAAAAGGAGTCTCCAATTGCACCAATCGAAGCAAGATATGGACAAGTATCAGCATATTCATCAAGATTATCCGGCAAATCATCCGCAATACCATATGCCAAAGCTGTATCAGTCATACCTATCAACGAAGTGTTTATTACCGATCCACTAGCAGTTAAAGTACTCATTATAGAATTAGCGTGCGTAAAACTCATCATCTGCGTCAATAATGTTCCCATGAATGTATATTTTGATGTAATATCAAACGGGTTCAAACCCTCTCTCTCATATTTAGCATTTTCAGCAATCACCTGACTTTGCTGTACCGCAAACTGTTTATATTTCTTTATGCTAGACAACGAGCCGCCATTTGCCCGATGCGTACTCCCCAAATACATCAACGCCCCCATTGCTAAAGCGTTACCATAATTTTCTCCAGCAAAATCCTTTAAAATATTTCTCTGCATAATATTTGCTACAGCCGGCGTCAAAAACGAAAGCAATACTCCTACTCCAGCGGATTTCAACACATCCTTACCCTTTATCTTCGTAAATGCTTTAACCAAACACCCAATCCCGGCAGTTAAAATACATGAAGCACTCAAACCAAGTGAAACCACAGCTGTTGCCAATCTAGCTACCGTACAAGCCTCAAATGAAGCAATACCCAGACCAAGCCCACCCAAAACATTTTTCATATTATTCGTTAAATTGAAGCTGCTTACACTAGGGTCACTCGGGTCAGCAGGACCACCACCATATATTGACGCAATGCCAGCTGATTCCATCGCCGTCCTATCCCTCACTATTTCTACTGCTTCTGTATCTTCAAGATCCTCTCCATTATTTTCAATAATTATATTCGAAGAAGCAATACGCTCGTTTAATGCGTTTGAATAAGCCATCAACGGCGCTTCATCACCGAGTCCAGCTTTCGTTTTATCAACTACCTCGAAAAATGATGTCGTAAGATTCAATATTTGCAAAGCCTGGTGAGCTGAAACTACCAAGTTGATAGCTCCAAACGCGTTAAAGGCAGCACACAACAAATTAGCACCAGAGCCATATTTACCAGCAATATTATCCATCAACTGTTTAACTTCTGTTTTAGATTTTACGTTTCCGCTCAATCTAGCTTCAGATTTATTACTCTTACCGGTCCCATTACCATCAGCATCAAGCTCCTCACCGTCATCAACTACCCTAAGCCTCAATTCACCATCTTCTTTTATTCTACTCTCAATGGTTTTTTTCGCGACCTCTTTTTGTTTTTCTAATTCACTCATATTTGATTTTTTGCTATCATCATCTCCTGAGCTTCCACCACCGCCACCCGATTCTTGATCGCCACCAGTTTTCCCTGAACTATCCAACTTTTCCATTTCCTCTTTATACTTTTCAAACATATTTCGTGTTAAATTATTATTTTTCAAAAAATTTCTCGTGTTAGTCCCAAACCAATTTGCAATCGAACCCCTCCAAGTCATTGAGCCAGCATTATATTTATGGAAAAAATCAGCATCCGTAGAATAAATGCTCTTAAAATTTTTAGCAGTTACGGGGACTCTCTCACCTTTACTATTTGTGTACCACAAAACCTTTTCGCCCTTATAATTACTATCGTATTCAATCCCTTGCTCTCTTAATTTTTGCTGTTGTTTTTCTGAAATAGAAAATTTTGTGCCAAATATATTATAAGGGCTTTTTACTTTTCGATTCTTCTTCATCTGTATACGAAAGAATTTCTCTGAACGAATATTCGCGGATGTTCGCATCGAATTATAAGCTTCCTCAAATTGAGCCACCAAGCTAAAAGGCTGAAACATCTGTGTACCAGTCATTATTCCACCAGCACCAAAAATCACAAATAGAATAGCAAAAAATGGCCCACCTTTTTTTGCTATCCCCTTCCATCCTGTAGCTTTTGCCTTTTCTTCACTTTTGCCAGAACCAGAGTACAGCCCGTCAGCGTTTTCTTCAGCCGCTCTAACATCTTCCTGTTGAGAATTAGACCAATTTTCAACTTCCCTTGTAGCAGCCTTTTCAGCATTAAATAAATCAGTCTTTGATCCAGAAGCCCCATCGACTGCATTATCCGAATCTATTTTTTTCCCAGCGTTTTTTTCATAATCAGAATAAATGGCTTCTTCGCCTGTCTGCATATTACGATAGGGATCATGTTCACCTAAGCTTCTAGCCATACATCCATTATAACACTTATGCTAAATTCTTACAAAAACACTATTGATATTAAAGATAAAATCGCTAAAACAATTAATACAATCCAAATCCAGCTAAATCTACCAGTCTTTTTCAAATCACGAAGATATTCTGCATCCTCAGCAAGATCGACGTCTTCTCCTCCGTCAACATCAACAGTTTCCATCGCCTTTGCTCTTAAATCTGCCGTAATTCTACGAGTCAATTCGTTATCATCATCTTTTTTGTTTATAATTACACCCATTCTTTTTTCCTAAATAATTATGATTTAATAACTTTTTTCATTATAACATATAATTTTATGATATAATAATACAAATATTATTTAAAGGAGGAATAAATGGCGACCAAAAAGTCGAAATCGTCGAACAAGTCCAAAAAGACCGAATCGACCAAAAAAGGAGCTGCCGCAAAATCCGCAGCAAAGACAGAGCTCGAAGCTCCTAAAACCAACAAGGTGGAAAAATCAACCAAAAAATCATGCCTATCTGGTTTCTTCGCTAAGAAATACGAAGGCAAAGAGAGCATCCTTACTGTTTTCAAGGATCATAAATTCTACGGTGCTTTGCTCGGCGAAATCATCGGCACTATGCTTCTCGCATTATTGCTCTTTGCAATCTCGCTCATGGGTATTGCAAGCCTTGCAACTTACGCATTTGCGCTTGTCGCAATTTTAATAGCAATTTATGCATTCTCAGGAGCTTGTCTCAACCCTATCATCGCTGCAGGTTTGATTGCAACTCGCCGCGTTTCAGTCATTCGCGGGATTATGTACATTATTGCTGAAGTCATCGGTGCCTGGCTTGGTTGGCTCATTTTCAACGCCTTCCACTTAGCTGGCGGTGAAACTGCTTACGAGATACCAGCAATGGCCGCAATCGGCGAAAATCAATTCTGGGTATTTGCCATGGTTGAGCTAATGGGGGCAGTGATTATTGGCTTCTTCGCCGCACGTGCTCTCAAATACAAGCGCAGTGTCTTTACCTATGCAGCAACTATTGCTGGTGGTATCATCTTCGCAGTAGTAGTCGGTTATGTCATCTCTGCAGCATTCTTAGGGTTAAATAACAACTTTGCTATGAACCCAGCAGTAGCAATGATGCTTCAGATCTTCCCAACATCTGGCGAAAACTTTGGCGAAATCTTTGGTGGCATCTGCCAATCTTTGTCAGTATTCGCATTAATTCCAATGATTGGTGGTATCGTCGGATTCTATCTTTCCGACTTTAACTCCAAACTATCTGGTGAAGAATAAATCAATAAAAAATAACCCCTTCAAGGGGTTATTTTTTTATTCCTTTGGGAACAACGGAGTTTTAGGAGGTGCAATTGTTTCATTAAATACTTCATCAATTTTGCCACACGTATCAGGCATAAACGGTGTAAGCTCCAAGTTAATATTTAATAACTCGGTTATTAATCTACTTAAACATTCCTCAAGCTTTTTATTCTCGCATTGTTTCGCCAACACCCAAGGCTTTTCTTCATCAATTGCCTTATTTAAAGCCTGTACTTTCTCCCAAGTACAATCAAATGCTTTCGCAAATTCATACTTATCCATTAGCTCGCAGTATTCACTCGAAAGAGAAAGCTTAACATTTCCAATACTTTTTATACCATTTTTATTTGCTAATGTTGACAATCTTTGTACTAAATTACCTAAATCATTAGCCAACTCATTATTATACGCATCTTCAAATTTAGCCCAAGTAAAATCTGAATCATTAAAAGTATCAATGTGTCTTAAGAAGAAATAACGAAAAGCATCCAATCCATGTTTATCAATTACTTCAACCGGATTCACTACATTACCAATCGATTTGGACATCTTTTGACCGTCCGCCAAAATCATACCGTGTGAAACAATCGTCTCGGGCAAAGGTAAACCTACTCCAAGCAACATCGCTGGCCAAATGATTGCATGAAACCTCAAAATATCCTTTCCAACAAATTGCACCAACGCTGGCCACCAATCTGAAATATCTTTATCGGGATACCCTAAAACTGTTATATAGTTCGAAAGCGCATCAATCCATACATACATTACTTGAGATTCATCATTTGGTACTGGGACACCCCATTCCAACTGAGATTTTGGTCTTGAAATTGATACATCTGGAGATTCTTCCAGCAATTTAAGGATTTCTTTTTTTCGAAAATCTGGTAAGATTAACATCTTATCATTTTTAATCGCTTTCCTAATTTCATCCTTAAAATCAGAGATTCTCAAATAATAATTTTCTTCTTCTAATTTTTCGTATGGCTTCTGATGATCAGGGCAAATCCCTTCATTCTCTTCATATTCCTTATCAGTGATAAATCGTTCACAGCCAGTGCAATACCATCCTTTATAACTATCTTTATAAATATGGTCTTCAAGCTTTTTCCAAATTTTTTGGACACGTTTTTCATGCCACTTGTCTGTCGTTCGAACATAATCAGTGTACGAAATGTTAAGCTGAGCTATAAAATCCTTAAATTTTTCAACTTTACCATCCACAAATGTCTTTACATCCACACCAAGCTCATCTGCCTTTTGTGAAATTTTACTACCATGCTCGTCCGAGCCTGCTTCAAATCTCACTTCACTACCTAGCAATCTATGATATCTTGCACAAACATCAGCCAAACAATAATCGACGGCATGACCAATATGAGGATCTCCGTTCATATATGGTATAGCCGTCGTTATGTATCTTTTTTTCATGAAAGTATTTTACAATACTTCACAAACAAAATCAAGGTCTTCGTAGGTGTTCTTCACCGTATCAATCGAAAGATCTAAATCTCCATTTGAATCTGTCTCGGTCAAGCCAAAAACAAGAGCAGAATCTACGGTTAACTCAGATGCGGTAGCCTTATGTTCTTCAGATGCTGCATCACTTCCACTAATAGCATTCACCAACGAAATAGATGTTAACTCTTTATCAGAAAATTCTACAGTAATAGTAGTAGTACCCGAGAGAGATTCATCCTCTTTCGAAGCTGTACCTGCAGGTATTTCCTGAGTACAAGTCAAAGTGCCAGATTCTACGGATACTGGACCGCTAGAGCTTCCCGCTCCTCCTTCTTCATCATCTCCACCTTCTTCATCGTCCCCTCCATCGTCTACCACAACCTCGTTCCCACTATTGTTATCGTTTGAATTATTATTTGATTGGGAACCACTGCCATTTAACTGGAGAAACAAAACGACACCAAGAATTATCACTATCAAACCAGCAACAGCACACAACACAATTAAGGTCGTCTTATTCTTAGCTGGTTTTGCAGCGGCCGCTGGCGCACCAGCAGCGCCTTGTGCTCCAGCTGCAGGATCATTAAAAGGAACATTTGGTGTTTTTGCAGGAGCACCAGACTCAGCAAAAGGATTATCCGATGGCAAAGGATCAGCTTCACCTTCTGCTTGAGGACCAGAAACTGCCGAACCAATAGAACCAGGTACTGGACCAGCTGCTTTCATTGGTGCCTTCAATTCTTCTTCAACAGGATCCGGTTCTTTAGGAGCCTCAGGCTGCATTATTGGATCAGTAGCCGACAAGCCATCTGATTCACCAGGTTGGAAAACTGGGTTAGTTGGCGTACTGCCCCCACCAGGATTTATTACTGGATTAACTGGTTCAGGGGCATCAACTGGCGCAGGGCCGATTGGTTGCTCTGGCGCAGGAGACACAGGTGGTTCTGGTGCCGAAGCTGCACCCGGTTCAGGTGTTGGTGTTGGGGTTGGATTATTTGTTGGATCCATTTTTTCTTCCTTCAAAATTATTAAAATTTAAATTACTTATGTTTATATTATAACACATCATCAAATTTTGCAAATACTTTTTAGCGACCGCCGCCGCCACCGCCGCCACCGCCGCCACCGGAAAATCCGCCGCCTCCGCCGCCGCCACCGCCTCCGCCGGAAGACGACGATGAAAAACTACCACCACCAGCAATTGTATAACTAGAGCTACTTGCATACGAAGCCGCACTACGCATACTATTCGAAAAATCAGCTACGGTAATACCAGTCAATAAATAGCTCGGTTCATCAATTTCGTTTATCTCACAATACATCTTCATTTCCTTCATCCAGCTTTTTTCTAAGCCAAACACGGCAGCATACGGCAAAAGCTTTTCATATAGTTTTACTATCCCATCACTAGAAATATCTACCCCATTTACACTCTGCAAAAACTCCAACCGATCAGCTTCGGCCATTTTAATGTACATCTTCAACCCCTCCATATAATTTGACGCTTTTAAGCCTTCGTCCGTTATTCTACGAAACGCATCTTTTTTATGACTCAATCGTGCAATGGCAAACGCAACTATCGCAACAACAATTATCAACAGAAAATCACATTGTACTTCGTAAATTGCATATTTTCCAACACTCATCGCTATACCCGAAGCAAAAGCAGTGATAAGTAATAACCACGGCCAAATTGCACACACGGAAAGCATCATTATCATTAAGCTATAGAGCATATTACTCACGACTCCAGTCGTTCTAGTATCACCAAGTTTATACGTATTTTCTACCAAACCATTATTCTTAATCATGCTTAGAATGTGCGAATCAAAAGACCTTCCAATCCTCACTAGACTTGGTTTTGCGGCGCGCGATTTTAGCTCAATAACATCACCATTTTTTATTTCATTACCACCATTGAGTAGTCTTAACAGAATTTCTTCCTCGGGTTGAAGTGTACTAATACTTTTTACAACTAATTCCCATTTGTTTTTCGATAATCCGGTATTCTCTTTTTTCCGCAATTCAACTTTTTTATCAATTATTGCACCCAGAAGGATTCCCACCTTTACATCTCTCTTCTTACCAAGATACACTTCCGCCATCTCCGCTAAGTGATGTCTTGAATCTGGCTGGTACTGTGGTGCCACTATCATATTATTATATTTTTTAATCTTCTCCCGAATATCTTCATTTTTAGTATAATAATTTATTCCAATTACAATAGCAATTATAGTGAGAATAGCCGTCAAACCTACTACCACATAACTTGGTTTCGGTTCTGGTATCACAAAAGTGTCTGGTTTTATCTCTACATCAAAAGTCAAATTTTCATAAGAATCCAGCTTATCCGTAACAAATTCAAACCCATCAAAAGTTTTTGTAATATTGCAGCGAGTTTGGTCATTCGCTCCAAATCTACCAACATAACACCACGCATTACCTGTATAAGTCTCGGCTAAATCATCATCAAAGTGCACCCGTGCTGTCACCGAATCAAATTTCTGTGACCAACCATTACCATTAGTATCCCAATATAATTCTTGATGAGTTGGGAATTCAGTTACTACTTTTTCAAAATTATACTCAATTGTATAAGTTTGACTACCCAACACATAGTCATCTGTTCCGGTTTCCAATACATAATGATCCCCTTCTTTCTCGATGTCCCAAATAGGTTCACTGATACCATTTCTTAAAAGTACAACATCGGATTTGTCAAAATGAGGCAAAACAATATTCTTGCCATCCTGATTTGAAAAAGGAATTTTTCGCACAATCCCCTTATTTTGTTCAAAATTTGGAAATTCCGCCGTTAAATTTTCTATAACTTTTAAATGGCTTATTCCTTCTTCATCTTTAGATAAATAATAGTCCGCCGTAAAATCACTAAAATAAAAATTGTCCACATTGGCCCAAACCGGCGTCACACTTAAACTCGATAGTAACAAAGTTATTATAATTATCGATTTCTTCATATTATTATTATACATCATAATATGCTATAATATGCTTATGGATAACAACAAAGTAATGATTGTGGGCACAGGAAATGTTGGCGCTTCCATTGCTTACGCTTTAATCAATCAACGCACTGCCGTCAACGAAATTGTTTTAACAGATATTATTGCTAAAGATGCCGAAGGCGAAGCTATGGATCTTCGTGATGCTTTAGCCGTCGCTCCAAGTTACGTCAAAATCAAATCCGGCACTTACAAAGATGCTAAAGATTGCGATGTCGTTGTTATCACCGCAGGTGCCGCCCAAAAACCCGGCGAAACCCGCATGGACTTACTCAACAAAAACGTCAACATACTAAAAGGTATGATTGAACAAATCATGGACTCTGGTTTTAACGGTATTTTCCTTGTTGTTTCAAATCCAATGGACGTTTTAACTTATTATACGATGAAGTTTTCTGGTTTACCTTCCGAACGCGTGATTGGTTCTGGCACCGTACTTGATTCAGCTAGACTACGCACGCGCATCGCTAACTATCTCAACGTTAACCCAAAATCTGTCCACGCTTATCAAATCGGCGAGCATGGCGACACCGAGCTCACCATCTGGTCACTTGCTGATGTTGGTGGACAAAAAGTTACCGAACTCTTACCTAAACAAGTTCGTAACGACATTTCTGACTTTGTCAAAAACGAAGCTTATGACATCATTGACAAAAAAGGTGCCACTTACTACGGTATCGCCACTTGTGTCGCACAAATTCTAAACAGTATCTTAAATGATGAAATGCGCGTACTTTCCGTTTCATCCTATGACCAATTCTCTGACACTTCCTTTGGTTTCCCTTCCGTTGTAGGTCGCGAAGGCGTCATTCGTCGACTCGATCTCAAGTTATCCGAACACGAATCAGTCGAACTCCAAAAATCCATTAATGCTTTGAAAAAGGCTATCAAATCAGTCAAACTATAATTATTGTAAAGATTGCAAATAAAGCATCAACTCTTCTTTAAGGAAATCGTCCTGAATTATTTCTAATTCTTTCAAAAACCTAGGTGCTTGTCTTTCTAATCTTTGACGGCGATAGTCTTCGTACGCTTCTGCTTCTGATTCTGATAAACATTCCGGGTAATTTCGCCCTTTATAATGTAATAATAATTCTGGTAATCTTTCATCGATAAATTCCGGATGGAAATCTGCA
>JAEEGL013171798.1_pt1 | contig 10077 bp, 6 predicted proteins | sample 9134231 | NCBI WGS metagenome assembly JAEEGL01 (sample SAMN16246548, study PRJNA631951) | gut metagenome | biome: gut microbiome; feature: rumen; material: fiber-attached | host: Bos | place: Iran: Karaj | collected 2018-10 | reverse complement strand
CGGGCAGACCAGCCTCCTTGTAGAGCTGCATCAGGTAGTAGTTGGAGAGCAGGGCGGTTGTAGAAGGCTTCCACAGAGCCACATTACCCATGAGCACGGGCGTCATGCAGAGGTTGGAGGCAATGGACGTGAAGTTGAACGGTGTCACAGCCAGCACAAAGCCTTCCAATGGGCGATATTCCGTGTGGTTGAGTTGCATCGAACCGTCCTTCGGTTGCATCTGATAGATCTTCGAAGCGTAGTGAACGTTGTAGCGGAAGAAATCGATAGTCTCACAGGCAGAATCGATTTCGGCCTGATAGATGTTCTTGCTCTGTCCGAGCATGCAGGCTGCATTCATGATGGGACGGTACTTCGTAGCCAGCAGTTCGGCCATCTTCATCACGATGGCAGCACGTGTTGTCCATGGTGTACGGCTCCACTCCTTCCAGGCTTCCATTGCAGCCTCGACAGCCATCTCCACCTCCTTCTTTCCCACCTTGTGATAGGTGGCGAGTACGTGGTTGTGGTCGTGCGGACAGGTCACCTTGCCAACGTCGCCCGTGCGGATTTCCTTACCGCCTATGATGATAGGAATGTCGACCACCAGCTTCGACTGGCGTTCCAGTTCCTTTTCAAGTGCTACACGTTCTGGCGAACCTGCCAGATAGGCTTTTACCGGCTCATTAGCCGGCACCGGGAATGTGATTACCGAATTGTTCATGAATATTAAGTTTTTAAGTTGATAAGATGAATGATTGTTGTGCAAAAATAAAGAAAAAAAGTGAAATCAGCAAAACATGCCCTTGTTTTAATATTTTTTTATTATCTTTGCCTCGTAAATACGTAAGTCATAAATCACAACCCTACGTGTTAACCGTTTCATCCGTGGCATCTGTGGTTCTTTCTCCACTGCGTTATAAAAAGCGTTCCTGCGGACCGAGCGGCAAAAACGCAAATTGAAAATCTGTCAATCGTAAATTTGTAAATCGTAAATCACTTATATCATGACATTAACTGAAAGATTCCTGAACTACACAAAGTTCGACACACAATCGAGCGAAGAGAGTCAGACCGTGCCAAGCACCTCAAAGCAACTCGTCTTCGCTGAGTACCTGAAGAAAGAACTCGAGGCTGAGGGCTTCGACGACGTTGAAATGGACGAGCAAGGCTACATCTACGCCACGCTGCCTGCCAACACGAAGAAGAAAGCTCCCGTCATTGGATTCATCTCACACTACGACACCAGTCCCGATTGCTCGGGTGCCGACATCAAGGCACGCATTGTCGAGAACTATGATGGCGGCGACATCCTCCTTTCCGATGGCATTGTCAGCAGTCCGAAGAAGTTCCCCGAACTGTTGCAGCACGTTGGCGAAGACCTCATCGTGACTGATGGAACCACGTTGCTCGGTGCCGACGACAAAGCTGGCATTGCTGAGATTGTTCAGGCCATGTGCTTCCTGCGCGACCATAAGGAAATCGAGCACGGAAAGATTCGTGTGGCATTCAATCCTGATGAGGAGATTGGCATGGGCGCCCATCATTTCGACGTTGAGAAGTTCGGTTGCGAATGGGGATATACCATCGACGGTGGCGACCTTGGCGAACTGGAGTTCGAGAACTTCAACGCTGCCTCGGCAAAGATCCATTGCAAGGGCGTGAGCGTACACCCGGGCTATGCCAAAGGAAAGATGGTGAACGCCAATCGACTGGCTGTGGAGTTTGCTTCGCTGCTGCCTGCCAACGAGACACCAGAGGAAACCGAGGGCTACGAAGGCTTCTACCACTTGCTGGGCATCCAGAGCGGCATTGAACAGGCCACGCTCAGCTACATCATCCGTGACCACGACCGCGACCGCTTTGAGGATCGTAAGGCGTTTGTCAAGAAGTGTGTGGCACAGATGCAGGAGAAGTATGGCGAGGATGCCGTAACGGCCGATGTGCGCGACCAGTATTATAACATGAAGGAGAAGATTGATCCGAACATGCACGTCATCGACATCGTGCTCCACGCCATGCAGGACGCCGGTGTGGCACCGAAGGTGAAGCCAATCCGCGGCGGTACCGATGGCGCACAACTCTCTTTCAAGGGACTTCCTTGCCCGAACATCTTCGCAGGTGGCGTCAACTTCCATGGCCCGTACGAGTTCGTGTCAATCCAAGTGATGCAAAAGGTAGTCGACGTCATCGTTCGCATCTGCGAACTGACTGCTAGCTACAACGAATAACTCCATGGAGCACCTGATTCTTGACCTGACGCTGATCCTTGTCGTTGCCGGAGTGGTGACGCTCGTGTTCAAACGGCTGAAGCAACCACTGGTATTGGGCTACATTGTGGCTGGATTTCTCGTGTCGCCGCACATGCCTTATTTGGCATCTGTGGTCGACAAGGAGAATATCCAGACGTGGGCCGACATCGGTGTGCTGTTTTTGCTGTTTGCGCTAGGGTTGGATTTCTCGTTCAAGAAGATCCTGAGGATGGGCATGGCGCCCGTTATCGCTGCCGTTTCGATTGTTTTTTCGATGATGACGCTGGGCATCCTGGTGGGCAAAGCCTTCGGTTGGACGCAGATGAACTGCGTGTTTCTTGGTGGTATGCTTGCCATGTCGTCGACAACCATCATCTATAAAGCCTTCGACGACATGGGGTTGCGCCAGCAACGGTTTGCCTCGCTGGTGATGAGCGTGCTCATTTTAGAGGATGTGCTGGCCATTGTCATGATGGTCATGCTATCGACCATAGCCAGCGGTAGCAATCCCGATGGCGGCATGATGCTGATGAGTGTTCTTCGGCTGGGCTTCATCCTCATTTTGTGGTTCGTCGTAGGCATCTTCCTCATCCCGCTGTTTCTCAGGAAGACACGTAAACTGATGACCGACGAGATGCTCATCATCATCTCGTTGGGATTGTGCTTCCTTATGGCTGTCATCGCCACACGGGCAGGCTTTAGCTCGGCCTTTGGAGCCTTCGTGATGGGCAGCATCCTGGCCGAGACCATCGAGGCAGATAAGATTATCCGTCTGGTGGAACCCGTAAAGAGCCTTTTTGGTGCTGTGTTCTTCGTGTCGGTAGGCATGTTGGTCGATCCAGAGATACTCGTTTCGCAATGGCTACCCATCGTGGTGCTCACACTGACCATCCTTTTGGGGCAGGCCGTGTTAGGCTCCACGGGCTACATGCTTAGTGGCCAGCCCCTGCTCACGGCCATGCGCTGCGGTTTCTCGATGGCTCAGATTGGTGAATTCGCATTTATCATCGCTTCGTTGGGCCTTACGCTCGGCGTTATCAGCGACTTTCTCTATCCGGTTGTAGTAGCGGTATCGGTGGTCACCACATTCCTCACACCTTACATGATCCGTGCTGCCGAGCCCTGCTACAACCTTCTTTCAGCACGTATGCCGAAACGATGGCTGCGAAGGCTGAATCATCTGGGCGAGGCGCACCAGTCGTCGGCTGTAGAACGCAGCAACTGGAATCGACTGCTCACGCAGATGGGTGTGAACACGGTGGTTTACAGCATCCTTTCGGGTGCCACCATTGCCCTGATGTTCACGTTTGTGCTGCCCTTCACGCGCCGTATGCTGCCAGGATGGAACCTTCATTGGTATGCCAATGCCATCACGGGAACGCTAACGGTACTGTTCATATCGCCTTTCCTGCGTGCCATGGTGATGAAGAAGAACCACTCGCCCGAGTTCCGTGCCTTGTGGATGGAGAGCCGGTTGAATCGCCTGCCTCTTATTTTCACGGTGCTTGTGCGCATCATTATCGCAGCTGCCTTCATCTTCTACATTGTCAACTTCCTGTCGCGCTTTAAGAATGCCTTAATAGTGGCCATTGCCCTCATAGCCGTGGTGATTATGATTATGTCGCGCTCGCTGAAGCGACGCAGCATCCGACTTGAACGCATGTTCATACAGAATTTGCGCTCGCGCGACATAGAAGCACAGGTGCATGGGCGCAAGAAACCTCTCTTTGAGGGCCATCTGCTGGACCGCGACATCCACATTGGTGAGTCCGTGGTGCCTGAGGATTCGATGTGGGCAGGTCGTTCGCTTGCCCAACTCAACATTGGCCACCGCTTTGGTGTCCACGTGAGCAGCGTGTTGCGAGGCATGCAACGACTGAACATCCCCACTGGCGACACCGTGCTCTTCCCTGGCGATCGTATCCAGGCCATCGGTAATGACGAACAGCTGCAACAGTTTTCCACAGCCCTGCGCGACGAGCTTGTGCCTGAGGATGCTGAAATCGAAAAGCGCGAGATGCACCTGCGAAGGATCATCCTGACCACCAAGAGTCCATTCATCGGGAAAACTTTGCGCGAGAGTCACTTGCGCGAAGACTATGGTTGCATGGTAGTGGGCGTGGAGGAAGGTCAGGAACAGCTGACAATCATCAATCCCGACCGCCTGTTTGAGTCGGGTGACATTGTCTGGTTGGTTGGTGAAGAGGCCGATCTTGCACGACTGATGGCTCTTTAGGACTTCCTTTTTTGCTTGAAAAACATCAAAACAAACGTTAAACTACGGGCAAAAAGCCGTTAAATAAACGCAAAACATGCATCGTGCAGCGTTTGAATTTTCGGTTTTTTGCACTAACTTTGCCATGGATAGTCAAGCTTTCCTGACAAGCTACAACCCTTTTTCTGAATCAAAAAAATGAATACTTATGGCAAAGACCGTAGAATTGCAGATTGAGAAGAGCCGCAACCTTATTGAAGGTTTGCGCAAACACCTTGCCACAGGAGTGGGAGGCGGTGTCGACACAAGTGAAATCAACAACATGGAGAAGGTGCTGGAGGCCCTGGCCGCCGCCAACGATGAGTGCGACCGACTGCGTGCCGAACTCTCCGTGAAGGTGAAGAATATGAACCAGCTCCTTCAGACAGCCAAGGCAGCCTATATAGAGCAGAAACACACCATCAAAGGCTACTACCCGCAGGAGCAGTGGGCACAGTATGGTGTGCCTGACAAGCGGTAGGAAGAATCGCAAGTAGAAAAGTGGTTTCTGATGCATCTTGCATGCCTGTAGCCGATGAAAAGGGTAAATGCCGCCAAAGAATAGTTGGGCGAACACAAAGAATTAGAAACTTTTTTGTATCTTTGCCCTCAGAACCCTGAAACATCAACAACAGATGAAGAAATGGATGCTCATTGCCGTCTTGTGGACTTCCTTTTCGGCCACCATGTTTGGCGTTACCCACATTTATAGCGGCAGATATGCTTATGCATCGGAAACACTTTACACATGGGATGGCAAGCATCTCTACAAGGGACGCTATGCCTATCCATCTGAAATCCTGCTGACTTATGACGGTAAACATGTCTTTCAGGGCCGCTATACCTATGCTTCAGAGGTCCTGTTGACGTGGGATGGCAAGCATATCTATCGTGGTCGCTATACCTATCCCTCGGAGATTCTCTACACCTGGGATGGCAAGCACGCCTATCGAGGCCGGTATGCCTATCCATCGGAAACACTCTACACCTGGGATGGCAAGCATCTATACAGAGGACGCTATGACTATCCGTCGGAAATCCTGCTGACTACCGATGGTCCTGTGCCGTTGCCCATCCTTTTGATGGCGCAACTGTTGTGAAAAATGTAAGTGGAGAGAGGTGGTTTGGCAATCTTTCGAACCATCAATACCACTGAACGGCATTGGAGTAGCCTGAACGTTTGTCGTACTTCAAGGCATCAGTCAGCGTTGAAGCGTTGCAGCGGAACGAGAAGTTATAGCTGGTGTATGGGGCCAGTACCACCGAACACGACATGTTGAAACAATGCAAGTCGCGTTGCAACGATGCTGTGGTCATCGAGATCTTCTTGTTTTCAAAGTCATAACCTGAAGAGAAGGCGATGTTCCAGCCTTCCGACAGGCGTATGTTGCCACTCAGGTTCAGCGTTTGAGTGAACTTATAGGGATAACGCATGCGCTTCGTGTTGAACTTCTTCACATCTTGATTCTCGCGCATGGTGATTCCGTAGCCAATAGTGATGGACCAAGGCATGGAAAACGACATGTAGCCATCGTCGTCGGTCAAAGCCTTGCCGCCGCTCTGTTTGCGTTGTGCATTGCGTTGACCTTTCACCATCGTATCGTCGATGTTCGATTCGCGATCGGTATCAATACCTTCTTCGTCGTCTTCGTTCTCCTCTTCCTCTTTGTCCTTACCGCCTCCGAACAGTTTGCGCAGCTTTTCGGGGTTCAACGTGTAGGAAATGTTCTGCGACATACCCTGGAAACGACCGAAGCGGCCATAGCTCCACTCGGTGTGGGTGCCCACATAAGGACGTCCGTTTTCGTCAAGCTCGTAGGCATAGGTGGCAAATACGGCATTGAGGTTAAAGGTGTAGCTCTTTGTCAGTTTCAGTCGGAGGCGCATGGAGAGGTCGCTCCAAGGTCGCTCCTTGGCCGCCAGATTGTACGACATGGCTGCACCAAGTTCATCGATGATGCTTACTTTCTTGAAGTCAATGGTATCAGAATCGCCCGCCTTGACCTTCATCTCTATATTGTTCGATACGTCGAACGAAATGTTTCCCGTGCGCCCCTTGCCTGGCACGCCATAGAGCGAACCGTTGTAGGGTGAGTATTCCACAAGCGTTACGTTGCCGTCGGCATCGGTTCGCTGGTAGGTTTCGTAGTAGCCATAGCGAGAAGCACCGAAGTCGGGTGCAAAGCTGAAGCTTATCTGTGGCGTAAGCACGTGGCGGATGCGGTCGATCTTGTCGCCGAACAACTTACGCCAGGGACGGTAGAAGCCATACAACTTGGTGGAAGCCGACAAGGAGAGATTCCAGTTATAGACGTTGTTGAAACCGTAGATGGTGTCGTTCACTTCGCGTTGTAGCGTGGGATCCCACGAACGCATGATCTTGCTGGAGTACATGCGGTCGGTAAAGTTGAACGATGGAGTGACGTTCAGATAGTCGAACAGCGTGAACGATCCACTAATGGGAATCTGGTGCTGCATGCCATTGCGCCAATCCTTCACTAGACTTGACTTGAAGAGTCGGTCTTCCTTCGTCGTGATGGAGTTGGAGAGGTGGCCGGTGTAGCTCATGGAGATCTTCTCATACCATCTTTCCTTTCCCGCGGCATGTTTACGCTTGAAAGGATAGAAGCGCGAGAGCGAAATGTTCAGGTCAGGAAGCGTCATCGCAACTGTTGTGTCGCGCATGTTCTGCGCCAGGTTGGCACTCGACGACAACGAAAGTCCGATGCTTGAGAAGGTAGTGCTCCAGCTGACCGATGATGTGCGCGTCGACTGCGTCATGGCTTGTGGGTTGTACATTGACGTAAGGTTGTTGCGCTCATAGCTGCTGGAAGCAAAGTTGACACTGGCCGTAAGTGAACTGTAGGGATTGGCTTTCGCATCCTGACGGTGGCTCCATTGCACCTTGAAACTTTCCTGTCGCTGATAGTCGGGCATGCCCTTGTCGCCATTCCTCGTGTCCTGATAGCTGAAGAAGAACGATCCGCTGTACTTATAGCGTCGACGGTAGTTCGATGCAGCGGACACACCCCACGATCCTTTCGTGTAGATTTCGCCCAAAAGCTTTAGGTCCCACTTGTCGCTGATGGCAAAATAGTAGCCGCCGTCGCGCAGGTAGAAGCCGCGTGCACTCTCGTCGCCATAGGTTGGCATGATGAAACCACTGCTATAGCTCTTCGTAAACGGGAAGAAACCATACGGAATGGCCAGTGGCAGTGGCACATCGCACACCACCAGATAGGCAGGGCCGAACACAACGTCCTTTCCTGGGCGTACTTTCGCACGCGAAAGGGCGATATAGAAGTCTGGATGCTCGGCATCGCAAGTGGTATAGCGTCCATGCTGCAGATAGACCTCACCCGTTGCCGAACGTTTGGCCAGTTCGCTTCGCAGGAATCCATCTTCCTGTTCAGTATAGGTGTTGCGGATGAGTCCTTTCTTCGTCTTGAAGTTGAAAGAGATGGTGTCGTTTTCGTAGGTGTCGGACCCCATCTGGAAGATTGGCGTTCCCGTCAACTCATATTCAACGTTGTCCTCAGCCTCTTCATCTTTCGTCCCTTCATCCTTCATCTTCTCATCCTGCATCCCTTTAACGGGTTTCAGCACGCCCGTAGCATGTACTGTACTATTGTCAATACTTACGTTGATTTTCTCACTCTTCAGGTCGTAATTCTGGTATTTCACGTTTGACTGACCAAAGAGATAAGCTGTCTTGCTGTCGGCGTAATAGATGATAGAGTCCTCGGCGACATATTCCACAGGAGCATCGATTCCGTTCTTGCGCTGGCGGTTGAGGGAGTCCAAATGAAGCGAATCGTCAATGGCTTTGTTGTGCCGGTAGATGGCTAGCTCGAGCGAGTCCATCTGTGTTGTATCGACGGCAAGGGAGAAGGTGTCAACAAGTGCCAAAGAGTCGGCAGCGGTCACAAGCGATGGACCAACAGGCTCCAAAGAGTCTGCCGGCATGGCTTGTTTTGCTGCTGTAAGCTTTCGCTGTGGCATCGTGAAACTTGCCGCAAACATGGCGAAAGCAGTCAGCAACAGCATGACGACCGCATTCTTTCTCATTTGTTTCAATGCTGCAAAAAAGCGTATTCAGCGTGCAAAGTTACGAAGAAAAGTTCAAAGTTCAAAGTCCAAAGTTCAAAAGTTGTATAGCAGAAGTTAAAGAAGCTAAAGACTCAGAGCCTTTTATTCAAACAGTGCTGCCCAACGGCGGAATCGCTCAACACCCCCAGCACCGAATTTCATGAGCGAACGTTCGGCTTCGGCGAGCGTTTTCTCCCGGTTGAGCTTGGTCTTCGAAAAAAACTTGTCGGCATAGCACACCACCTGTTCCTCCAATGTCTCTGGCATGTAGGGCTCGCTTTGGTCATCGGGTAGCGGCAGGGGTAATCCTTGAGCCAACACATCCTGACGCGTGATGCCTGCGCCCGTATGGCGTTGGCAAACGCGTGCAATGGCCTCTCCACAATCCTCTTTTAACATCATGGCACCTGCCAGTCCGTGCTGTATGTATGGGCGATGCCCAAAACAGAAGATGCCTGGGGCATCGCACTCACGGATACCGATGTCGTGAAGCATCGCTGCAGCCTCGATGAAGTCGCGGTCGAGGCCAAGTTCTGGATGACGGTCGCAGATGGCGAGTGCCTTGTCAGCCACGTCGCGGCTATGCTTCATGAGCAGCCGACGGAGTTCGTTGTCCTCTGGATAGTAATGGTCGATGATTGCCTGATAGTCCATGGTTTATCTTTCCTTTTCTATTTGCAACGAAAAAAATAATCTCCAGGTATCATGGAGGAGAACTCCAAGAGGCCTGGAGAATATATAAAGGTGGGTCGGACTGACTATTCCTTGCGCTCTATGTAGGCAATGGTCTCGCCCTTCTGCACCTTTGTGCCTTGCTTGGCATTGATTTCCACAAGTTTACCGCCGAGTGCTGCGGGCACGGTGACGATTTCGCCCCATGTAGCCAAGATGTAGCAGAACACGTCGCCTTCCTCATATTCCTTACCAATATAAGGCTCTACGGTAGGAGCAGCTTCGCCGTCGCCACCGAACTCCCAGAACAGTTGTCCCTTTACAGGGGCGGCGATGGCATCAGCCTTTGCATGCTTGAAGGCAGCTATTTCCTCGGGACTCATCTTGCCGCCGAGAGCTGCATCCTTTGCCTTTTGGATGTCAGCCAGCAGGTTTTTCTTGGCCTGACCGCTCTTATAGTTGCGATACTGCTCTGGGTGCATGGCCAGTTCCCACAACTCTTCGTCGTCGGGACCGTACTCCCAGCCGTTCTCGTCCATCTCCTTGCGGAAGTCGTCGAGTGCATTTGGATAGAACGAACGTGGGTCGTCGGTGACAAACTCGCGGCCTTGTGCCTTGGCGAGTTCCACTATTTCAGGTGCCAATGGACCAGGCACCTTTCCGCTCTTACCGAGAATCATACCCCAAACGGAGTCGTCCATCATGACATATCTGCCCTTGCCCTGCTCCATGGTGAGGAGATTGAAGAGTGCAATGTTCTTCACGTACTGTGAGAACGGCGTCACCAATGGGGGATAACCCACGCGCGGCCAGACATATTCCACCTCGTTG